>Ga0209567_10000324_pt1 | contig 26003 bp, 24 predicted proteins | sample COG_12_FD_184756 | JGI IMG/M metagenome (GOLD analysis project Ga0209567, IMG submission 184756) | Pelagic marine sediment microbial communities from the LTER site Helgoland, North Sea, for post-phytoplankton bloom and carbon turnover... | ecosystem: Environmental > Aquatic > Marine > Neritic... | reverse complement strand
TGCCAAAGCAAAAACTCTTCGTATATTTGCGCGCAGATTTTGGGAAGCCAAAGTAAAAAAAGCAGTAATGAAAAGAACATATCAGCCATCCAAGCGCAAAAGAAGAAATAAACATGGATTTAGGGAGCGCATGGCTTCAGTAAGCGGACGTAAAGTTCTTTCGAGAAGAAGGGCTAAAGGAAGAAAAAAACTTAGTGTATCTACAGAGCCGAGACATAAAAAATAATGATTGAATTTTTTAAAATAATTAGGTGTTACTTTTTAAAAGTAGCACCTTTTTTTTATCCAAGAAGTAATTAAAAGCTAAAAAATGCCAAAACGTAAAGATCTAAAATCAATTCTAATAATAGGGTCCGGACCAATAATAATTGGACAGGCATGTGAATTTGATTATTCTGGTTCACAAGCTCTGCGTTCATTAAGAGAAGATGGTATTGAGACCGTCTTGATAAATAGTAATCCGGCTACTATTATGACCGATCCTACTATGGCAGATCATATTTATCTTCTCCCGCTTACCACTAAGTCTATTGTTCATATATTAAAACAGCATCCGAATATTGATGCAGTCTTACCAACTATGGGTGGACAAACTGCGCTGAATTTGTGTATTGAGGCTGGAGACAAAGGTATTTGGGATGACTTTGGAATTGAAATTATAGGTGTTGATATAAATGCCATAAATATCACGGAAGATCGTGAGAAATTCCGCGAGCTAATGATTAAAATAGGTATTGGAATGGCACCCCAATCTACTGCTACTTCCTTTCTTGAGGGAAAGGAGATTGCCCAGGAATTTGGTTTTCCCCTCGTAATTAGAGCATCATATACACTTGGCGGTGCCGGGGCTTCAATTGTATATAAACCAGAGGATTTTGATGATCTTTTAAGTATAGGGCTTGAAGTATCACCCATACATGAGGTGATGATAGACAAGGCTCTTATGGGATGGAAGGAGTATGAACTTGAATTACTCCGCGATAAAAATGATAATGTTGTTATTATTTGCACCATTGAAAATATGGACCCAATGGGTATCCATACAGGAGACTCTATTACAGTGGCACCTGCAATGACCTTATCTGACCGCACTTTTCAAAGAATGCGTGATATGGCAATACACATGATGAGAAGTATTGGAGATTTTGCCGGAGGATGTAATGTCCAATTTGCAGTCAGTCCTGATGAAAAAGAAGATATTATAGCCATTGAAATCAACCCAAGAGTATCCAGATCATCTGCCCTGGCTTCAAAAGCTACAGGATATCCTATTGCCAAGATTGCGGCGAAATTAGCTATTGGCTACTCTTTAGACGAATTGGAAAATCAGATAACCAAATCCACCTCAGCATTATTTGAGCCAACACTCGATTATGTAATTGTTAAAATACCTCGATGGAATTTTGATAAGTTCGAAGGGTCAGACAGAACCCTGGGTCTGCAGATGAAATCGGTTGGTGAAGTTATGGGAATAGGGCGTTCTTTTCAGGAAGCCCTGCATAAAGCTACTCAGTCTCTTGAAATTAAGCGAAATGGCTTGGGAGCTGACGGGAAAGGATATAAAAATTATGACCAGATTATAAATAAACTAACTGTTCCCAGCTGGGACAGGGTTTTTGTAATTTATGATGCCATTCAACTGGGCATTCCTCTTAGCAGAATACACGAAATCACAAAAATAGATATGTGGTTCTTAAAACAATATGAAGAATTGAATCTACTGGAAAAGGAAATCTCCAAATATAGCATTGAAAGTCTGCCCAGGGAATTGATACTCGAAGGAAAGCAAAAAGGTTTTGCAGATAGACAAATAGCCCATATGTTGGACTGCTATGAGAGTGAAGTTCATAAGAAAAGAATATCCTTAAAGATTAACCGGGTCTATAAGTTGGTGGATACGTGTGCAGCTGAATTTAAAGCGATGACGCCCTATTATTACTCTACCTTTGAAGAAGAAATTGAAACCCCTGAGGGGGAGAGATTCGTGGCCAATGACAGCATCGTAACAGATCGAAAAAAAATTGTTGTTCTTGGGTCAGGTCCCAATAGGATAGGACAGGGGATTGAATTTGATTATTGCTGTGTACATGGCGTCCTTGCAGCTGCGGAATGCGGCTATGAAACTATCATGATTAATTGTAACCCGGAAACCGTATCTACAGACTTTGATACTGCCGATAAATTATATTTTGAACCGGTGTTTTGGGAACATATCTATGACATTATTAGACATGAAAAACCCGAGGGCGTAATTGTTCAGTTAGGAGGACAAACCGCTCTTAAATTAGCAGAAAAATTAGATAAATACGGGATTAAAATTATAGGGACAAGTTTCGAGTCATTAGACCTTGCAGAAGACAGAGGCAGTTTTTCCAAATTATTGCAGGCTAATAAAATTCCATATCCGGAATTTGGAGTTGCAGAAAGTGCAGAAGAAGCTCTGGATTTAGCAGATGAACTTGATTTCCCATTATTAGTAAGACCTTCCTATGTACTGGGTGGGCAGGGAATGAAAATTGTAATTAATAAGGAAGAACTGGAAGAACACGTGGTAGATCTGCTTCGTAAAATTCCCAACAATAAACTTTTACTGGATCATTATTTGGATGGCGCCATAGAAGCCGAGGCCGATGCCATATGCGATGGAAAAGAGGTATATATTATTGGAATAATGGAGCATATAGAGCCCTGTGGGATACATTCAGGGGATTCTAATGCTACCCTGCCACCATTCAACCTGGGTGAATTTGTAATGCAACAAATTAAGGATCACACCAAAAATATCGCTCTGGCCTTGAATACAGTTGGTTTAATAAATATTCAGTTTGCTATAAAGGATGATATGGTTTATATCATAGAGGCAAATCCAAGAGCATCCCGGACTGTTCCTTTTATTTCTAAGGCATACGGAGAACCCTACGTTAATTATGCAACCAAGGTTATGCTGAGGGAAAAAAAGATAAGTGATTTTAACTTTAACCCCAAGTTGGAGGGCTTTGCAATAAAACAACCCGTTTTTTCATTTAATAAATTTCCGAATGTTAATAAAAATTTAGGACCTGAAATGAAAAGCACCGGTGAAAGTATTTTGTTTATAGATAATTTGAAAGATGATCAGTTCTACGAACTGTATTCTAAACGAAAGATGTATTTGAGCAAATAAGTAGAATGAACGGTATTCTCAAATGAGAATCAATTTGATATTTATGGATTTTCTTGCAATGTGCCCATGCTCCTTTTATGAATGGCATAGGCCTTAGAAGGGTTAACTGAAATTAGAAGATTAATTTCATCCTCGGTAAATCCTTTGGACCTTAGGAGTGGGAGCAGTGTTTTGAAGATTGGTGTATAGGGTTGAATGTTTTGCGATTTTTTCTGTGGGTCATACCATCCGCCATCGTGTGATATCAAAATTTGATCTAAAAAACCATTTCTTTTCGCATATAGTAGTTTTTCAATATGCTTGTCCATCTCCCAAGCTAAACCATCCAGGCTTATCCAACAACCTGTTTTTGCTGCTTTTTGAAAGTTTGTTTCTTCTTCTTCAGCTTGTGCATGGACCCAAATAAAAGCTTTTGGTGACACCCCTTGTTCAGATAGAATCTCCAATTGTGGCCAAAGCGCAAGTGCCTTTCCTGTATGTGAGGCAATTGTCAAACCACTTTTTAAGTGACATAGGGCTGCGGCTTTAACTAACTTTACATGCATGGGACTCAGGGAATCCGTATTGTCTACGCTTATTTTTATAAAACCAGGTTTTATGGTGGTGCCATCAATTCCTTCTTCAAATTCCTCCAACCATTGCTGCGCTAATTCTTCAGCTGTATTTCTCCTGGCAATGTCCGGGATAAATTTGTTATTCTGAGCCCCATAAAGCCCGGTATTAGTAATAATTCTTATGCCGGTCTTGTCTGCAAGTTCCTTTAATAGGTGTACATCACGACCCAGGTATTGTGGAGTGGCATCAATAAAGTATTTCACATGAAGGCTCTGAAGTTCTTTCAGAAAAGGGAGTATGTGTTTTACAACTTCAACCCGATTCCATGAACCCGAATTAATACTATCTGCCCCAATAAAATCGACCAATATGTGTTCATGTGATAACCATATTCCTTCGGGAAGCACCGGATGCATGCCAGTAATATCCTGAATGTATAAAGGCTTATTTTGGGCTATTCCGCCCGAAACTATGAGTAGAAACAAATACAGGTGAATGAATTTCCGGAATTGACGTTTTATTTTAGAGCTAAACATGGACTAAATTTTCATGGCTTGTTTGCATTACTTTTATTTTATCTGTTCAATCCTTAAGCATTAGGTTATGCTTGTTGGTTTTATTACCTCCTAGTCAGGGTATAGAATGGTTTTTTTTATTTTTTTCATCTACTTCCTGTATTTATTGAAAACAAAACAAGTTATTACAAAATTAGCGCCAATCGGTATGGAAAATACCTTCCCTGTCTGTTCGTTCATAGGTATGTGATCCGAAGTAATCTCGCTGAGCCTGAATAAGATTTAAAGGCAGTCTTTCAGAGGTATAGGCATCAAAATAACTAAGCGCGTTAAAAAGTCCCGGCATAGGAATACAATTCTCTGCTGCATAAGTTACGAGTTCTCTCGTTGCTCCTAAAGAATCCTGTATTTTTTCAACAAATGAAGGTGCCAAAAGAAGATTTGCTAAATCTTTGTCTTTCTCAAATGCCTGGGAAATATCTTCGAGCAGAGCCGCTCTAATAATACATCCTGCCCTCCAAATTCTGGCTATAGTTGCCAGACTAAGCTCATATCCATATTCATTGGAAGCTGCCTTTAATTGATGCATTCCTTGTGCATACGTAATTATAAATGCGAAATACATGGCTTTTTCTGCTTTTGCAATAAGTTTTTGCTTTTCTTCGAAGTCTGTTGTACCTCGCTCATAAATTTTTGACGCTAATCCTCTTTCTTGTTTTAGAGCTGAAATCTCACGCATGCTAACTGCAATATCTATTGTCGGAATCGGAATTCCAATATCCATTGCGTTTTGAGAAGTCCACTTACCCGTGCCTTTTTGCTTGGCTTTATCTAAAATTTTATCTACTAATTGACCCTGACCCATAGGATCTTTTTTCTCAAATATTTTTGCGCTTATCTCCACCAAAAAGGACTGCAAATCTCCTTTGTTCCATTCAGAATAGACTTTATGCAATTCATCATTGTCTAGCTGACCTCCCTTTTGCAGTAGATCGTAAAATTCAGCGGTTAATTGCATTAATCCATATTCTATTCCATTGTGCACCATTTTTACATAATTTCCGGCAGATTTTGGGCCCATATAGGCCACACAGGGTTCATTATTAAATTTAGCAGCCACTGCTTCAAAAATAGGCTGTACTTCCTTGTAGGCAATCCTGGAACCGCCGGGCATAATGCTAGGGCCCTTTCTTGCCCCTTCTGCGCCACCGGAAACACCTGCACCAAAAAAATGAATTCCTTTGGACTGTAAATACGCTTCTCTTCTGTCTGTATCAGTAAAAAACGAATTTCCTCCATCAATTATAATATCATCCGGTGATAAATAGGGCAGCAAACTTTCAATCACAGCATCCACAATCTTTCCTGCGGGCACCAATAACATAATTTTACGAGGGTGCGAGAGGGCTTCAACAAAAGAATTAATATCACCAGACGCATTTACCCTGTCTTTATCTCCCCCTTCTTTTATTAACGCACTTACCTTTTCGGGATCAAGGTCATAACCAAAAGCTTTATAATCGTGGTCTGCCACATTTAAAATAAAATTGCGACCCATAACACCAAGACCCACCAGTCCAAAATCATATGTATTATTTTCCATAATTATAGTTTTATATGTTTATTCGACTTAGAATGGAGACCTTAAATTTCTTCTTATGGAGAAGTAAATAAATTTTATCTTAGCCAAAGGCGAGATTCAAAAATAATTTAAAATATCCAATTTAGGGTCTCTTTGCATTTTCTCTCAAAGTTTAAAACTAAATAATTAATTTAACTGTCTATGAGTAAAGTAGAAAATCAAATGCTGATAATTTTTGGTGCTTCAGGTGATCTTACCGCAAGAAAGCTTATTCCGGCTTTGTTTGATCTTTATAAGGGAAACCATCTGGCCGAAAACTTTGTCGTTTTAGGAACCAGTAGAAGTATCTTAAGTGATCAGGAATTTAGAGAGAAGGTTGTTACTAAAAGCAAGTATTTAAGGGAGATGTTTAATGGTCATGACGAAGCCTATATAAAGGCCTTTGCCAATAAGATCTTTTATACTGATATTGGGAAGGATTACGATTCAGATTACAGCAAATTAAAAGAACGTATCTCTTCACTTAACGAAAAGCATGGTACGGAAAACAATTTTATGTTCTATTTGTCGACTCCTCCAAATATTTATGAGACCATTGCAATGAATCTCGCTGACCAGGAATTAGCAGATGAGTCTCAGGGCTGGAAAAGGATTATCGTAGAAAAACCATTTGGTTACAGTTACGAAACCGCTAAAAATCTAAATAGTGGACTTCAAAAATACTTTAATGAACCCCAGATTTACAGGATAGATCACTACCTGGGTAAAGAAACAGTTCAAAACCTTTTGATAACCAGATTTGCAAATAGCATATTTGAACCATTGTGGAACAGAAATTACATTCATCATGTGGAGATTACTAATGCAGAAACGGTAGGAGTTGAAAAAAGAGGTGGTTATTATGATAAATCGGGAGCATTACGGGATATGTTCCAGAATCACCTATTGCAAATTATCTCGTTGGTAGTGATGGAACCACCTATTGATGATAAAGCCGAAGAAATAAGGAACGAGAAAGTAAAAGCCCTGAAATCCCTGAGGATTATGAGAGATGAGGAAACACTCTTTAAAAATACTATTAAAGGCCAATATTTGGCTTCAAATATAATGGGCGAAAGGGTACCAGGTTATAGAGAAGAAGAAGGAGTGGATCCTGAATCTACTACAGAAACCTACGCGGCATTAAAATTTTACATCGATAACTGGCGATGGAAAGATGTGCCTTTTTACGTGAGAACTGCAAAAAGAATGCCTACAAAAGTTACAGAAGTAGTAATACATTTTAAATCGCCTCATCATCATATTTTTAGTGAATCAGGGATTATTGATAAAGACAATAAGCTAATAATACGAATACAGCCAGATGAAGGGATTTTAATAAAATTTGGGGTTAAAGTTCCGGGGCAGGGTTTTAAGGTAGAGCGAGCGAATCTTGAATTTTACTATTCCGGTCTATCGGAGATAAACGTAATGAGCGCTTATGAAAGACTCTTGTTAGATGCAATGCAGGGAGATCCAACCTTATATGCGCGGGCAGATGAAGTAGAAGCTGCTTGGGAGTTTGTGGATCCAATTTTAGAATACTGGAAGAACGGAACAGATGTTAAAACCTATGGCTATTCCTCGGGAGTCTGGGGTCCTCAAAATGCTGACGAACTTTTTGAAGGTATTTACAGCTGGCGAAATCCGGGGGAAAATCTTGCAGATGACCCTGGCTTCTGTGTAATACGTTAAGCTCGAATGATGGAATTCAATATAACAGAATCAAAAAAGCAAACAGCAAGATTATTTTCAGAATACCTTAGTAATCTTATCGCCAAAAATAATTTTTCACATATTGCCTTGTCAGGGGGGAGTACTCCCAAGGAGGTTTTTAAGGAATTGGCAGAACATTTTAAAAATGAGATAGATTGGTCCAAAGTTCAGTTCTATTGGGGTGATGAACGCTGCGTTCCGCCTGATGATAATGAAAGCAACTACAAGATGACCAATGAGTATTTATTTTCGAAAATAGAACTTCCTTCGGGCAACGTATATAGAATTAAGAGGGAGAATCAACCAGTAGTAGAAGCCAAAAGATATGCAGATCTTTTAGAAAAAAACCTTCCTAAGGTCGGAATGGAGCCACAATTTGATCTTGTTATCCTAGGACTAGGTGATGATGGGCATACAGCTTCTATATTTCCAAACCAGATCAACTTATGGAATGCTAAGGCCTATTGTGAGATTGCAGAGCATCCTGAATCGGGCCAGAAACGAGTTACGCTTACAGGCAATATTATAAATAATGCAAAAGAGGTTGTTTTTTAGTTACAGGTGAAAATAAGGCACAAAAAGTGTTTGAGATAATTGAGAGGAATGGAAACTATAAAACCTACCCTGCTTCTCTTGTTGCGACCAATTCAGGAAGGTTAAACTGGTTTTTGGATGCAGAAGCAGCAAAATTACTTTAATTATGTTGATTTTTGAACTCGAACAAAGCTTAGAGCAAGCCTTTTCTTAAGAAATTAATTGTTTAAATGTGGTGATTTTTCGAGTTTGACCTCGGTAATGAAGTATTTTGTATCACCCCACCAGGAGAATGTAGTATAGCGTTCCTCGTAATTCAGTTTTACGTAGGCGCCTTGATATTCTTTCAACTTATCAATTACATCTTTCTTTTTATTGGACACGGAAAACATAAATATTTGTGCACCCGAAATACCCTGGCTTAATTCGCCTTCCCATGTTTTCATAACTACTCCTTTATGACTAATTTTTATTAGCTCACCAGATCGGACACCTTCACTGTAGGGCACATAATAAACAAAGGCAAAGAAAGAGGCAAAAGCCAAAATTATAATGGTAACCCCAATGAATAAAGCTTTTTTCATGTATTCTAATTTAGTTTTTCATCAAAATCATCTTGCTGGGCTCGTTCAAGATATTTATCCGGCAGAGATTTTTTCGTTTTAGCTCCCATTTTTTTAAGCTTTTCTATACTTGTTATAATATTCCCACGACCTTCTACCAATTTATTCATAGCACCCTTGTACTCAATCTTTGCCTCATCCATTTTTTTACCCACTTTGGTTAAATCGGATATAAATCCTTCAAATTTATCATATAATGCACCGGCTTGCCTGGCAATTTCAATGGCATTTCTTTGCTGCTTCTCATTATTCCACATGCTATCAATAGTGCGAAGTGTTGCCAATAAGGTTGAAGGTGTGACAATTACAATATTTTGCTCAAATGCTTTATTATAAATAGAGTTATCATTGTTTATTGCGATTGCAAAAGCAGGTTCTATAGGAACAAACATCAGAACAAAATCCGGGCTTTCCATTTCATAAAGATCTTCATATTTTTTTGAAGATAACTGATCCACATGGTTCTTTATAGAACTTATATGTTCTTTTAAATATTTTTCCTGAAATTCTTCTTCGACATTAATATAACGTTCATATGCAGTAAGAGACACCTTAGAATCTACAACCATTTTTTTGCCATCAGGGAGATTAATTATTACGTCTGGCAATACCCTGCTGCCATCTTCCCTGGTAAAACTTTGCTGAACTGAATATTCCCTGTCTTTTTCAAGACCTGATTTTTCAAGGACCCTCTCCAGTACTAATTCTCCCCAATTTCCTTGCATTTTGCTATCTCCTTTTAGCGCTTTTGTCAGGTTTTCTGCTTCCTGGGTAATTTTTAAATTTTGACTTTGCAGGTTTAATAATTGTTCTTTAAGGGAGGAATGGATACTGATATTTTCTTTTTGACTCTTCTCAACTTTGTCCTCAAATGTTTTAATCTTTTCTTTTAATGGATTAAGAATATTTTCAATATTTTCTTTATTCTGCTTTGTGAATTTCTCAGACTTTACATCTAATATTTTATTTGCCAAATTTTCAAATTCTTTGGTAAACTTTTCCTGAAGTTTTTCTACATCTGCCTTCTGCTCCGTATTTTTTTGTTGCAAGTTTTCCATTTCGGCTTCATATCGACTAATCTGAATCCCTAAGCGTTCCTTTTGCGACCGTAATTCACTAGTTTCTTCAATACCTAATGCTAACCTTTTCTCCATTTCTGTAAGGTTATTCCTGAGCTGTTGCTCACGTTCGAGAAGGGTGCTGTGACTCGATTTTGTTTTAAGATTTTGGATGTAGTTACCTAAAAAATAACCGGCCACCAAAAAAACCAAGGCAAGTATACCATAAACCAAATAGGCTTCCATAGAGTATTGATTCTGTAAAGTAAAGATAATTGATTAACATTAAATTTTCAGTAGTAGCTTAACTTACTTATTAATCTTATATGAACCTGATTCCGGGTTAAAGGTAATGGTGTCTTTGGGGAATAAATCCTCAAAGCTTTTGCTCTCAATAAGTTCACAGGGAGCGCCAAAATTATTATTGGCCTTGTTCATAATAAATATTTTATCACAAAGCTGAATGGCAAGATCTATTTCATGAGTAGTATAAAGAACCACCTTATTCGTATCATGAGCTATTCTTTGTAATAGTTTTAATATGTGCACTTTATGATAGAGATCTAAATGTGTAGTGGGCTCATCCAAAAGTATAATCTCGGTATCCTGTGCCAATGCCCTTGCGATCATGACCTTTTGCAATTGCCCATCACTAAGTTCATAACATTTATTATGTCGTAAATTTTCCAATTCTAAAATTTCAATTGCCTTTAGGATTTTTGATTGATCGTCAGCAGATAAAGTCCCAATCCAGTTGGTATAAGGATGTCTTCCCAAACTAACAAGTTGTGATACTGTCAGATTTTTTGATGCAATTGGTTCTGTAAGCACTACACTCACAAGGGTTGCGAGCTCATCTGATTTTAAAGATTCAATGGGTTTATTCTTTATCATTACTGAACCCGATAATTTGGACTGCACTCGGCCCAAAGTCCGTAAAAGTGTTGATTTGCCAATACCGTTTATGCCAACAATTGCCCCGAGTTCACCTTTGGACAGTCCAAAACTTATATGGTCAGCTACATTCGTTAGCTTTTTGCCTGAAGTATACCCAATGGTTAACTTCTTGGCTTCTAAGATGATATCTTCTTTTTTTTTCGAGATGATTGAGAGGTTTTTATAAGTGATTAAAATATCATTTTCTTCTTTCGTACCAATAACCATATGACCACAGGTGCGCCCACAACCGAAGTAATAGCGTTTAATGGCAATACATAGGAGGATGAGGGTAATTGAGCTATCAAATCACAAAGTAACAGAAGTATAGCTCCGTATACAAGAACTGCAGGCACCAATATTCTATGATCTGTGGTATTAAAAATTTGACGGGTTAAATGAGGTACAGCCAGTCCAATAAAAGCAATGGGACCTGCAAAAGCTGTAACCGCACCTGCGAGTAAACCTGTTGCAATAATAATTATGAAACGAGTTTTCTTTAAGTGTACACCCAGACTGCGCGCATAATTCTCTCCCAGCAACAAAGCGTTGAGCGATTTGACGGAAATTATACTCAATAATAGACCTGACAGGATAAAAATGGTTAACAGAGCCAGTTGTACCCCAGATAAATTACCTACGCTGCCAAATGCCCAAAATATATATTGTTGCAATCTTTCAGCATCTGTGAAATAAGAAAGGACGCTTACCAGAGCAGCTGTGATACTTCCAAACATTAATCCAATAATGAGCAATGCCATGGTATCTTTAACTCTTGAAGCTACTGTAATTACAGCTAAAAGAACTAAAAAACTTCCTATACTTGAAGCAATGGCCAGGGAAACGTCATTGACGACTTCAAAAATAATCCAATGAGAAAATAGCGTAGATCCCATGATTAAGAGTGCTGCACCCAAGCTTGCGCCTGAGCTTATTCCCAAAACAAAAGGGCCTGCTAATGGGTTTCTAAAAAGAGTCTGCATTAATAAACCACTAAGAGACAGTCCACTACCCACCAAAATAGCCGTAAAGGCCTTTGGAATCCTGTAGTTCCAAATAATGTAATGCCACGATTCGTTAACTACTGCTCCTCCAAAAATACTCTTCATAGTTTCATTAAACGGAATGGCTACAGATCCAAGGCTCAGATTAAGTACAAAACAAAAAAGTAAAACCAAAAATAAGATTAGAAATGGAAACAGGTATGTATTTGATCTTTGCACTACTGTAAGGGTTTAAAAAAGAAAAGCTGGTGTTCCGGTAGTAATTTGGGATGAAATATGTATATAAGGTCTTTTAAGATCAAATCGGGCCTGGCAGGGCCCAATTCATAAAACAATAAACCTCCTGTTTCTCCCTGTGTATTTGCAAAAGTGTATATCCTTTTTTCTTTATAGGCTTTGAACTGGCTATAATGCCTACTTGCTTTATCAAGTTCATAATAAGATATAAATTGAGAAGGAGACATCCAAAATTCAGCGTTACCTGCCTTTGCAAGAACACTTTCAACACTTAATGAAAGACTTCCTGTTGAGTTTGTGTCGCTCCATAAGTAATCTGCATTGGCGTCATCAATAAAGCTGGCTGCCCAACTTTTTCCTCCTGGAAGGTACCATACATCTTTATAAAGAGCGCCGCTAAGCACCGTCGGTTTGTTGGTTGCTTTCTTTGCTAAAGCCTTGGCGGCTAAATAATTTGTTTCAGTAGTCTTAAAAATGTCTTCAGCCTCTTCCTCCAGGTCAAAGAAAGGTGCAAAGAATTTGATCCACTCAGCCTTACCCAAGGGTGTTTCTTCTGTCCAATCTCCATTGTAAACAACCGGAATATTTGTACGCTTAAGAGTTTCATAGGCCTTATTCTGATTATTTATACTGAAACCTACTATTAGATCAGGATTAAGGTTTATGGCCATTTCAGTATTAATAGACTCGTTATTGCCCAGATCTGCTATTTTTCCCTTATCTATTTTTTTCCTTGTGACTTCTGACGAAATATATTTGGTATCAGGAAAACCTATTAGCTTGTCTATAACCCCAAGATTTTCCAAAGCCGGAATATGTGTTGTAGAGGTGGCGATAATTCGTTCTACGGGAACATTAATAATTGCATCAAAGTCCTTTTTGTTTAGTTTAGGTAGTGTTTTTAATTCTTTAGGCACTAAAGCATAAGTAAAAGCTTCCTCTGCATCAGGCCAGGGTGCAAACACCTTAATTATGGTAATTCCCGAAGCAGACTTCTCAATTGAGAATCCTTTTGCATAATTGATGGTAACCAAATCCCTTTTTAAGGTTTCAGGCAAAAAAATCTCACTTTTCTTTTTACATGAAAAAAGGGCTAGAATCAGACTAAGGAATGCTATATATTTAATTGCGAATGAATTCATAAACACTTTCGCAAGGTAACAAAAGTCACATTTCTAAAATTACATACTTTCTAAATTTGTTAAAAATTCTCATATGGGTAGAGATTCAAACCTTATCATCTATATCATAGGGGGCATTATTATACTTCACTTCATTATAGGAATTCTCTGGCTTATCATAAAACTGGGAAGTAAAAGTGACTCGAACTAGAGAAATAGAATTACCTTAGCCCTGAATTTTGGTTTTCACTTCTTTCTTTAGAAATGAAATTAAAAGGGAATCCGGTTTAAATCCGGAACTGTACCCGCAACTGTAAGCTTAATTCCTCTAATAAGGAATGCTTGTTACAACTTCAATACCACTGTATGTGTTCATTTGATTTGAACATCCACGGGAAGGTTGGTGGCAAGACGCAAGTCAGGAGACCTGCCCAATTCAACAAACAATGTTAAACTTTCGGGATAAAAGTTTATGTATAGAACAGCTGTACAATTTTCCCGCAATATTATTTGACTATAATGATAAAAAGATGCTCTCTTTTTTGCATTCTTTGTGTAATGCTAACAACGGTATCTGCACAGAACCAAAGAGATACCATGGAGTTACAGGAATTGGATGAGGTGGCGGTCAGTGATTCCAGATTTCCTTTAAAAAGGGAGAACTCTGGCAAAACGGTAATTAAGATTGGCCTTAAGGAACTGGAAAATAACCAGGGTAAAACCGTGGCGGAGATTATTAACACCAAAAGTGGAATTGAAATCAACGGGAGCCGTGGCAGACAGGGAGAGGTGTTGGGTGTTTTTGCCCGAGGTGGCAGAGGCAGACAGGTTTTAATCTTGATAGACGGCATAAGAGTTTCTGATCCTTCTTCTTTTTCTCAAGAATATGATCTTAGATTGCTTGCCACATCTAATATAGAATCAATTGAAATCATTAAAGGAGCTTCCAGTACGCTGTATGGAATGAGTGCGGCAACTGCTGTAATTAACATAATGAGTAAGAAGGCCTCGAATAAAAAAATTAGCGGTGATTTTCAATCCAGTATTGGAACGAACCAATCTTCATTCGAACAGAATTATAATATTGCAGATTTTAGCAACACTGCCTCGGTTACCGGAACCCTTGGCAGTTTTACCTATTCTATGGGAATTTCCAATGTGTATACAAATGGTTTATCATCAATTATTACTGAAACTAACGAGGAAGACCCTTTTTCAAGATATAATATTGATCTAAAATTAGGGTATGAATTTAATGAACAAGTAAATCTTACTATATACGCCAATCAGACGAATTTTAACAGTGCTTATGATGAATCTTTCGGTTTAATTGATGCTCCCTATACTTTTCTTTCAGAACAAAAACGTTTGGGCTTATCATCCAAATGGTCTTATGAAAAAGGGGATTTAAATTTAAAAGGGTCGTTTACAAATTATAAGTCGGATAACAGGAGTGCTTTTCCTTCTTTGTTTGAAGGGAATAATTATGTAGTTGACCTGTTTAACAGATATACCATTGACAATCGTATATATGCGATTTTGGGCGTTAATTATAACCTGGATAGGGCTGAAGTTGAAGGAATTCAGGAATTCTCTTTGATAGATCCTTATGCAAATTTAGTTTATGTTTCGCCTTTTGGGCTGAATGTAAATGCCGGGCTACGAATTAATATTCATTCTGAATATGGTTCGCATATAGTATACAATATCAATCCGTCTTATTCAATGGCAATTGATGAGGGCTATTTAAAATTTATGGGCTCTTATGCTACCTCCTACATCACACCATCACTGAGCCAGTTATTTGGCATGTTTGGCGCGAACCCATTGTTAGAACCTGAAACTGACAGGACTACTGAAGGAGGTCTGGAATATAAAGCAAATAATTCATTTAGGTTAAGTGCTATGTATTTTAATAGAAAAGAAGACAATTTTGTGTTTTTTGATAATACTCTTTTTCAATATTTTAATGCTTCAAATACCATTAATGTACAAGGTTTGGAGGCCGAATTAGACTGGGTACCTCTTGAGAAAATGAATTTGACTGCAAACTACACTTTTACTGAAAGAAAAGGAGATAATGCTATAAGAATACCTAAGCACAGTTTTAATGCAGCTATGGGCTATAGTATTTCAAACCAAACCTTTACATCAATTACGTATTCTTATACAGGGAAACGCCTGGATACTGATTTTAATACATTTGATGATGAGGTTCTCAACCCTTTTTCAACCTTTGGGTTTTACATATCACAGGAAGTAATGGCCAACAAACTCAAATTCTTTTTAAACTTAGAAAATGTGTTTAACTCAAATTTTACCGAGGTAATAGGATTTACCACAAGAGGTCGGAACCTTAGATTAGGATTGACTTTAAAACTCTAAGTTTTTATTATTTCAAATCAAGATTTAGATGAAGAGGTTTATCCAACACCATATTGTCCTTCATTGGCGTAAACATCTTCGAACTTGTGAATGGCTCAACAGGCGTTTTTACTGTAAAATCCCTTTTACCTGAAATACCTGTAATTTCTTCAATAGCCCTGGCCAGGTATGGTTCACTTTCATCCCCTAAAACTCCCAGGTTTTCCAAATCCTCCTTTAATTCAATATCAGGGTCAAAACCTGCAGTATAATCCGAGAAGCCAACGGAATTTTCATTTCTTCCTACCAATGGTTGAATAGCCCAACTATTTTCGGGGTTAATCTGGTTTTCTCTGGATGGGGTATAAATAAATGGAGCCCCATCTCTGCCGGGATCATCTACCATAGTAAGTGAAAATTCATTCTTACCCCGGGTCGTAGTGCCAATTTTAATAACTTCAACATAAGGATTTAAGGCATTAATTACCAATTCACTCGCTGACGCAGAACTCCCCGTTGTCAATATATAAACCCTGTTTAAGTTTAAGGTATTTATTGTGGAACCTGCCCCTGTAATGTCTGCAAAATAGTCAGTTAAATCCTCGTCATTAAAAACCCCCTGTAATTTGTCATTCCAGCGTTGTCTGAGGTATACATTATTGGTATTGGTACTAAAAACCATGCTTGACAGCAAACGGGAAGAATTTACAGATCCACCTGGATTATATCTAAAGTCAAGCACTAGATCTGTAACCCCATCAGCATTTAATTGTCCAAAAGCATCATTCAATACTTCATCAAACTCGTTGGTAAAACCATTATACATCAGATAACCTATTTTTTGGCCATTCACGTCAAAGGATTTTACGATAAAAACCGGATTTTCCACTAACCCTTCCTGTTTAGTCAATTCCACACTTTTGTCATTCGGCGTAATCACACCATCGGCTATATCGGCCATATTTAAGGTGTAAGTAGCATTTTCGCCGAATAAAAGATCCCGATAATTACTTTCATTTAAGGATTGGCCGTCCACACCAGTGAATAATTCTCCTCGCGAGATATCTTTTGTGGAGGCATCAGAATTAGGAACAATATAACGTACATATCCAAAAATATCCATATCGTCATCGCCATATAAAAATAAACCAAACTCAAGACCATTACTTCGAGAAATTCCGGATAAATTTTCTGTAAGTTCTTTATAATCATCATTATAGAAACTAAATCGATCATCCATAAAGCGAAGTTTATTATCGAAAAAATCAGCAGGATCCGCTTCCGAGGCTAAAAATGCATTGTACTCCTCGTTGGTGCTAAATCTATCGTCTGCCAGGTCATCTACATCCGATTGCCAGAAATACCAGATATTCATGGCCTTCCACATAAAGTCCTGAACACTAACAGAAGCAGTGCCTGGGCCATCAACGCCTCCAATGTCATCATCTTTACTACAGGAAATACTTAGGGAGACAATTCCTATAAATAAAAGGAGAAACTTTTTCATCTATTCTTTTTTTGCGCAAGTTACATAGTTTGAACAATTATCATTCCAAATTTAATATTCCTTAACACTATTGCGTCCCCTTTTGTGTTATTAGTTCTGTTATTTATAAAAAATAGTAGCTTTAAGGTGTGCAAATTACTTACATCTGCAAGAAAATAAAATTTTTTGTAACAATATTCGATGTACTTCGTCTTGCTTATGTAAAACACCTTGAATGGTTTATGCGTCAACAGAACAACCGATAATGACACAATCAGAATTTTTAAATGTGGTTATGCCCTTTAAGGACAAGTTATACAGATTGTCAAAAAGATTGCTTATTTCCTCAGAAGAGGCCGAAGATGCCACGCAGGAAATACTGATGAAGTTGTGGTCGAAGAATAGCAATATTAGTAGTTATAAGAATGTTGAGGCATTTGCGATGACAATGACGAAGAATTTTTGCCTGGATAGGTTAAAGTCAAAACAATCTGGTAACCTGAAACTGGTTCATAGTAATTACGAAGATGGGAACACTTCTTTACAGAAAGAGTTGGAGGCAAGAGATAGTGTAAGCTGGGTAGAAAAAATTATGGAGGAATTGCCGGAACAACAAAAATTGGTGCTGCAATTGCGGGATGTTGAGGAATATGATTTTGAAGAAATTGCAGATTTACTGGAAATGCGGCCTACAGCAGTAAGGGTAGCACTGTCCAGAGCACGAAAAACGGTTAGAGACAAATTAATGCAAAAACATAGTTATGGAATTGGATAGAATTGAAAAATTATTGGAAAAGTACTTCGAAGCTACTACCACGGTGGCAGAGGAGGAACAATTGAGAGACTATTTTTCACAGGATTCGGTTGCACCGCATCTGGAACAATACACTCCAATGTTTATTTACTTCTCCAAAGCCAAAGACGAACGGTTTACTAAGCAGGTTCCATTAAAACCTAGGGTATCTTACCACAAATGGATTTCTATTGCAGCAGTAGCAGTTATGGCCTTTGGAATATATTTCGGTAATGATTACCGGCAACAAAAGGAAGCAGAGTTTGCCTATAATGAAACAAAGAAGGCATTAAACCTGTTGGCACAGAATTTGGAACGTGGAACCGAAAAAGTAGCCTATTTAAATGAATTTGAACAAACAAAACAAAAAATTTACAACAACAATTAAAATTTAAAAGATGAAAAAGTATATTCTAATAGTAGCAATGGCAGTTTTACCGCTTAGTGGTTTCTCACAGTCCATTTTTGATAAATTTGAGGATTCAGATGAGGTAAGTTCTGTAATAGTTAATAAAAACATGTTTAACCTTTTGGTTAAGATGGATGTGGATGTGGATGATCCGGAAGCTCAGGATTTTATGAATATTGCAAAAAGCCTAAGCGGCCTTAAAGTATTCATTACCGAAGATAAAGCAGTTTCCGCAGATATGCAGGCAACCGTGAATAAGTATCTTAAATCTTCTTCATTGGAAGAACTGATGAGGGTAAAGGACAAAGAAACAAATGTTAAATTCTATGTAAAAAACGGCAAGGACGAAGATCATGTAAGCGAACTATTAATGTTTGTAACTGGTATTGATAATGTTGATATGGACATAAATGACAGAAAGATTGAAACTGTTCTTCTTACATTGACCGGGGATATTGATCTTACTAAAATTGGTTCACTTACAAAAAAGATGAATTTACCGGAAGAATTGAACAAAGCAGAAAAAAAGAACAAATCAGAATAGCAGATTGAGAAAGTGGTAATTGACCGTGGGGATGAGAATAATTTCAAAACCGGTTAATTACCACTTCCATCGGGTTTTGATATAATTAAAAGATCAAAAAAAAATGAAAAAATTAATAATGATTATTGCAGGAATTACCCTCCTGGTACTTTCGGCCTGTTCTTCCAAACAGAGTCTCCAGGAATATTATGTGGATAATTCAGAAAATCCTAATTTCATTTCATTGGATATTCCAACAAGCATTCTAAATTTAAAGGCTGAGGAATTATCCGAAGTACAACAAACGGCATTACAGTCATTGAAGAAATTGAATTTATTGGCTTTTAAGAAGACGAGTGAGAATGGGGCCGAATATGAAGTTGAAAAAGCAAAAGTAAATGAAATTTTAAAGAATGATGATTTTGTCGAACTTATGAAACTAAATTCTGAGTACGGTAAGGGTGTTATTAAGTATGTTGGTGATGAAGATGCAATAGATGAGGTAATTATATATGGCAGCAGCGACGACAAAGGTTTTGCTCTCATTCGGGTTATTGGCAAGGATATGAACCCAGCTTATATTATACAATTAATGAATGCCATACAAAAATCTGATTATAAAGGTGAAGGACTTGGTGAAATAGGCCAATTTCTTAAAGGATAACTCAATTATTTATATATATAACCCGCCCTGATTTCTTCCGGACGGGTTTTTTTGTTATCAAAACGCAGAATAAATTTAAAAGTTTTAATTTGATTTAGATTTCTCTAGCCTATTTTATATCTTCCTGCCTTTATAAACTCCAAAAATTTATACACAATGGAAAACGCAGATATTTGGATTGACAAAGGAATAGATTTTATAACTACTTACGGTCCCAAACTAATTGGAGCGATACTCATTTTTATAATTGGTTCCTGGGTAATAAAGAAGATAATTGGAGCTTCCAGAAATGCGATGTCTAAAAGTAAGTATGAGGAATCTTTACAGAGATTTCTTTTAAACCTTTCTTCCTGGGCATTAAAAATCTTACTTATTATTATTGTTATCTCCACTTTAGGTGTTAATGTAACAACATTTGCTGCAGTAATTGCTGCTGCCGGTTTGGCTGTTGGGCTAGCTTTACAAGGATCCTTATCAAACTTTGCGGGAGGAGTTCTAATTATGATTTTTAGACCATATAAAATGGGTGATTTAATTGAGGCACAGGGAGTACTGGGTGCTGTTAAAGAAATTGAGATTTTCACCACAAAACTTATTACACCTCAAAATAAATTAGCAATTATTCCTAATGGCGCTATGGCCAATGGCAATATAATTAATTATACGGCCGAGGGTAAAATAAGAGTGGATATTGAAATTGGAGTGGACTATGGTGCGGATATAAAAAAGACCAATGAGGTATTAATGGACGTCCTTACTTCTAATGAAAAAGTACTAAAGGAACCCGCGCCTTCTGTAAATGTATCTGAGTTGGCTGACAGTTCCATAAATTTTGCGGTAAGGCCCTTCACTAAACCAGAACATTACTGGGATGTTTATTTTAGTACAGTTGAAGGTTGTAAGCTTGCACTAGATAAATCCGGAATTGAAATACCTTACCCGCATGTACAAATACTTAAAAAGAAATAGCACATACTAGTATTGAAGTTCTAATAAATGGCACATTGGATGGATCTAGCTTCTACGTACTAGATAAGAGTCTTTTTTAAATACCCGTATAATTACTGGGGCTGATATTTTTTAATTCGGTCTTAAGCTCTTCCTTTATTTCTAACTGATCAATAAATTCTGCAATCGATTTTTTTGTAATACGATCATTGGTCCTGGTGAGACCTTTTAATGCCTCATAAGGATTGGGATATCCTTCTTTCCTGAGGATGGTTTGTATAGCTTCAGCCACAACCGCCCAATTGTCCTCCAGATCTTTTTCAATTTTGACTTTATTCAACAATAATTTGTTTAGTCCTTTAAGAGTGGCTTTAAATGCAATTAGGGTATGAGCAAACGGAACCCCCACGTTACGCAGTACCGTACTGTCCGTAAGATCACGTTGCAAACGTGAAATAGGTAACTTCGAAGATAAATGTTCAAAAATTGCATTGGCAATTCCTAAATTACCTTCGGAATTTTCAAAATCTATTGGATTTACTTTATGGGGCATCGCTGAAGAACCTACTTCTCCTTTAGTTATTTTTTGCTTAAAATAATCCATGGAAACGTAAGTCCACATATCCCGATTTAAATCAATTACAATAGTATTGATACGTTTAAGTGTGTCAAATAAAGCAGCCATATGATCATAATGCTCAATTTGAGTAGTAGGGAAGGAGTGGGATAATCCCAATTTATTCTGAACAAATTTTTGTCCAAAATTTTGCCAATCTATATCTGGGTAAGCTACTTTATGGGCATTATAATTCCCTGTTGCTCCACCAAACTTCGCTGCACTTGGAATATCATTTAAAAGGTTAAACTGTTCTTCGAGCCGAACAACAAAAACATTAATTTCTTTACCCAAACGAGTTGGAGATGCGGGCTGCCCATGAGTTCTGGCAAGCATAGGCACATCATCCCAACTTTTAACTAAAGACCTTAGAACCGCTTTAAATTCCATAAATACAGGTACATATACTTCATTCATAGCTTCTTTAATGGAATAAGGTATGGCTGTGTTGTTAATGTCTTGTGAGGTAAGTCCAAAATGGATAAATTCCTTATATTTTTCAAGCCCCAATGCATCGAACTTATCCTTAATAAAATACTCCACTGCCTTTACATCGTGGTTAGTGGTTAGCTCTATTTTTTTTATGGCCAAAGCATCTTCTAAACTAAAGTTTTGAAAAATATTCTGGAGGGAATTCACTTTTTCCTGGGATAATTTTGGGAGCTGTGGCAGTTCTAATTCACAGAGTGCTATGAAGTATTCAATTTCTACCATAACCCTGTATTTTATTAATGCTTCTTCCGAAAAGAAATTTGCAAGGGAATCGACTTTAGATCTATATCTGCCGTCAATTGGTGAAATGGCGTTTAATTGATTTAACGACATATGCTTTAGGATTGATTATTTTTTGAAAGATGTAAAGATACTTATATGCTTGGGAGATTAAAAGTATATTATGAGGATAGTTAAGATTTTTGAGTTAAGCCGCAAAAAATGCTTTTATCACTCTTTATTGGTTCTCATTTTTCTTGTTAATTAATATTAGAATTTGTCTGGCCCTTGCTTTATAAGCCGCGCTTCCGAAACTGTAATTTTGTTCCAATACCATATGGAGTTCAGGTTGAATCCATTCAAATTTTTTACTTAATAAATAAAGGCTCGTCATGGAATACGCTTTAGCCGCTACTTTATGTTCCCCTATGAGCCAATCAAAACAAGAGGTAGTTATTTTTTCAAGGTGATATTCCTTTAATTTTGTCTGTACTTCATTTTTTAATTTGGAAAAAAATGCCTTTATAAGAATTTCACAAATTTTGGCCACTGGTCTTACAGACGAATCCAATTGCACTTTAGACATGCCCAGAGTAAAAGCATCAATATTGACTAGAATTAGCTGTATGTCTTTTTTTGCGACAAATTCCAAAATCCAGCAGGCTTTTGATGAAATCATTCCATTATCCTCAAATGCAATTTCCATTAAAGGTGATATAATATCAGGATTATTAAGCATAAGTTGGGTTATTTCTATGCGTTTATCCCTAGTGCCGTCTACATAATTTAATGATTTGAATAATTCAGATTTGGTCACAAAAATTTGTATTTTGGTCCGACAAAAGTAGCCCCAAATGAAAGTAATGAAAAAAATAGCAAAATTGCTATTACTTCTTTTTATTGCCATTCAATTTTTCAGACCGGAAAAGAATATCAATCAGGGTAATCATTTAGCCGATTTTATAAATGAAACTAATCCTCCTGAGAATGTAGAAACCATTTTAACTAATAGTTGTTTTGATTGTCACAGCAACAATACCCAATATCCATGGTACAACAATATTGCACCAGTTTCGTGGTGGCTTTCAAGCCATATCAAAGATGCTAAAGCAGATCTGAATTTGTCTGATTGGGATAATTACAACAAAAGGCAAAAGGACCACAAATTGGAAGAATTGATTGAAGTCATTGAAGAAGCTGAGATGCCTCTAAAGGAATACACCTGGATTCATCATGGAGCCAGACTCTCTCAGGAACAACGTGAGGCCGTTCTGGAATGGGCCAGGCGCACTAAAGTTTTTTACGGACTAGCTCCTTTACCAAGATAGGAACTCCTTTTGCCGCTGTAGATTGGATTATTGTGAGATTTTCATAATCTGAAGCATTTATATTTGGTTTTGGATCAATAAAATATATGGGTGTTCCCTTCCTTATATAGTTTAACAGACCAGCTGCCGGATATACTTGCATTGATGTTCCAATAATAATAAGAATATCTGCGGTTACAGTAATTTGAGTAGCTTCGGATAATAATGGAACTTCCTCGCCAAACCAAACAATATGGGGGCGCAATTGATATCCTTTTGAGCACGTCTCACCCAAGTTGAGATCTTTTTTCCAATATAAAACCATTGATTCATCACCAGTACTACGTACTTTCAAGAGTTCACCATGAAGATGGAGAACATGAGAACTACCGGCACGTTCATGCAAATCATCTACATTCTGTGTTATAACAGTGACATTAAAGTACTGTTCAAGTTCAAATAGCATTTTATGACCCGGATTGGGGGCTACTTCTAATAACTGCTTTCTCCTTTGGTTGTAAAAATCCAATACTAAGGAAGGGTTTCTGGCAAAACCGAAGGGGGAGGCAACTTCCATTACATCGTGTCCCTCCCAAAGACCGTCCGCATCACGGAAAGTACTAATTCCGCTATCTGCGCTCATTCCGGCTCCTGTAAGTACAACAATTTTTTTTTGCATAATTTTAGGTCTATTATAAAGATACATTTTTCTTAAATTAGAATGATGATAGATCTTAATCTGCTTTCCTATTTGGAAACTTATATTTCACCTGAACGCCTAAAACGATTTAAAGATGTTTTAAGTGAGCGCACAAATTATATTACAGTGGCCATTGAAGATATTTTTCAGATGCATAATGCAAGTGCAGTAATTAGGAGTTGTGATGTTTTTGGTATTCAAAAAGCGCATATTATTGAAGACCGATTTGCTCAACGTCTTGACAAAAATATAGCAATGGGAGCTCAAAAATGGGTGGATACAGAAAGATATACTAATGCAAAATCTTGCATAAGTAGTTTGCGAGGCGATGGATACAAGATCATTGCTACCACTCCTAATTATGACTCCACTTTGCTGGAGGATTTTAAATTAGAACATAAAACGGCTTTGTTTTTTGGGACCGAAAAAGAAGGTTTAAGTCCTGAGGTTATGGAACAAGCCGATGATTATTTGAAAATACCTATGTCGGGATTTTCGGAGAGCCTCAACATCTCGGTTTCTGCTGCCATTATAATGTATAATATAACACTCCAACTTAAAAAATCAAATTTGAAGTGGCATCTAACCGAAGAGGAAGTTTTGGAAAAACGATTGGATTGGACTAAAAAAACTATTAAAAGTATTGATGAAATTATTGAAAGATATAGGAAAGAAAATTAACTTTCTTTATATTTAAAGTAACAAATTAACTGATAAACAAATGACTACAATTTTATATATACTTGGTGGGGTAGTTGTTCTTATTCTAATTTTAGCTTTGATTGCGCCTAAGAGTTATGATGTTAGCAGAAGCATAAAAGTACATCAGTCAGTTCCGGTGGTATTCGAATATCTTAAATATTTAAAAAATCAGGATAATTGGAGCCCTTGGGATAAAAGAGATCCTAATATGAAAAAGAAATTTGAGGGTTCCGATGGTGAAATAGGCGCTACCAGCAAATGGGAAGGAAACAAGGATGTTGGAAGTGGTGAACAGGAAATAAAACGAATCGTTGAAAATGAAGTAATTGAAAGTGAGTTACGTTTTCTAAAACCCTGGAAGTCCCAATCAGATGCATACTTAAAAGTAAAAGAAGCAGCTGCGGGTGAGACTGAAATTACCTGGGGTTTTTCGGGTAAGAATAAGTTCCCTGTAAGTATAATGATGCTTTTTATGAACATGGATAAGACTGTGGGCAAAGATTTTGAAGAAGGTTTAGTGAGTTTAAAAGATATCTTGGAAAAATAACTTAGCACAATGGAGCACAATGGAGCACAATATGGTGGGATGGTTCGAAATACCAGTGGAAGATATGGAACGGGCCAGAAAGTTTTATGAGGAAGTTTTTGATATTTCAATTTCTGTTCATGATTTGGGCGGAATTATCATGGGCTGGTTCCCTGGCGTTCAGGGCAAAACAGGTAGTTCAGGATCTTTAGTAAAACATGAGATGTATATTCCAAGTGATACCACGGGCCCACTTCTTTATTTTTCGTGTAAAGACCTGGCAGTGGAATTGGCCAAAGTAACTAATGCCGGAGGCGCAATAATTCAACAAAAAAAGGAGATAGGAGGGGGGCATGGTTTTATGGCACTTCTTAGAGATACAGAAGGAAACAGAGTGGCTTTACATTCCTTACAGTAAACTAAACATAAAAAATAGTAGCTTCTGCTCTACAACCCATTCGAATCGGAATATATTTTGTTCCAATGCCTTTGGAGACATACATTCTGATATCATTGAGTTTATACCATCCTCTTAAGAACCTGCCACTGCCACGTGGTTTATAAAATGCTTTCCCAAGAAATGTTATTTGCCCTCCATGAGTATGGCCAGATAATATGAACTTAATATTTACTTTTTGAGTTTCATTTAAAAGAGCTATTTCTTCACTGTACTGAGGACAATGATTGAGTACAATAGCTTCTACAGAACTATCATAGTCTGTTGAGGCATTTATGAAATCCGGATCACCCCCAATAAAGTCGTCAACACCAATTATAAGAAGGTTTCTGTTAGCCGTTGAGAATTTTAAACTTTCATTAATAAGTAATTGGCCATTGTGTTTTTTAATTAAAGTTTTGAAAGAATTTATATTTACTTTCCCCGCATATTCCTTGTTTCCCATGATTACCACCTTCGGTATTTCTTTGCTGATAAGGTTCAAAAATTGATTTAAAACGGGTAATCCCTTATTGCTATTGACTGAATCTCCTGTAATGCAAATTAGGTCCGGTAGCTCTTGGTTAATTTCATTGGCTATAGCTTTATGGAAAGATTTTAATTTATTTATATGAAGATCAGTTAATTGAACAATTTTTATTTTGCTTTCCGAATTGGAAAGATCATAGGTTGTCCATTGAATTACATACTTCTCGAACCAAAAAATGTCAAAAA
>Ga0209567_10000323_pt1 | contig 26020 bp, 18 predicted proteins | sample COG_12_FD_184756 | JGI IMG/M metagenome (GOLD analysis project Ga0209567, IMG submission 184756) | Pelagic marine sediment microbial communities from the LTER site Helgoland, North Sea, for post-phytoplankton bloom and carbon turnover... | ecosystem: Environmental > Aquatic > Marine > Neritic... | reverse complement strand
CTACTAGTAAATTGTAGGGGTTCGACTCAACATTAGTTCCCACGGCAACGACGGTCAGGACTGTCTTTTGGGGCCCCGCCAAGTCGACGCTTGCGTCGTCCGCGGGGCTCCGGGGCTTAATGCCGTAACAATGATCGACTCGACTAGATGGACCAGCAACTGTTCGGCGAGAACTCTCCTCAGTGAGAAAAGGGGACTGTCCCCTTTTACTGGATAGGGGCTGTGAGGCGGGCGAAGCGGACGCCGAGGCGGAACCACCAAGGCTTTCGGTCGTACTCGCCCTGCTCCATCAGCCGGGCGCGCTTGAAATCCTCCTCGAACATCTGCTCGACTTTGGAGGCGAAGGTCGGGTCGGCGATGGCGGCCGTGATCTCGAAGTTTAGCCGGAACGAGCGATTGTCGAAGTTGGCCGTGCCGATCGTGGCCACACCGTCGTCAATCAACATGGCCTTCTCGTGGAGGAAGCCGTCCTGATACCTATAGAATTTCGCTCCGGTGCGACCTGCGTCATCGAAGTACGAGTATGCGGCCAAGTAGACCAGCAGATGATCGGGCTTGTCGGGGATCAGAATCCGGACGTCCACGCCCCTCAGTCCCGCTAGTTGCAGCGCAACGATCACGGACTCCTCGGGTACGAAGTAGGGGCTTGCGATCCAAATGCGCTTTTGGGCCGAGTTGATCGCATGGACAAACATCAGATTGGCGGTTTCGAGCTCATCGGCCGGACCGGTCGGAATGATCAGCACGCGGCTGTTGCTTCCATCGGGGGCTTGCTGAGCGACCCAGTTGAGCTTGGGCAGCGTATCGGTCGCCCAATACCAATCCTCGGCAAACGAAATCTGCGCTTTCAAGACGGCGGGCCCTTCGATGCGAACGTGGGTATCTCGCCAATGACCAAACTTTGGATCTTTGCCCAGGTATTCGTCGCCGACGTTGTGGCCACCGATCCAAGCCACTCGACCGTCCGTGACCACGATCTTGCGATGGTTGCGAAAATTGAGTTGGAATCGGTTGCGACGGCCTTTTCGAGTATTGAACTCGTAGATTTCCACACCCGCATCGCGGAGCTCTTGCGTGTAGCTGTTCGGAAGATCGTGGCATCCAATTTCGTCGTAAAGAAAATACACACGCAGGCCCTGCCTTGCTTTGGCGAGAAGATGGTCCTTGAGCGCGCGTCCCAGACCGTCGTCGTGTACGATGTAGAACTGCACTAAAATGTACTCTTGGGCTTCGTCGATGCCGTCCAAGATGCTCTTGAAGGTCGCGTCGCCATCGATCAGCAGATCCACTCGGTTGCCGCGGAGCACCGGCATCTGGGCGAGGCCTTCGGCAGCGCTCGTTGCTTCTTCTCGCTCGCTCTCCGGAACTCGATACGAAGACACCGATTCGACCGCTTCCCGCTCGATTTGCGCGGTACGGTCATCGGTGTTCCGCCGAGCGACGACGTAGCCTTGAAACTTGCTGCGCCCGAACACCCAATAGGCAGGCACAGCCAGATATGGGAAGGTGTTGAGACTCACCGCCCATGCGATCGCCCCTTGGGAGGTGCGCGTGCTCATCACGGCGTGAATCGACGAGGTGAAACCCAACACATGAAAAAGCACGACTATTGCGGCCGTCATTCGTCCCCTCCTGCTCTTAGGCGGTCTTGGATCGTTCTCGGGCATGGGAGTCGTCGTTTGCTGTCGGTTTGGTGACTTTTTGTCCAGCGTACTTCCATGACACAAAGGCACTCGCAGAAGATTTTTTTCTGCTCAGCGACCGAGCGCGAATCGTACTCGACGGCGCGTGAACGGTCATGTCCGTAATGTGAACGGTTTCGCCCTTCGTAAGTTTACAGATTGTGTACTCCGGGCGCGCCCGCGCAGCCAGATTCCTTGGTGTCGACGTGCATAGATCATGATATCGCAAGCGCCTCATTCAAAGAGGGGTGTCATGCAAGAGCAAGCAGTCAATCGTTTCTATTCGGACGAAAGAACACGCGGCCGCGTCCGCGGGGCGATCAACGAGTACCTGGGCTTCTTCGACGAGTCGAACGGCGGCGACGTCAAGGCACGCCAAGCTGGCTACACGACGATGATCAACCACTACTACGATCTCGTCACCGATTTCTACGAGCACGGCTGGGCGAAGTCGTTTCACTTCGCCCCGCGTTTCGAAGGCGAGTCATTCGACTCCTCGCTCGCGCGCTCGGAGCATTCTTTCGCACTCAAGCTCGGCCTGAAGCCGGGAATGAAGGTGCTCGACGTTGGCTGCGGCGTCGGCGGACCGATGCGCAGCATCGCGCGGTTCTCGGGGGCTACAATCGAGGGTGTCAATAACAACGACTACCAGCTGACCAAGGTGCAGCAGTACAACGAAGAAGCTGGCCTCGCTCATCGGTGCTCCGGCTTCAAAGGCGATTTCATGAACCTCCAGGTGCCGGACGAGACCTACGATGCCACGTACGCGTTCGAGGCCACGTGCCACGCGCCAGATAAGGCAGGCGTGTTCAAGGAAATCCACCGCACGCTGAAGCCAGGCGGCCTGTTCGCCGCCTATGAGTGGTGCATGACCAGCAAGTTCGACCCGAACAGCGCCGAACATCAACGCACCAAGAAGGGCATCGAAGAGGGGGATAGTCTCCCAGACATCGCATCGATTCCCGAAACCCTCGATGCGGTTCGCGCCGCTGGCTTCGAGCTCTTAGAGAGCCACGATGCCGCAGGCACCTGCGACCCGGCGACACCATGGTATTTGCCGCTCGTAGGCGAAACCGAGAGCCTGCTCGCCGTCCGACGCGGTCGTGCGGGACGGTTCATGGCACGCCGCACGATTCGAACCCTAGAGGCGTTGCGGATCGCACCGAAGGGTTCGACCGAGGTGAGCAGAATGCTGGGCGCAGCGGCCGAGGCCCTGATCGCTGGCGGTGAGCTCGGGATCTTCACGCCCAACTACTTCTTCTTGGCACGGCGACCGGCGGAATGATGATCGGTGCTGTACGGGCACCGCTGCACGCACTGTCGGGACGACGCGGCCCAAAGGATCTGAATCCTTTGGTAGAGTCCGCACGTGAGGCCACCTACCCGCCGCCCTACCCCGAGGGATGGTACGTCGTGGGCCGATCGATCGACTTTCGCGACCGCCCGACCTTCGTGCAGTGCGTCGGGAACCCATGGGTGGTCTTTCGTGACGCTTCGGGAAACGCTCAAGTGGTCGATGCGTATTGCCCGCACCTCGGAGCCAACCTGGCTGACGGCAAGGTGCGCGGTGACTGCGTGGAGTGTCCGTTCCACGGTTGGAAGATCGACGGGGACGGTTCGGTCGTCGGTCAAGCCAACGGAGACCGCCCAGACCCCAGGCATCGCACGAGGTCTTGGGCGGTCGAAGAGCTTCACGGCTGGGTGCTCGTCTACCACCGGCACCGAGCCTCGAGTGAGGGCCCGGCGCCCGAGCCGCCGTACCGCTTGGAACGCGTGCCAGAGATCGACGACGGTGGTCTGATTTGGCGGGGAGAGCACGATGCAGGGCTGGTGCACATGCACTTGCTCGAGTTCCTCGAGAACAGCGCCGATTTCCAGCACTTCGCCGCCATCCACGGACGTCTGCGCTTGCCTTGGACCGAGATCCCCGTACCGGGCATGACCCTGCACCACGAAGCGACCTGGCGTCGGGATGAAACGCAGAAGCACGTGTGTTGGTTCGTGAACGACGCGAACCTCGAGTTCCGGGGAAAGTCGATCAAGGGATCAGGGGCGCGTGCAGACGTTCGTATCGAGGGCCCCGGCAGCTTCATTCGATTTGACTTCACGCTGACTCGCGGGCGGGGCCGTGTCGTGTTGTACCAAAGCCATACGCCGATCGCTCCGATGACCCAACACGTTCGGTTTCGCTGGTTCAGTGGTCCAAACGTGCCAAAGCCCTTGGCGTCGTTCATCGTTGGGAACTGGGTCTCCCAGTGGCGTCAGGACATCGGCATCTGGGAACGAAAGATCTATCGCAATCAGCCGATGCTCACGCGTGCAGATGGCCCCATTCACCAGCTTCGACGCTGGTATTCCCAGTTCTACCCAGCACCGTCTTGATCGGCTCAATAGCCAACGTAAGGAAACACATGTCGATACGAAGCAAGCTCGGACAAACGAAGCTCGCCAAAGGTGCTGCTCAATGGATGACAGACAATCGTGGTCTGGTCGTCGCAGCCACGGCACTGCCCGCCAGCTTCCTGTTCGAGCGGGCGCGCGTCACACGCGACGTGCTCTACGCGCGTTTTGGAGCATCGCCTGAGAGGCACGATGAGCGAGTGCGACGCGTTCAGGAGCAGGTGCGCGCCTGGAACGCGTCGGGGTCCAATCGTCCCATGTGCACGGCAAGGCCGGCCTGGCTGACGATGTCCACGCGAACCTCGACCTACAAGAAAGATTGTAACCACATCGAGATCGATCTTCGCGATATCCTCGAAGTCGACACCGAACGGATGACCGTCCGCGTCGAGCCTCTGGCCAACATGGGGCAGATCAGCCGATACCTCGTGCCGATGGGCTATGCGCTCAAGGTCATGGTCGAAATGGAGGATCTCACGGCCGGGGGTCTTTGCATGGGCCTCGGCATGGAGACGACTTGTCACCGGTACGGCTTGATTCAGGAGACCGTCGTCGCTTACGAGATCGTGACGGCTGACGGGACTCTTCTGCGTGTGACCCAAGAAAGCGACCCAGAGCTGTTCCACGCTCTCCCCTGGTCACACGGCACGCTGGGCTTCCTGGTGACGCTCGAGCTCGAAATCGAACCGGCCAAGCCGTACATGCGGATGAAGTACATCCCCTGCCACAGCATGGAAGAGCTTTGCGACAAAACGTATGCGCTTTCGGTCGCCGACGATGCCCCAGAGTTCTTGGAAGCAACCATCTATTCGAAAGACAGCGGCGTCATTCAATGTGCATGGTACGACGACGCGCCTGCGGATCGGTCGAAGATCAACCCCATCAATCGCTGGTACAAGCAGTTCTTTTTTCATCACGTGGCGACGGCGCTCGAGCGTGGCGAGTTCGAAGACTGGATCCCACTGAGAGACTACTACCACCGCCACACGCGCTCGATCTTCTGGGAGCTCGAAGAGCTCATGCCCTTTTCGAGCAAGCCATGGTGGCGCTGGGGCTTCGGATGGCTTGGCGCGCCCAAGATCTCACTGCTCAAAGGCACCATGACCGAAGGGGTGCGTTGGAAGTTGGTTCACAAGCACGTCGTGCAGGACGTCATCATCCCGATGCGCGAGCTCGAGCGCGCCGTCCAAGAGTTCGATAAGCGATTCGAGGTGTACCCGCTGCTCGTCTACCCGATCCGCATCTACGACCACGGGGAGCACCAGGGCCTTCAGCCCAAGCCGCGACAACTACAGCCCGGCAAGCGCTGGGACATGTTCGTCGACCTCGGCGCCTACGGAATTCCCCCCGCCGTCAAGCGAGGCGAGGATTGGGATGCCGAAGAGCACGTCGCCGCCACCGAGCAGTTCACCCACGAAGTCGGTGGCTTCGTCCCGCTCTATCAGGATGTCTGGATGAATCGCAGCCAATTCGAGGCGATGTTTGACCACCGGCTCTACCGACGAATGCGGGAGAAGCTGGGCGCTGTCGGCGCATTCCCAGAGGTCTGGGATAAGGTCCGGCTGCAGCCGGAGCTGAGGACGGCGCCTTCCCCAATCGCGGAAGGCGAGGCGGTACCCGACCCGACAATCCACCAAGCCATGTCGCCCGACGCCTGAGTTCCGGGGGGCCGCTGCATCTTGGGTCCCATCCGTGCTAAGTCGCGACACGATGGTTGAGGAGTCCAATCGCGCTTCGCTCGCAGTGACCGCGCTCCTGCTCGGCGTCGGCCTCATGGGCGCGCAAATCGCACGCGCGCAGGCCCCAGCACCTGAATCCGAAGCGGCTGCCCCCGAAGCGCCCGCCCCCGAAGCGCCCGCCCCCGAAGCGCCCAAGGAGCTGACGGGCGCGGACTTCGCGATCGAAGTCGGCGCCGTGGAAGAGCGACTCTCGCAAATCAAGACGCAGATGTCGCTGATCGACGTGCTCCCAGACGTCACCAAAGCCCTCGACGAGGTGGACATGGAGGCTGCGGAGCTAGGCGCAAGCTTCGATGCGATCGAGACACGACGAATGATGAGCTCCGAGCTCAACAACTTGAGCGTTCAGCTGGAGTATCTCGACGCGCGGACCGACAGGCAGATCGCGAAGCTAAGCAACTATGGAGCCGAGCTCGAAGCGCTGTCGACGCAAAACGACGAAGACATCGAGCTCTGGACCGGGGCGCTGAAACGCGCGCGACGACGCTCTGTCCCCAAGGAAGTCCTCGATCGCACCGCGTCGATCCTGCAAGGGCTTCGAGAAGGCGGGAAAATGCTCCAGGCCAAGACCGGCGAAGTGCTTGCCGTGCAGTCGCGAGCCCTGGACGTTCGCGACGGGGTTCGCGTAGCGCTTCAGAAGGTTGATGTCGCTCAGCTCGCCGAGACCGACAGGGTCTTCGAGCAGCAGGAACCGCCTATCTGGAAGGCTGGCGAACGCGTGGACGAACAGGGCGTGCGGGAAGGCTACGATCTGAACTTCTCGTGGCCGGGCGTCAAAGATTTTCTGGTTCAGAAACGTACACTGGTAGTCTTCCAGATTCTCATGGTGCTCCTGCTCGGGTTTCTCTTCACGAGAGCTCGCGCGACGGTGACCAACAGAATCGAAAAGCGTCAGCAGGACGCTGGCATCGCCTGGGAAGACCAGGCGAGCCGGGCGCTGCGTCACCCCTGGGCAGCGGCCCTTCTCGTGAGCATCGCGATGGCACGCTTCTTCCATTCGGACCGCACGGTGGAAATGATCCTGCTCACTTGGATCGTCGCGCTCCCGCTCTGGTTCGTGGTCTACAAAGAGATGGTACCCGCGAGCTTCCGCGGTGCGCTGATCGGGCTTGGTGTGCTCGGAACGTTCCATTTTGTCGTCGCCTTGGCCTCAAGCCACCCCGAAATCGAGCGGGCCCTGTTGCTCCTGGAGCTGCTCCTGGCGGGCGCAGGCGCGACGTGGCTCATCCGCTTTCTACGGGGAGCAGACGTGTCGAAACGGACCCGAGAGGGCCTGTGGTTCTCGGTGACGAGCCTTTGGGCCAGGCTGGCACTGCTCACCACCGTGATTGGCGCAGGCGCAGCCGTGCTCGGGTACATCTTTCTCGCAACGGAAGCGGCGGTCCTCGTCGTTCTCGGAACGATCGGGGCGACGGCCTACATGGCCCTGGAACGAATCGTCGAGGCCCTCGTCTTGACTGGCGTGTACACCGGCCGCTTCGACGCCTTTCGAATGATCCGTGCTAATCGGGACGTCACTGCGAAGACCTTGAGTCAAACCGTACGTCTTGCCGCGGTCGCCGTGTTTACCTGGTTGCTTGCGGACATGACTTCGGTCTGGCGACCAACGGGGCGCGTCCTTGGGCGCTGGCTCTCGTCCGATTTGGGGATGGGCTTCGCCGAAACGGGCGTTACCTTTGGCGACTTCTTCGCCTTCTTCATCGTCTTGTGGGTGAGCTGGATCATCGCGCGATTCGTGAGCTTCGTTCTCAAGGAAGAAGTGCTGCCGCGCCTTCACATGCAGCAGGGAGTCCCGTTCGCGCTGACGACGTTTACACGCTACGCGATCATCGCTATCGGCTTCGTCGCCGCTGTCTCAGTCCTAGGCGTCCCGCTCGACAGAGTGACCATTGTCCTGAGCGCGCTCGGCGTCGGCATCGGCTTCGGACTCCAGAACCTGGTCAACAACTTCGTGTCGGGCTTCGTCCTCCTGACGGAGCGGCCGATTCGGTTGCGGGACAAAGTCGAAATCGGCGACATCCTCGGAAACGTGAGCAGTATCGGGATTCGTGCAAGCACGATTCGCACCTTCGATGGCGCCGAGGTGATCGTCCCCAACGGTGACCTGATTTCCGGCCGCGTCATCAACTGGACCCTGGCTGAGCGTCAACAGCGGGTGACCATCTCGCTCGGTGTGGCCTACGGCACCGACCCCAATCAGGTGCTCGGCATCCTGAGGAAAGTCGCTGCGGTGAACGAGAAGGTCTTCAAGAGCCCCGCGCCGCTCGCGCTGTTTCGCGGGTTTGGCGAAAGCTCCCTCGATTTCGAGCTGCGGATCTTCATGGACCCGTCAGATGTCCTGGACGTGCCAAGCGCCGTCCACGTGGCGATCAACGAGGCGTTGAAGGAGGCGGGCATCGAGATTCCATTCCCGCAGCGGGACTTGCATCTACGCGGAGTTCCGGAAGGGCTCACCGGCGCTGGCACCGGCGCTGGCACCCCGTAAAGCCGGCGCCTTGCGCCGTCCACGGGGCTTCGCTGCCTCTAGCCCCGTGGCGACGAAGTCGCTCTTCGGGGGCACGTAACGTCAGGCGGCCGCTTGGCCGTAGCTCGCCTGCAGGTACCGCACGATATCGGCCGACTCCGGCATCCAACGCTCTTCACCATCCGGGCTCGTGATGCGCAGAACGGGCACCGTCGCTCGACCCCGCACCTCACGCAGCGCCGCAAGATGGTCGGCATCGGCGTAGATGTTGCGGAGCTCGACATCGAGGCCGAGCGAGTCGATCGCGCGGAGCACCCGAACGCAGAAGGGACAGCCGTCGAAATAGTAGAGGGACAAGCGGTCCTTGGTCGGCTCTGCCGCAGGACCCAAGCATTCGAGAAACCGCCGGGCGTAGTATTCGGGCCAGGGGGCGTCTGGATCAGCGGCGCGGTGCTCATCGTCCGCCCCGATCAGGCAGAACACCAATCGACTCCGGGTCAGCGGGGCCGCTAAGAATGGCGTCAGCCGATCCTCGAGATAATCCGCGTACCAAAGCGGCCACTCGGGGTCCTCGCCATCGGTTTGCAGGAACGCCTGGTGGTGGGCTTCACCGGTTTGCTTGAATAGCGCGGCGAGCCGCTCGATCTTGACCTCATCGCTCATGGTACTTCCCTTTCGCAACATCGAGTATCGTGCCGTTCGGCTGCTTGGCAATGCCATCGTAAGCGCGTATCGAGTAAACTATGACGAAGACCCGCTCCTCCCTTATCTTCCTTCTCGCCGCAAGCGCATTCTCGTTGCCGGGCGCTGTGTCCGCGCCGCAAGCCAGCGCCAACGGCCCCATCATCATCCGGTTTGCCTCACTCGCACCCGCTGGCTCCGGTTTCATGAAGATCTCGAAGGCCTGGAACCGGAGCGTCAAAAAGGAAACCAACAACCGCGTCGAGCTTCGTTTCTACTCCGGCGGCAGCCAGGGTGACGAGCGCGATTTCGTTCGAAAGATGCGCGCGGGGCAGATGGACGGCGCAGGGATTTCGACGACGGGGCTCGGGATGGTTGCGCGCCCAGTGCTCGTGCTGACGGCGCCCGGCTTGCTCACCGAATACGAGCAGCTCACGCGCGCGCGGACCGAGCTCAACGACCGTTTCACCAAGATGTTCAAAGACGCGGGGTTCGTGCTTCTGAATTGGGGCGAAGCGGGCAAGAACCGGCTCTTCTCGGCGAACGCATTCGTCAAACCGGACGACCTCAAGAGCTTCCGACCGTGGGCCTGGAAAGACGATCCAGTGTTCGCCGAATTCATCAGCGTGATTGGCGCCAACCCGGTTCGGATGGGTCTACCCGAAGTCTACGGCGGATTGCAGACGCGAATGGTCGACACAGTTCCCGCATCCGCTCTCGCCGCGGTCGCGCTCCAGTGGTACACGCGCCTCAAGTACATGGCGAAAGACAATTTCAACATCATGGTCGGTGGCGGAATCGTCACACAGGAGAAGTTCGACGAGCTTTCGGAGCACGATCAGAAGGTCTTGCTCTCCACAAGCGTCCGCGCCTCCAAGGCAAACGATGCGCTGGTACGGCGCGACGACGCAAGGGCGTACGCGTCACTCGTCACCCGTGGCATGATCGAAGTCGACACTTCACCGTACAGGGCGGAGTGGGACGCGGTCGCGAAGAAAGCCCGCGAGAATCTCGCCGGCCGCGTCTACAGCAAGAGCTTGCTCGACGCGGTCGAAAAGGTCGTCGCAACGAGCCCCCAGACGCCGTAGACGCGCCGACTCGGTATGCTCTCGGAGCACGTTCGACGCGCGGGACGCAATCTCGGCCCCGAACGCAAAAGTGCTCCCCATCGAGCTGCCATGAGATATACAGTCAACAAGCTGGCGTTATCGATGATCGAAACCGGACAAAGTTTCCCCTTGGGCGCGACGCCACGACGCGGTGGCGTGAACTTCAGCATCTATTCGAAGCATTGCGATGCACTAGAGCTTCTTCTCTTCGACGGCCCTGACGACCCGGAGCCCTCTCGGGTGATCCGGCTCGACCCATCGCGACATCATCGAACATTTCACTATTGGCATGCCTTCGTGCCGGACATCGGACCAGGCCAACTGTATGCCTATCGCGCCGAGGGACGTTACGCACCCGACGAAGGCCTCCGCTACGACCGTGCAAAGGTGCTGCTCGATCCATATGGCCGAGCCGTCGCGGTTCCAAGAGGCTACGATCGCGAAGCGGCCCGCCGGCCGGGCGATACCGCTGCGACTGCGATGAAGAGCGTGGTGGCCGACCTCAGCGCATACGACTGGGAGGGGGACATCGCCCCAGCGCACGCCTTTTCGAACACCGTCATCTACGAGATGCATGTCCGTGGCTTCACCCGGCATCCGAGCTCGCGTGTTTCATCCGAGAAGCGGGGAACCTATGCGGGTCTCATCGAGAAGATCCCGTACTTGACCGACCTCGGTGTGACCGCGGTCGAGCTCTTGCCCGTGTTTCTTTTCGACCCGCAGGAGGCGCCACCCGGCCTCAGCAACTACTGGGGGTATAATCCTATCTCCTTTTTTGCGCCGCACTTTGGCTATGCCTCCTGCGACGAGCCACTGGAGGTGTTGGATGAGTTCCGGGACATGGTCAAAGCGCTCCACCGCGCCAACATCGAGGTCATTCTCGACGTAGTCTACAACCACACCGCCGAAGCAGGAGCAGACGGCGCGACCCTTTCGTTCAAGGGCCTCGACAACAGCACCTATTACAGCCTCAAACCAGGAAACCGGTCACGCTACGCGAACTACAGCGGCACGGGCAATACGCTCAACGCCAATCACGCAGTAGTGCGGCGCCTCATTCTCGACAGTTTGCGCCATTGGGTGACGGAGATGCACGTGGATGGCTTCCGTTTCGACCTCGCGTCCATCTTGTCGCGCAACACCGAAGGTGACGTGGTGGCGAACCCGCCGGTGCTTTGGGACATCGAAACCGATCCAGCTCTCAGTGGCACCAAGCTCATCGCAGAGGCATGGGACGCCTCGGGCCTCTATCAGGTTGGTAGTTTCTTCGGCGACCACTGGAAGGAATGGAATGGCAGGTTCCGCGACGACGTCCGCGGGTTCTTCCGGGGCGACGAGGGGCACGTCGAAAAGCTTGCAGCACGGTTTCTGGCGAGCCCCGATATCTACGGGGGCCAGGGGCGCGAAGCCGAGCAGAGCATCAACTTCGTGACCTGCCACGACGGATTTACCCTCAACGATCTCGTCTCTTACGACGAAAAGCACAATTGGGCGAACCAGGAAGAGAACCGAGATGGCTCGGACTACAACCTGAGCTGGAACTGCGGCGTCGAAGGACCAACCGACGATCCGGCGATCGAGAAGCTTCGCAACCAGCAAATTAAGAACTTCTTCACGACGAACCTCCTATCTCTAGGTGTCCCCATGTTGGTGATGGGCGATGAAGCGCGCCGAACCCAGCACGGCAACAACAACCCTTACTGTCACGACGGCGAGCTCACCTGGTTCGACTGGGGCCTTCTCGAGAAACACGCCGGGCTTCATCGTTTTGTGAAAGAGCTGATCCACCTTCGGCTGAGCGTAGCCTTCGAAGTGCCGGGCTTGAGCCTGTCGTCCCTGCTCCATGCCGTTCCAGTGCACTGGCACGGCGTGAAGCTCGACGAACCCGACCTCGCTCGGCACTCGCGAAGCCTGGCCTTTTCCGTCGAGGTTTTTCAGTACGGCTGGCACTTCATGTTCAACGCGTACTCAGAGCCTTTGACGTTTGAGCTCCCGTTCCTTCGACAAGGTGAGCCCCGCCGGTGGCGACGCTTGATCGACACGCATCGGGAGTCGCCTCATGACTTCGCCCATCCGGACAACGCGGAGGTCGTGATCGGAAGCAATCAAGTCGTGCAACCGTACTCGACGGTCGTCTTGGTCGCAGAACGCGTCCCGAGGTGACGGTGGACCTTCCGAGGCGCAGCGGAACTCTCTTACACATCACCTCGCTTCCGGGTGGTGCGTACACCGGCGATCTCGGGCCGTCCGCGCACGCGTTCGCAGATTTCCTGGCGAAAGCGGGCCAGGGCTGGTGGCAGACGCTCCCGCTCAACCCGATCGGCGACTCTGATTCGCCGTACTCCAGCATCTCGGCGTTCGCCTGCGAGCCGCTGATGATTTCACCCGAAGCACTGGTAGAGGACGGCTTGCTGAACGAACGGGGACTCCGCGGTCTACCCACTGGCTCGAAGACAGCCAAGGCCGAGTTCATCGAATCCAAGCGCGTTCGGTCGAAGCTGCGGATCGAAGCATATCGAACCTTCCTCGAGCGAGGGTCACGGGACATGCAGCGGTCCTTCCGGGAGTTTCGAGATCGCGAGCGTGACTGGCTCGACGACTACTGCGTGTTCATCACGCTTCGATCCCGCTACGGGACTGCCGATTGGACGACCTGGCCGGAAGACCTCGCTCGGCGGCAGCCCTCGGTCCTCTCTGCGGTGCGCGAAGAGTCTATGGACGACATCGACTATTTCGCGTTCGAGCAATTTCTCTTCGACCGACAGTGGCAGGCGCTTCGAAGGCATTGCAAGGATCGGCGAGTGGGGATCTTCGGCGACGTACCCATGTTCGTCTCCCATCAGAGTGCGGACGTTTGGGCACACCCCGAGGCGTTTCTCCTGGATGCGAACGGTCGCCCCAGGTTCGTCGCGGGCGCTCCGCCTGACGCATTTGCCGCAGACGGGCAGCGTTGGGGAAACGCCCTATACGACTGGGAGCATCACGAGCGCACCGGCTTTGCATGGTGGAAATCCCGGCTGCGGCGCCAACTGGAGCTATTCGATCTACTGAGGCTCGACCACTTCATCGGCTTCGCGCGCTACTGGCGCATTCCGAGTGAGTCCGAGACGGCCATGGATGGGCAGTGGATCGACGCTCCCGGGCACGCGTTCTTCGACGAGCTCACACGAGAGCACGGCGAGCTCCCGTTCATCGCGGAGGACCTCGGCGCGGTCAGCCAGGAGGTGTGGGACCTACGCGATCAATACGACCTCCCGGGAATGAAAGTGCTGCAGTTTGCCTTTGGCGGCGACCCCGAAAACCGTGTGCATCATCCCGAAGAGCTCCCCCGCAAGAGCGTGGCGTTCACCGGGACCCACGACAGCAACACGATGCTCGGCTGGTATCGGGACCTCCAGCGCCGGGCACAATCGAACGACGCGACCGCCGAGGCGGAGCTTCAGCGAGTCAAGAGCTACTTCGGGACGAGCCGCGACGTCGACGTCGTTGACGCGGCGATTCGGGCGCTACTTGCCTCTCCTGCTGACACCGTGATCGTCCCACTACAAGATCTGCTTCATCTCGACGAACGGCACCGAATGAATCGTCCGGGAACCACGAAGGGCAACTGGACGTGGAGGCTCGAGCAGGGTCAGCTCAGTCACGCGCTCGCTACCCGACTCCGAGCGCTAGCAGAGGCAACCGGTCGGCTTTAGCCGTTTGAGGTCGCTCTGAGAGTACCCCCTTGCCATCTTTTGGGCGAGAGCCGACACTCGGAGGCCCTCAACTTGCTGAGCTGATTCCTGGAGGATACGGAAATGAACGCGAAGGGCTCGCCACCGCACGAAGCTGCGGCCGTCGGAGACGACCGGACCGGAGTCGGCGTCGACACGCTGCGCCAGGCAATTCAGGAAAACCTTTTTTATCGCTGTGGCAACGTCCCCGCGCTGGCAACCCGGTCAGATTACTACCTGGCAGTTGCCTACACCGTGCGAGACCGGCTCATGCAGCGTTGGCTGAGCACCGCGAGGGCGCTGTTGGCTCATCCGACCCGCGTGGTCTGTTATCTGTCGGCTGAATATCTGCTGGGGCCTTCGCTGGGCAACGCACTCTTGAACCTCGGCATACGGAGCCAAGTTGCAGAGGCCGTTGCATCGCTCGGGCAAAACCTCGACGAGCTCATCGACGCAGAACGCGAGCCGGGCCTCGGCAATGGCGGACTGGGCCGTCTGGCTGCGTGCTTCATGGACTCGCTTTCCACCTTGCAGATCCCCGCAGTGGGCTACGGTTTACGATACGAGTTCGGCATCTTCCAGCAGCAGATCCACGACGGCTGGCAGGTCGAGCACACCGACAAGTGGCTGCGTCAGGGCAACCCGTGGGAAGTCGCTCGGCCAGAGTACAGCTATCCGGTGGGCTTCGGTGGTCATACCGAATCCTACATGGATGAGAATGGTCGTTACCGGGCCCGCTGGCGTCCAGAAACGATGGTCAAGGGGGTTGCCTACGCCACGCCGATTCCGGGCTACAAGGTGAACAACATCAACATGCTGCGCCTCTGGGCTGCAGAGGCCGCCGAAACGTTCGACTTCGGAAGCTTCAATGTGGGCGACTACTACGGCGCGGTCGAACGCAAGGTGGCCTCGGAGACGTTGACCAAAGTGCTCTATCCCAACGACGAGCCTGCGCAGGGCAAGGCGCTCAGGCTTCGGCAACAGTACTTTCTCGTGTCCTGCTCGCTTCAGGATTTGCTGCGGCTCCACCAACTTCGGGGCGGTCGGCCCGACACTCTGAATGAAGGCTTTGCAATTCAGCTGAACGACACCCATCCCGCTCTCGCGATACCCGAGCTGATGCGGCTGCTGCTCGACGAGCATGGGATGACCTGGGAGGCGGCCTGGCGGATCAGCTCGGAAACGTTTGCGTACACGAATCACACCTTACTTCCAGAGGCCCTCGAAACGTGGCCGTTATCGATGTTTGGGCGATTGCTGCCGCGCCACTTGGAGATCATCTACGAGATCAATGCGCGCTTCATGGTTGAAGTTCGCGAACGCTTCCCAGGCGACGGCGAGAGACAACAGCGCATGTCCCTTATCGATGACCACGGCGGCGGCTCGGTGCGCATGGCCAATCTCGCCACAGTGGGCAGCTTCTCGGTCAATGGCGTCTCCGCCCTGCACACCGACTTGCTCAAGACCCGTGTGATGCGGGACTTCCACGAGTTCTACCCCGGCAAGTTCAACAACAAGACCAACGGCGTCACCCCGCGGCGCTTTGTGGCGCTCGCCAACCCGGAGCTCGCCGAGCTGATCACCGACCGCATCGGCGAAGCGTGGATCACCGATTTGACCCAGCTGCTCCGGCTCGAGGGGCTTGCCGATGACCCCGAGTTTCAGGCGCAATGGCGGGCCGTCAAGACTGCACGAAAGCGGGCGGCCGCTGAGCAGGCGCACCGGCTCATGAAGGTCGAGGCGGATCTCGACTCGATGTTCGACGTCCAAGTCAAGCGCATCCACGAGTACAAGCGTCAGCAGTTGGCCGTGCTCCACATCGTGCACTTGTACCGAATGCTCAAAGAGAACCCGGGCTTCGCGACGGCATCACGAACGTTCATCTTCGGCGGCAAGGCAGCACCCGGCTACACGATGGCCAAGCTCATCATCAAGCTCATCAATTCGGTGGGAGAGGTCGTGAATTCCGACCCGGATACTCGCGACAAGCTGAAGGTCATCTTCATCCCGAACTACAACGTGAAGACGGCCCAGCTCGTTTACCCCTGCGCTGACCTGTCCGAGCAGATATCGACCGCCGGCAAAGAAGCTTCGGGGACCGGCAACATGAAGTTCTCGATGAACGGCGCCCTGACCATCGGCACCCTCGATGGCGCGAACGTCGAGATCCGAGATGCCGTCGGCGCCGAGAACTTTTTTCTCTTCGGGCTCACGACAGACGAAATCCACGCGCTGCAGCGAACGGGCTACCGACCCTACGAGTACTACGAGCGGAACGCGTCACTCAGAGACGCGCTCGATCTAATCGCTTCGGGCCATTTCTCTCGAGGAGACCGGGCGCTGTTTCAGCCCTTGATCAACAGCCTGATCCATCACGACGACTACTTCGTCATGGCCGACTTCCAGTCCTACATCGACTGCCAGACGGAAGTCAGCCAAGCCTGGGCGGACCGGGCCCACTGGACGAAGATGTCCATCCTCAATACGGCACGAATGGGGCCATTCTCCTCGGATCGCACGATCCTCGATTACTGCCAGGACATCTGGCGGGTGGAGCCGAATCCGGTGGAGCTGGTCGATGTGGTCTGAAGCGGGTCGGCTTCCCGGACACATGGATTTGCCGTCGCGCTAGTAGCCTTCGATCGGCTTTGGTTTGGGGCCCTCGATCGGGACCCCTTTGGGCCCATCGATCGGAACACCTCTCGGCCCGTCGATCCGGTCCGGCGCAGGACCTTCGATCGGTTTCCCACTGGGAGGGATCGGCTTCTTCTTCGGAAGGGGTTGAACGACGTTCTCGAGCTTTGGCGTCGGAACACCGACGTCGTACTCCTCGACCCGAGGAGGCTGGTAGTCGATGTTGACAACGGCAGTGACACGTTCCGACGCTGCCCCGCTGAGGGGCGACAGGGTCACGTCTCCGGCTCGCTCTTCGACGCATCGAAGGTCGTTCGCCGACAGGCCTCCGCCGCTCGCGCTCGGCTCGATCACCATTCCGGTCGGGCGCACGACGGCTCGGACGCTGACGCGAATGGTGGTCGCGCTGGCCGGTCGATAGTCACGGAGGCAGTCCGCGGGGCTTCCGATCGCGGCCCGGAGCTCGGATGCGAGGTCGCGCGCCGGCTGCACGGGATCAGGGTCAACCGCTTTGGCGGGTTCGGCAGCGATGGGCTCTTCGGCAACCAGCTCCGTCTCGGTGTCCTTCGGTTGCACGGCAGCTTCGGCGGTGTCGGGCGGCGGTACTTCGACGACTTTCAAAGGCTCCTGCGGCTCGGCGGGCTGTTCTCGACCCTTACACGCGAAGACGAAAAGGAGCAGTGACGAGACGATTACCAGACGAGTCATGCGTGCATCTTAGCGCGAACGAAGCCTCGATCGAAACCGACTCGTACCGTCGTCCGTGACTCGCTCAATCGAACCAGCCGCGTTTGCGCAAAAACCAGATCACCGCGGCCGCCAGGAGCCCCATGAGACCGAGGGCCGCTGGATAGCCCCAGGGCTGCTTGAGCTCTGGCATCACCTCGAAGTTCATTCCCCAGAGCCCGGCGAGGAGCGTGAGCGGCAAGAAGACGGTCGAAATGACTGTTAGAAATCCTATGCGCAGATTGAGGGTGTCTTGTTTGTGCTCCGATGCTCGATGCCGGAGCTCGAGGAACCGGCTTTCCAGCCGGTCGTCGAGCCTTCGCGATGCGCCTGCGGTCGAGCGCGCGAGGCTCATCGGGCCTTGGAGGGGGGAGAAGTCCAACGCCTCGCTCTGCGCTTTGGAAACAAGCCCAAAAGTCTCGTCCTGCTCTTCGATGATCGCCGAGGCGAGGAGCAGATCGGCCTTGAGGTCCGCGAGCTCCGAGGCGTCGACGCCATCCGGATCGGCGTCCATGCGTTCGTCGATCTCCAACAAGCGCTCACGAAGCGCGCGCGCCGCACGGGTAGTCCTCTCCCCGTGCCACAAGAGCATCGCGCATAGGACCGTTGATATTGAAGCGGGCCCGAGGTCTGAAAGATCCAGCGACCCCAGCGTTTCGGCGGGCACCTCGATCGGCTCCGACCACAACGTGACGATCAGCTTGGGGAGGCACAGGGCTGCAATCTGCGACCGTCGACTGCATGCCTCATCAGCAAACACCGGCCATTCGGCAAAAAAGCTTTGTCGCAAAGCCACGAAACTCGTTCCCTGACCCGATCCGAGCACTCGCGTCTTGAGCAGGCCTTCCACGCCGATTTCGTCGAGAAGGATTTCAGCTTCTGCCATGGAGCACTCTCGGAGGCGGATCCAAAAGGCTCCGTCACCGGCGCGCCAGCGCCGCTGGGCCTCAGCGGGGTCGACCTCGCTCAAACGACCATGTTCGGTCAACTCGAAACAGACGACATCCATCGTTCGATCACTCGGCTGGAACCTCGACTTGCTCGTCCGCAGCCAGATTTTCCAGGGCTTCGGTGTAGGGTCTGGCGCGCCGCTCGGCAAATCCGTCGATGAGGAAGCCAAGCGCCCCGATTAGGATGAGCGCCGGACCTACGCCGTGCGCCCAGTCCGCTTTCAAGCCGAAACGCAGCCCCAGCCCAACCAGAACCAAGGTTGTCCACATCCCGATGTAGATGGGCCAGTTCTCATTGACCTTCTGCATGCGCGGGAGCTCTTCGGCCAGCATGGCGCCCGCGTCGTCGTGAAATCCAGCCTCGATGCCTGCAACTTGCCCCGCCGTGCGGAGCCCGACCGCCGCCCCGACGCCGATCGCGAAAAGCCCAAACACGATGAGAGGCACGGCCAAGCCCCAAGCGAACCCGCCGCGCTCTGCGCGTAACGTAAGCGCCGCAAACGCCACCATCGCAACCCCAATTGGAACGATGAAGTAGAGTGATTCGATGCGCTCGCCGCGAAAGTAGGCATGCATGATCTCGAGGAATGGCATTGGCGCTTTTCGGTCTCTCATGCGGCGCTGGCATCCGTCAAGACGCAAAGGACGTGGGCCGTCCCGCGAGCGCGCGCCGGGGGCAAGCCGCAGCACCGGCTTCAAGGGACGTTGAGCTTTTGCAGCTCCGTGGCGTATCGCTCCGCGGCCTTCGCTCGTCCCATCTGCTGGTTGTAGCCGGCGAGGAGCTGGAGGACGTCCCGATTCGCAGGGTAGCGCCTTTGCATTTGCTCGAGCGTGCGGAGGGACGCTTCGCGCTTTCCTCCGTCGAACTGGGCAACCGCGTAGACGTAGCCGAAGCGGATCATTTGAGGACGCATTTCGTATGCACGACGCAGGTGCAAGACGGCTTCCGAGTGACGCCCCATGCGAACCAAGGTGAGGCCCAACGCAAACTCCACTGCGGCTTTGTCGGCCGCCTTGTTCAGCCCTTGGCGAAGGGTCGACTCGGCCTCTTCGTCCCGCTCTTGAGCTCGATAGAGATCGGCAAGGTTGACGTACGCCGCAGTAAACGTCGGATCGATGTCGAGCGCCTCGCGGAGATTCTCCTCGGCGTGCTTGAAGTCGCCGGCCAACATCGCGACATGTGCCATGTCGGCCAAGCCTTCGCCCCGGTCCGTGTTGAACGAACGGGCCTCGATGTACTCCGCGGTCGCGCTTTTCAGTGCGGCGCGATCCGTGGCGCTCCAATCGCCTGCACGAACACCGAGGACGGAAGCAACCGCTTCGACCCGAACCGATCGCACTTTGTCCCGAAGCAACGGACGCACGACTTCGACCCGCTGCTCGGGAAGCAAGTCACGAGCAGCCACCGCGACCGAGCGTCGAACGATCGGGCTTGGGTCGCTGCTGGCGCGCATCAGCAAAGCGGGAAGCGCTGGAGAACCGAGATTGCGGAGCTCGAGAAGCGCTGTCGCGCGAACGATGGCCGGCGCTTTGCCTACCGCAACGAGCTCCACGAGGCCGGGCTCGCCTTCCGGCCGTTGCGTCCGGGCTGCGTGAAGCGCCTCGGCAAATGGATGAGCCACGCGGCTATCGAAGCGCTTCGCGATCTCTCGTTCAGCCCAATTCGCGCTCTTGCCTGCATGGCAATCCGTGCAGGCATCCGGCGCGCCGATTTCGGCAGCGAGCGCCGGGCGCGGAATACCAAAGCGGTGATCGGCTCGGTCGTCGTTCACCATGTACGTGCGCTCGGGCATGTGGCAGTCGGTACAAAGGCTGCCTGGGGTCCCCACCTCGTGAAAAAGATGCGTCGGCGTGTCGTAGACGTCGGCCTGATGGCATCGGCTGCACAAGGCATTGCCATCCAAGCGAAGCTTCGTACTGTGCCCATCGTGGCAGTCGCTGCAAATGACGCCAGCGGCGTGCATTTTGCTCTGGAGAAACGAGCCATAGACGTAGACCTCGTCTCTGATCTGCCCGTCGTCGAAGTAAAGCAGCTCGTCGAGGGCCGCAACACGGTAGCGATCGTGGTAGCTAGTGCTCTGGCCGCCTAGATCGGCGCGTCGAGAATGGCAGGGTGCGCAGGTTTCGGTTTCATCACTCGGTTCCAAGCTGCTCAGCGATGCGATGGATTTGCCTTCGCCAAACGACCAGATGCGCTCGGCGGGGGTAGGAAGTCGTCGGTCGAATCCTGCATTGGCCGGTAGAGAGTCTTTTGCAGCTTTGGCTGCCTCAGCGAGCTCGACATGTCGCGAGCCAGCGCCGTGGCAAGCCTCGCAACCGACGTTGATCTCGAAGTACTCGGTCGAGTAGCGTTTCGTCGTGCGATCGTAGTTCTTCTTCAGTGCCGTCGAGTGACAGTCGGCGCAGGAGTAGTTCCAATTGTAAGAAGGCGCGGTCCAATGCAGCGCGTCGCCGGGCTCTACGTATTCGTCGGGCTGGAGGTGGAACCAACGCTGACCGCCCTGCTCTTTCGAACGGGTGTCCCAGGCGAAGAGAAACGATTGGAGACGCCCAGGCTCGACCTCTACGAGGTACTGCTGCAGCGGTTCGACGCCGAAGGTATAAATCACGGGGAAGCGTGCGGGCTCGCCGTTGGCGCCAAGCGCTTCCACGAAGAATGCATCTCCGTCACGACCAAAGCGGGTGGTTTCTTTGAAGTACTTGACCTTCACATCGTCGAAGTCGCCGAGCACCGTCTCCGGCGTCGCCTTCTGCATCGCGAGATCATGATGCGACCCGAGCCAGCCCTGGTGCTGTGCCTCGTGACATGAAGCGCACTTCGGTGTGCCCACATAGCTCGCCAGGCCCTTTGGCATAGGGGCGACGGCCGCTTGTGCCGGCTTCGAATCAGAAGCCGCAATTCGATCGTCCGCCTTCTTGCTGCACCCAGATCCGATTACCGCGAACGCAACCGACAAAAACCAAGCTAGCCCACCTCGCATGACCCGCTCGGTCTAGCGCGTATCGTGAAAAGGGGACAGCCGCCTTTTTGTCGGGATACAATCAGAGGGTGAAGATCGAACGGAGCAACGCGGTGCGCCTGGTGCGGTTTCTCGTAGGACTGTTCTTTCGCCGAGTGGAGGTGAGCGGGGTCGAACACGTCCCGAAGTCGGGCGGCGGGATTCTGATCGCCTGGCATCCGAATGGGCTGGTGGATCCGGCGCTCATCGTCACTGGTTTTCCCCGTCGGGTGGTGTTTGGAGCGCGCGACGGGCTTTTCGCCTGGCCTATCGTCGGACGCCTGATGCGCGCGCTGGGCACCGTCCCGATCTTTCGAGCGACGGATTCGAAAGACGGAGACGTCGAGGCGCGGCGACAGGCGAACCGGAGGAGCCTCGACGCGATGGCCCAAGCGGTCTGCGATGGCGGGTTTGCGGCCTTGTTCCCAGAAGGCGTCAGTCACGACGATCCGTTCCTCCAAGAGCTCAAGACCGGCGCGGCGCGGCTCTACTACCGTGCCAAGCAACTTTGCTCCGAGAACGGCGTTCCGCCTGTGATTATCCCGGTCGGTCTTCACTACGACAACAAGACGATGTTCCGCTCTGATGTGCTGGTCGAGTTCCACGCGCCGTTGGCACTGCCCAGCGAGCTCCTGGCGCCGATTCCGGAAGGTGACGACGAGGCCTTGCGCGCTCGAAGCAGCGAGCTGACCCAAGTCCTCGAGCCGGTCCTCCAAGAGGTGACCCACGCGACCGAAAGTTGGGAGCTGAACCAGCTGATGAGCCGCGTCCGGAGCCTGGTTCGAGCGGAGCGGGCGAAGCGGGCCGGCGTGAGTCTCAAGGCGCCCGACATGGCCGAGCGCTCATTGGGGATGGCTCGGGTTTGGAAGGCGTACTACGCAAGGTTGCAAACCGATCCCGACGGAGTGCAGGCCTTACTCGATCGCGTCGAGGCCTATGATGCCGCGCTCCGCGAGGTAAAGCTCGAGGATGACGACCTCGACAAACCGCCGCCGATCGAATCCAAGTGGCTCCCCGTCCTCTTGGCTGCCCAAGCTGCCGTCGTGTTCCTGGTGTTTCCTCCCGTGCTCGTCTTGGGGCTGTTGATCAACGCTGCCCCCTACTTCCTCATCAACGTCCTCTCTCGCATCGGTTCGAGGCAATACAAAGACACCGCAACGATTAAGCTGCTCACCGGCCTGATCTTGTTCCCGCTCGCCTGGTTGATTTTCGCGCTGCTGGTCGGCCTCGGGCAGCTCGAGCTCCACAACTCATTCGCGGGGATTCCTCGGGCGCCCTGGCGCGCTGGTATCACGACCTTTTTGATCGGCGCGTTCGGCGGCGCGCTGGCTTTGATCTACCTCGAGCTGGTCAGGCGCACCTGGACGTCGATTAAGATCCGCGCCAAGCGCCAGTGGGGGTCCACGATCATCCGGCAGCTGTTGGCAGAGCGGGCGGCGCTCTACGAAGCGATCGAAGAGATGCGCGAAGGGCTCGACTTGCCCGGGGACGTGCTAGGCGACGGTCGGGTCGGAACGCGCGACTTCAGTCTCGACCCCGAGGACATGCCTTAGCCGCCGAGGCCCTTCCAGGGGATGTCTTCAACGCCTGCGCGGTGGTTGGCGTAACGGGCCAGAACGAAGAGTAGATCGCTCAGCCGGTTGACGTAGCGGAAGAGCTCGCCCCGAAGCGTCTCCTGTGCGCCGAGCGCGACCAGCGAGCGCTCTGCACGGCGGCAAACGCAGCGCGCCACGTGAAACCTGGCCGCGCCTTCACTCCCGCCTGGCAAGACGAACGAGGTCAGCGGCGGCGGGCCTTCTTCGTATTTGTCGATCGCACGCTCGAGGGCTTCGACCTGCGCTTCGGTGATCAGGGGCATCGTGCTTTTCTGTTTGCGCTCGGCCGTCGAGCCGAGCTCCGCGCCCACCTCGAATAGATCGTTTTGGATCTGATTTAGGAGGGCATCGAGCTCCGGGTCCGACGCCGCTACGCGCGCCCAACCCACTGTGCTGTTCAGCTCGTCGACCTCACCGTAGGTCTCGACCCGAAGCGATGCTTTCGACACCCGAGCTCCGCCAAAAAGGCCCGTCTCGCCAGCGTCTCCTGTCTTCGTGTAGATCTTCATCCCTCGGTCCCTTCGCTCGAAAAGCAATCGCCGACTGCAACCCCGCGCCCGCTGGCGAAGGAACGCGCATCGACCCGCTTCCGACCACTCTCTTGAAGCTCTTGAATTTCGAGCGTGCCCTCGGCGCAGGCCACCAGGATGCCTTCCGGATCGAGCGCGATCACCTCGCCGGGGCTGGCCCCTTCGGGATCGAGCGTCGTCGCGAGCGCGCGATGCACCTTGATGTGCCGCTCGCCGAGAAGCGTATGTGCGCCGGGCCACGGATTCATACCGCGAATCTGATTATGCACCGCGCGCGCTGATCGATTCCATTCGATGCGGCCATGTGCCTTATCGAGGAGGGGCGCCATCGTCGCCGCGGCGTCGTCTTGGGGCTTGGGCGTGAGCTCGTCGGCGACGTGGCGTGGCAGTTCTTCCCGCAGGAGCGCCGCACCCATTTTCGAAAGCCTCTCGCTGAGCGTCGCGGCGTCGTCATCGGTTTCGATCCGGGTCGAAGCGGTTGCGAGGATGGGACCGGTGTCCATGCCTTCGTCCATTTGCATCAGCGTCACCCCGGTCTCCCCGTCGCCATGAACGATCGACCATTGAATCGGCGCCGCGCCTCGCCAGCGTGGAAGCAGAGAAGCATGAACATTCACGCAGCCGGCGCGAGGTGCCTCGAGCACGGCAAGTGGAAGGATTCGGCCGTACGCGACCACGACGGCCACGTCTACCTCGAGCGCCCGGAGGCGCCTGGCAAACTCCGCAGTCCGCACTTTCGTCGGTTGCCAGACGTCGAGCCCAAGCTCCAACGCGCGTTGCTTCACGGGCGGAGGCCGCATGGCAAGCCCGCGCCCTGCGGGCCGGTCTGGTTGTGAGATAACCGCCACGACTTCGCTAATCTCGTTCAGCGCATCGAGGCAGGGCACCGCGAACTCGGGGCTGCCGAAAAAAATCGTTCTCACAGGCTGTCACTGCGCGGCGTCGACCGCGGCTCGCTTGCTCATCGCGCGATGCACCAAACGACGGCGCAAGACACTGAGATGGTCGATCATCAGCTCGCCATTGAGGTGATCGTTTTCGTGTTGAATCGCAATCGCCAAGAGGCCCTCGGCCTCGAGCTCGAAGGGCTTGCCCTCCTGGTCGAGCGCCCGGACGGTGATGCGCTCGGCTCGGTCGATGTCTTCGCGAATGCCGGGGAACGAGAGGCAGCCTTCATTAAAGGTGGTTTCGCCTTCGGCAGTGATGATCTTGGGGTTGATGAAGATGCGCAGGTCGCTCGGCTCGTCCTCGCCAGAGGCCACATCCACGATGAAAAGGCGCTTCGAGACGCCGAGCTGCGGCGCAGCCAATCCGACGCCCGGGGCCGCGTACATCGTCTCCGCCATGTCGTCGATCAAGCGGTGCAAATCGGCATCGAAGACCTCGACGTCTTTGCCAGGCTCGCGGAGCCGTTTATCGGGGTAGAAGAGTATGGGGCGAATCACCTGGGAACCTCCGAGCGGCCGGGCGCTCAAGACCGCTGAAATGTAAGTATTTTCTAGCGCCGAGCAACCCCGGTCGCAAGATCGGGGGCGTTTGACAGGGGCGCTACGCTAGAACATGTTCTACTTTCGAACCGACCCGTAGCAAAGGAGCGCCGTAATGGCGGAGTGGGACCGCGAAGTCGATTTGCTGGTGATGGGGAGCGGAGCCGCCGGCATGGGCGCTGCGGTGCGCGCGCACGATCTCGGGTTAGACGTGCTGCTGGTCGAAAAGAGCGAGCTCTACGGTGGAAACTCCGCGATGTCGGGTGGGGTCTGCTGGGTCGCCAACAACCCGGGCATGGCCCGTGAAGGGATCGCGGATTCGGACGAAAAAGGCTTCGCTTATCTGAAGCACATCACCAAGGGGGAAGTGCCCGACGAACGCCTTTGGCTGTACATCCGCGAAAGCAAGCGGGTGCTCGCGTACCTGCACGAAAAGACGCACGTGCGCTACGTCCCACTCGCGAAGTACACCGACTACTACCCCGAGGCACCGGGCGGGCTGCCCGGCGGTCGGTCGATGGATCCGGTACCCTTCGACGGGTCTCGGCTGCGCGAGGACTTGATTCGACTGCACAGGCCGCACCCGCAGTCGCAGATTCTCGGCAAGTTCGGCATCACCGCGAAGGAGGCGCAGGCTGCGATCGGCGTGGGATTCAAGACCATGATGTTCATGGCTTGGCAAATGTTCTTGTATGCGCTGCGCTACTTCAAACGGAAGCGCTGGGGGCGGGACACGAAGCTCTGCGCGGGCAACTCCTTGATGGGTCGCCTTCTGCTTTCGCTCAACGAGCGCAACGTCCCCGCCTGGCTCAACACCAGCGTCGAAGAACTCGTTTTTGAGGACGGCAAGGTCGTCGGGGCGGTGATCCGCAAGGAGGGCGAAACGATTCGCGTGAAGACGAATCGGGGCGTCGTGCTCGCGGCGGGCGGGTTTTCGCGCAACCTCGAGATGCGGAAGCAGTATCAGCGGCAACCGATCACGACCGAGTGGACGGCGGGAACCCCGTCGAACACCGGTGACGCGATTCGTATGGGACGCGATGCCGGCGGCGCGCTCGACCTGATGGATGAAGCCTGGTGGACGCCCGTCTCGATGGTTCCAAAGTCGCCTTTTTCCTGGGTGTTGGTCGTCGAGAAGAGTCTGCCGCATGGGCTGTTCGTCAACCAAGCGGGGAAGCGATTCACCAATGAGGCGGCGCCTTACATCGATGTCGTCAACGGCATGTACGACGACGTTGCGAAGACGGGCGCGACCGATCCGCGCTGGTTTCACATTTTCGATGCGACGTACCGGAAGTCGTCGATCGCCGG
>Ga0209567_10000318_pt1 | contig 26320 bp, 30 predicted proteins | sample COG_12_FD_184756 | JGI IMG/M metagenome (GOLD analysis project Ga0209567, IMG submission 184756) | Pelagic marine sediment microbial communities from the LTER site Helgoland, North Sea, for post-phytoplankton bloom and carbon turnover... | ecosystem: Environmental > Aquatic > Marine > Neritic... | reverse complement strand
GCCGCCAAGCCCGAAGGGCGCGGCAGGGAGGACTACGGGTGGGGGTGGGCGGGCGGTGTAGCCAAACCGGCACTGACACCGGCACTGACACTGGCACTGGCGCTGGCGCTGGCGCTGACGCTGGCGTTGACGCTAACGCTGGCACTGTAGCTGATACTGCGATGTAATTCAGGGGCGTGAACCCTTCATCCCCACCCCGCCACCCCCACGCGAGCGCCTACCTTTGGGAGAGTGGGGGCAACTGGGCTAGAACCCGGGTGTGGAACTCTGGTTGCTCGTGGCTTGGGCTGTTTCTGGTGCCGCGCTGCTGTTCACGCACCTGTTGATGGCTTGGCGTGTGCTTGCCGGGCCCTTGGCGGCGCAGTGGCGCTACCTGGGTTTCTTGGTGCCGGTCTTCACACCGATCGTCGCCTGGCGGGGAGGCAATCGGCTCGGGCCGATCACCTGGGTGCTGTTCTTGGTGATCTATCTCTCCGCCCGCATGATCGAGGTGTGATGCCCGAGTCGCCGAGCCAACCGTTCGTCACGATCCGCGTTCAGCCCGAGCAGCTCGAGCTTGCCCAGCTGAGGCTTTGGGAGCTCGGCGCGACCGGCCTTGAAGAGCGAGATCAGACGACGCTCACGAAGGAGCCGGCGCCGGGTCAGGCGGTCGTCATCGGGGCGTTTCCGGATGAAGCCGCGGCGCGCTACGCGTTCAACGAAGTCCGTCAGGAGTACGAAGCCGAGATCGTCTACGTGCCCAACGAAGACTGGGCGACCGAGTGGCGGCGGGGCTTCGGCGCTCAGCGAATCGGTGAGCGCATCTTGTTGCATCCCTCTTGGGAGGACGTTCCAAGCGATGCGGCCGACGTCGTCCTGACGATCGATCCTGAAAACGCATTTGGAAGCGGCGACCACGAAACGACTCGGCTCGTGTTGCAGGTTCTCGACCAACGGGTCGCAGGCGGCGAGCGCGTGCTCGACGTGGGATGCGGGAGCGGCGTCTTGTCGATTGCAGCTCTCCGTCTCGGCGCGGCGTCCGCGATGGCGATCGACATCGAGGACGACGCGATCGTGGTGGCCGAACGCAATGCCGAGCTCAACGGCGTGGCCTCGCGTTTCCAGGCATCGACCCAGCCTCTCAGTGAAATCGACGGCGCCTACGACATCGTCCTTGCGAACATCGAAACCCGGATCCTGGTCCACATGCCGACCGAGCTCCAATCCCGCATCGCTCCGGGCGGCCTCCTGGTGTTGAGCGGCATCCTCCGCGTGGAGCGGGAAGAGCTGCTCGCTGCCTACTCGAACATGCACCTCGACGAATTACTGGAGGAGGGCGAGTGGTGCGCCTGCGTGCTCAGGCCGGGCGAGCCATGACCGTCCGAAGGCTCTACGTGCCCGATCTGCCCGCGGAAGGAGGGGCGGTGACGCTAGCCGAGGCCGCGGGCCGTCATGCGCGTGTGCTTCGGCTCCGCGCGGGCGACTCGGTCGTCCTCTTCGACGGCAAGGGCCGCGCTGCCGAGGCCCGAATCGAATCGGCGAGCGAGCAGGTCGTTTGCCAGGCCGAAACGCCCGTGGCCGATGAGACGGTGCAGACTCGTGTGGTGTTGCTGCTTGCGACCCCGAAGGGATCGACGCTCGACGATTGCATCCGCATGGCCACCGAGCTCGGGGTCGATGAAGTGGCCCTCATGCAGACCGAACGCACCGTTGTCCGGTGGGAGCCCGGACGCGCGCGGTCGCGTGTCGACCGACTGACGCGCATCGCGAGCGAAGCGGCGGCTCAATGCGAACGAAACGACATTCCCGTCATTCATCTCCCTCAACTTTGCAGTGCCTGGTTGCAGCAAATGCCGAAGGACGCGCGCGGGGTTGTGTTCGGGGCGCGGGCCGAGGGTGCGCTCGACCTCGCGAACGGTACTGAACAAGTATGGTGTGCCATCGGCCCCGAAGGAGGCTTCACCGATGCAGAGGTCGCGTCGTTCGAGGATGCGGGTTTTTCGGTGGCGAGCTTGGGTCGCCAGGTTCTGAAAGTCGATACGGCGGTGGCGGCTGCCATGGCGCTAGTGCACGACCGCCTAGGCTATTTGCAAGCTCGTTGACAGGCCGGCAAAACCAGCGCCACCATGGCCTTTGGGTATGTCGGTTCTCGCCTCACTGCTGGTTCGTGACCAGGTGATCCCTGTCGATCGGGTCCAGGAAGCGATCCAGGAACAGGTGATGCGCGGGGGCAACCTCGACACGGTGCTCCTCGAGCTCGGTCGCTTCGGCGAGAACCAAATGAACGCCTATTGCGCGGCTGTCTACGGGCTCCTACCGGCGACGCGCGACGAAGTGATGAAGGCGCCGATCAGCACGATTCGCGTATTACCGCGAGAGTTTGCGGTTCGGCACCGCTTGATTCCCGTTGCACGCACCGAAGACGCCGTCGTGCTCGCCGTGGATCGCCCCCTCCCAGGCGCCACACTTCGCGAGATCTCCTTCGAGCTCGGGATCGACCCGGTGCAGCGCATCGTGTGCTCGGTGCGCGTGGAGGCGGGGTTGGCACGTCACTACGACATCGAGATGACCGCCCGAATGCGGCAGCTCAACGACCAGCTAGAGGCCACGGACGCCGGCGCCATGCCCTACGTGGCGCCCTTCGAAGGCGTGGGAAAGCGAAGCACACTCCCTCCAAAGAAACACGTCTCCGGCTCCTATCCGGTCATCGACTCTTCGATTCCGGCGCCGGTCGCCATCGCCGATACCGAGCCCCCTCCGGTCGTGCTGCCCCAAATCGGCTCGTCGGTTCCCGTCGGCACGTTTCGAGACTCCGATCCGGGTATACCTCATCACAAGCGCTCCGATCCCAGGTCCGGCTTCATGGATGCGACCCGGTATAGTCTTCCTCCGCGCCCGCCCGAGGTTCTCGGGAGGCCATCTGCGCGAAGGAAGGCCTCCCATCCCCCGGCGGCGAGCGGTTCCCCGGCGCCCTCGCACCGTGAGCCGACGACCGAGTGGCAACCTGCGCCGAGCCCCGCCGAGCCGGCGACCGGTTGGACGTCCGCGCCCGAGCCCTCTCCCACTCGGCGCCGACACTCGGCCTCTCCCGACCCGAGGCGCGACAACGACGGAAGTGCGATGACGCATGACGTCGTGTCCCTCGGTCCACACACGCCGACCTCCGCACCGCCCAATGCCGACATCGAGCAAGCAGGGCGGAGGTGGGGTCCCGCGCCTGCACCCACTGCTCACGAGGGTCCGCTCCCGAGTGTCATCGTCGATGTCGGCGACGACGTCGAGCGGCTCGTTGCGGAGCTCCGCAATGCAGACCCCGAGGACGAGATGGTGATCCTTCCATTATTGGCAGTCGGCGAAGCGGCGCTGCCAGCCCTCGCTCGCGAATTTCCAGGAAAGCTGTGGTTCGATCGTAACGAACCCCATGCGCGAATCCCCGCTGGCAGGGACGTGTCACCGATTGCAAGGACGTTCGTCGCATTTGGACAACGTTCGGTTCCGTACCTGATCCCGATGCTCGACGACGCGGATGCCGATGTCCGCTACTACGCGACTGTCCTCGCGTCCGAGTTCGTGAATGCGGACCTCGTGCTGCCCGTTGGCCGCCGTCTGTTCGACTCGGACCCAGGGGTTCGGAGCAGCGCCTACCGGGCCCTGAGTGTCCTCTATGCCTGCGAGGTCGAATTCATGCAGGTCATCGAGCGCCTTCGAGCGGCCGCACGCGACGGTCGGGACCTTCGGCCCCAAGTGACTTCGATCGAAGCGCTCGGAAGGCTCCGCGACGAGGATTCGTTCGAATTCTTCGTTTCCCTGCTCGAAAGTCCGGAGGTCGAGGTGATTCGCGCCGCCCACGCGAGCCTGGTGCGCTTGAGCTGCCAGGATTTCGGCACCAACAAGAAGAAATGGACCGCTTGGCTCGACAAGCAAATGGACCGGCATCGGGTCGAATGGTTGATCGACGCGCTCATGCATCCCGACGAGCGGCTTCGCCGGCGCGCTGGCGACGAGCTCAAGCACCTCACACAGGAGTACTTCGGCTACGAACCAGGGCTCTCGAAGAAGGAGCGCGACGCTGCGCAGCGGAAGTATCGGCGTTGGTGGGTGCGCGTCGGTTTTCGCATGTTCGTCCAACACCAGCCCAATGGCTCTGGTCAGGCCCGCGACCAGTGATAGACTCCGGCCTCGTCGCATAGACGGGCTCCAAACGTGCGAATCCCGAGGCTTCTGACAATTCTGGGTCCTGCGTCCGTTCTTTATGTTCTGGCGGCGCGGGCCTCTTCGAACACCGTATCGTCGCCCGAGTGGTTGGTGGCGCTGGTGTCGCTCGCGCTTTCGCTGACGCCGCTCGCGCTGTTGGGGGCGAGGCCGGGCAGGCGAGGCGCTTCGAGCTTGGCGCTCATGGGGGTGAGCCTTGCCATTGCAATGGCGTCGGCGCGCACCGCTTCGCCTCTCCTCGACCGCACCCACGACATCGCGTGGTTGGTCGTGGCGCTCGTCATGCTCGACCTCGTCCTGCCGCGCGAGACCAGGCCCGTGGTGCGATACGGGGTCCTCGGGGGATTTGCTGTGGCGGCCTTCGTGGGTGCGGCCTTGGCGCGACAGGGTCTACTCCCCGAATCGACCTTTGCCGTCGTGGTGGTCGCGGGCATTCTGGTAACGGGCGCACTTCACCAGATCGTTCTCGTCGGAAGAGGCCACATCGTAGAGGGAGGGCTGTCGGGCATTGCGCTCGTGAGCCTCGCGGTCGGGCTTGCGTACTCGTGGTTTGGCCCTTTTGAAGGCTCGTTAGCCACCGCCGTCGAGTTTGCGGTGGCTTCCTTGCTTTGGCTCGGGCACCTCGCTTGGGTCGATCCGCGATGGCGTTCGTTGCGGCGTGTCGGCGTCCCGATGGTCGCCGCATGCGCGGTTTGCTTCGCCGTGACCGTGGCGTTCGTGCCGGACACCCAGCTAGGGCGATGGCAGCTCGGCTTGCTCGCGTTGGGGTCGGGGGTCTTGTGGTGGGTGACGTTCTCGTTTGCGCGGAGGCTCTCGAACCGAGCGGTTTGGAGCACGTCGGGCCGGCTCGCCGATGGCGTCGAAATCGCGAGGGATAGCTTGGTTGGACGCGCAGCCCTCGAGGACATCGCCACGGCGATATTGGTTCCGTTGACCAAGGCGCTCGGCGATGCCGACGGGTTCCCCGAGCTCTACACGCTAGAGCCGCCCCTTCGAATCCGGCTTGATGTCGGTGAGAGGGCGAACATCAGGTCGGCCGAGGCTCCCACGGCGATCGCCCAAGCTCTTTTCGTCGAGGACCACCGCGGCGTGCTCGACCTGATCAACCTTCGCGTCAGAGTCGTGCGGGAACCTTCCATTCGGGCGCTGGTGGATACGATGCAAAACCGGATGATCGGGTGCGTGCTCCCGTGCCTGCACCTCGACCACACCGAAGGATTATTGATACTGCCCCTAGGCGATCGGTCGGAGCCGCTTTCGCGCCTCGAGCTCGAGGAGCTAGGGCGCTTGGGCGACTCGCTTGGAGGTGCGCTCTCGTCGGCGCTCGCGCGACGGCGCGCCGACACTCATATTCATCAACTCTCGACGCTACGGCGTGAAGCGGAAGACCGGGCGAACGCGCTCGAAGGAGAGGTGGAGCAACTCCGCGGTCAGTGCGATGTGCTGGGGCGCGGGCTCGCCGAAGATCAGACTCTTCACGTGGCCTACAGCGCGTCGATGAGGCGGGTCCAGACGCGCGCGATCGAGCTCGCTCCCCTGGCCGAGCCTGTCTTGCTCGTTGCCCCTCCGGGGTCTCCCGTGTTACCGGTGTCCCGCTTCATCCATCATCGCGGGCCTCGGTGGGAAGCACCGTTCGTCGTGGCGGATTGCTCCGCCGCGTCGCCGGATCAAGTCATGAGCTTGCTCTTTGGCTCCGAGAGCGAGCACCGTACCGGTTGGTTTCAATCGGCAACGGGCGGGACATTGCTCCTCCGCGATTTGCCCGCGCTCCCCAAGCATGCTCAGGCACGCCTCAGTGCAGCGCTCAATGAACCAGGCGCGCCGCTCGGGGACGATCAAGAGCTGCAGCCGGTTCGGCCGCGAATCATCGCGACGTCCCGGACACCGCTGAACGAGCTGCAGCGCCGGGGCGCGCTCGATCCCGATCTTGCGAAGTGTTTTGCGCGATCTGGTCTGACGATTCCGCCGTTGCGCAAGCGACGAGAAGACGTGCCTTCGCTCGCTCTGCTCGCGATCGACCAGGCGTGCAGGGTCTTGGCCCGCGAGCCCGTCGGCATCGAGCAAGAAGCGATGGGCGCCCTGGTCGATCACGATTGGCCTGGCGACGTTGCCGAGCTCGAGCTGGTCATCGAGCTTGCCGTTGCCAAAGCTTCCACCAAGTCCATTGCCCTTGGCGATCTTCCTCCACTCGCTTGGCCCAGTGTTGCCGAAGGGGAGTCGTTGAGCGGGACCTATCTCGAGGTGGAGCGGCGTCTGCTCGAACGAGCCCTGGCTCGCTCCGGGGGAAACAAGAGTGAAGCCGCGCGAATGCTCGGATTGAAGCGCACCACCTTCCTCGACAAGCTCCGTCGCCATGGCCTCGAGCATCGCGCCCAGCACGACATCAGCGGCACGGCAGTGGGGTAAACATGGGCTCGATCGTGCTTTGGGACGTCATGGGGACTCTCGTACACGACCCGTTTTACGTCGAGATGCCGGAGTTCTTCGGGATGACCTTCGACGAGCTGCTCGAAGAGAAGCATCCCAGCGCCTGGGTGACATTCGAGCTAGGCAAGTGCTCCGAGGAGGACTTCCTCCAGAGCTTCTTCACCGACGGCCGCGACTTCGATCGGCGGGGTTTCGTGAGCGCCGTTCGCTCATCGTATAGGTGGCTACCAGGCCTCGAGGAGCTTCTCCGGGAGCTCCGTGGCGCCGGATCCACGATGCATGCGTTTTCGAACTATCCGGTCTGGTACCAGCTCATCGAGGAACGTCTGAGCCTGTCGCGGTTTCTCGATTGGACGTTCGTCTCTTGTATTACCGGATTACGAAAGCCCGATCCGGCCGCGTACGCAGACGTCTCGAACAAGCTGGGTGTGCCTCCGGAGCAGTGCGTGTTCGTCGACGATCGCGCGAGCAACTGCGAAGCCGCTCGACAGAGCGGGATTCGCTCGGTGGTGTTCGAGGGGGTCGATTCGTTGCGTGCGTCGTTGCGGGACGCCGGCGTGATGTAGCCTTCAAGTGGCGGTCTTGTAACTACTTGGCGTGATTCTTCGCCCACCAGCGCTCGTAGTTCCGTTGAACGGCGAGGCACTCATCGCGGTCGGCCGATTCCGACAGTGGCTGCACAAAGCGGGTCAGATGCCAGAGCTCGCGTGATGCTAGCAGGCGGATGTTGGCGCGGCTGTCTCCGAGCCCCTCGATCAACCATTGAATGCGGATCTCCTGGCCTCGCTCCGACAGCCATCGGAGCCAAGGGTCTCGCGAGAATCCGAAGTCGTGAGCGGTAAGCACCCTGAGCCCCACGCGGCACGCGGTTGCGATCCCTCGGTCGGAGTCGGCCAACAGATCCACGAAGAGCGGCGCCGAGGCCTCGTCGCGGAGTTGGGTTAGTGCCGAGATGGCGCGACGCCTGACGGGGAGCGGCTGCGCGATGTCGGCGGCACAGCGGCGGAGCTCGCCCAAGGCGCCCCGGTAGACGGGCTCGTGCTCATACGCGCTCAGCAGATGAAGAGCCACGCGCCGGCACTCCCGGTCCTCGTCCAGCGAGACCTGTACGAGCGGTTCGATGAGGCGTGTGTTCGCATATGCGCCGCAAATGACGACCGCGTAGTAGCGGACCTGCGGGCTCGAGTGACGCATCAAACGTGTGAGGTATGGAATCGCCTCGCCCTCGAAAGTTCCGAGCGCTGCGGCGGTCGCTGAGATCTCTTCGGGCCTCGGGAGGCGTGAGTCGGTGGCAAGGGAAGGGCGCCAGAGCGGCCCAGGGAAGCTCTTGGCGATCTCTTCGAGCGCGAAGTTTCCGAGCGGGAGGAGGCGTCTCACGACCGGCGCGATCTCGCGGGGGCCCAGCGTGAGGAGCTCGTCCACTAGGGATCGGGCGTGGTCGGCCGGGGTTTCCACGGGCGCGTGTTGGGTGGGCGAGCCTTCCTCGATCGGCAGGGGCGCCTTCGCGCGGACGCGTGAGCCGAGATCCTCCGCGTCCTCCAGATGCCCTGCGGGAACGACACCCACTGGAAGCGAGTGCTTTGTCCTGTGCCCAGCCACCGTCCGGTTATACCAGGAGAGAGCCGTTTTTGGCGCGACTGGCTAGTCGTGGCTTGTTTTTACAGGCAAACTACGCGCCCATGTACCGAATGGTCGTGCATGAGCTCGGTGGCCCAGGCTCTCTTCGGCGCGAGGAGCTGGACGGAATTCCGGCCGGTCGGGGGCATGTCGTCATCGACGTGAAGGCTGCTGGCTGCAACTTCTTCGACACTCTGATCACACAAGGGAAGTACCAAGTGCGGCCGGAGCTCCCGTTCTCGCCCGGCGCTGAAGTCGCGGGGACGGTTCGCGAGATCGGCGAAGACGTCGAGGGCTTCTCGGTTGGCGATCGCGTGAGTGCGTTGCTGGAGTACGGTGGCTTCGCCTCGACCGTGACTGTTCCGACGGCGCGTGTGTTTCCGATGCCCGAGCGGATGTCGTTCGAGGAAGCCGCCGCCTTGGGTCTGGTTTATCAGACGTCGTACGTCGGGCTGGTACGTCGCGCGAACCTGCAACAGGGTGAAACTCTCTTGGTGCATGCCGCCGCGGGCGGTGTTGGTCTGTCTGCCGTTCAGATCGGTGTGGCGTTGGGCGCGCGCGTGATCGGCACCGCTGGGACCCCGGCTAAGCTCGACCTCGTGAAGAAGAACGGCGCCGATGCCGTCATCAACTACCGCGATGAGGATTGGGTCGCGCGCGTCCAGGAGCTGACCGAGGGACGGGGCGCCGACGTGATCTACGACCCCGTTGGAGGGGACACGTTCAACCTCTCGACGAAGTGCGTTGCTTTCGAAGGACGTATCCTGGTCATTGGTTTTGCAAGCGGGCAAATTCCATCGGCGAAGATGAATCGAGTGCTCGTGAAGAACTTCTCGCTAGTTGGGCTGCACTGGGGCCTTTACTTCGACAAGAATCCCGGGGTGCTCCGGGACGCCCAGGACGCGATTTCTCGCCTCTATGCCGATGGCAAGATCTCCCCAGTAGTCTCGGCGACTTACCCGTTGGAAGAGGCCCAGGCGGCACTCGAAGCCCTCGGCTCACGAAAAACCACGGGTAAGGTCGTCTTGATTCCCTAGGCGTCGTTGGCTTCGGCTCGTGGAAGAGCCGCGTCGCATCGCTCGATTACCGCATCGATGACCCCGGCATGGCTGCCAAGCGGGGCGGCAAACGCAAATGCGACGCCTTCGTGTAATTTAGCGGCCTCGGCAACCAGTCGCGGCAGGTCTTCGCTCACGTGTCGGCCCGGGGCAAGCATGAACGGATGCACGACGATAGCGGTTGCTCCTCGTTCGACGCAGCGGGCAAACCCCTGCACGACCGTCGGCTCGGCGATCTCCATGTGTGCGGGCTCCACGATGCTTCCGGCGCCGAGGCGTTGCCTCACGAGTGCGGCAACCTCATCGAGCAGCGCATTGGCCTTGGGGCGCCGACTACCGTGATCGACCAAGAGAACCGCGCGGTGGCCCATCCCGACTATCTGGGCCTTCGCTCCGTGGGTGTCAAGAAGCGTCGCGTCCTAGACACAGGCGGAAAGGGCGCGCTTCACCGAGCCCACGTACGAACCACCGAACAAGTTCACGTGCACCAGCAGTGGGTAGAGCTGGTAGAGAGAGACACGTTCGCTCGCGCCCGGCGCCAGAGGCCATGCTTCTTCGTATGCGCCGAACGCCCGTTCGCCGAACCCCCCGAACAAGCGCATCATCGCCAGGTCGATTTCGCGGTGCCCACCGTAGACGGCGGGGTCGATCAAACACGGTTGGCCCGTTTCATCGACATGCAGGTTCCCGCCCCAGAGGTCCCCATGCAGGCGTGACGGGCGCTCGGCGGGCCCGACGCGATTGGGAAGGACGCGACGCAAAGTGTCGAAGCTCGAGCGGGTCTGGTCGTCGATCAAGCCCCGGTCGGTTGCAAGACGTAGTTGCGGCTCCAGCCGTGACGCCCAGTAGAACGCCGCCCATTCATCGGCCACGGCGTTGGACTGCTCGAGGCGCCCGATGAAGTTGTCGTGGTCGAGCCCAAACGAGGGTGCGCCGAATGCATGCAGAGCCGCCAGTGAGCGGCCCAGCGTCTGATCGAAATCCGGCCGGCGCTTTGCGGGAGTCAGCAGCTCGAGCGCAAGGTACGCGGGCTGCTCGTCCGAGACCGCGACCACCCTGGGCACCCGAATCGCGCTTGCTTCCTCGAGCCAGTGGAGCCCCCGTGCCTCCGCGCTGAACATGGCGCGGGGCGGATTCGGGTGCGTCTTGACGAAGATACTTGCACCGTCGCCGAGCGAAACCTCGAACGCGTCGTTGATGTCTCCGCCACCCAGGCGTTTCGCGCCGACAACCCCCATGCCGAGCTGATGCTCGATGGCAGCGCGCAACTCCGGGTTCATAGTCGATGATTCTCTCGGATGTGCTCGAGCAATCCGCGGCACGCCGCTTCGCAGATGTCGAGCACCCGCTCGAAGCCGTCGTCACCCCTGCCGTAGTAGGGGTCGGGCACATCCGCATCACGAGGCGAGTCAGGATCGTAGTTGCGAAAGAGCTCGACCTTTTCTCCACCTGCCTCGTCCGGTGCCAGCCGCAAGAGGTCACTCCGGTTCGTACGGTCCATTGCGATCACGTAGTCGAAGTACGCAAAGTCCTTCGTGACGACCTTGCGCGCGCGACCACGAACGTCGACCCCCCGCCGCTTTGCGGCGGTCCTTGCGCGACGGTCAGGAGGCTCGCCAACATGCCAGTCCCCGGTTCCCGCGCTGTCGATCTCGATGCGGGCCGCGAGCTCCTCTTCTGCGAGGAGCTGGCGCATGGTCGCTTCGGCAGTCGGCGAGCGGCAGATGTTCCCAAGGCAAACGAAACAAACGCGAACGGGCATGATTACGGCGTCAGTAGGACCTTCCCGACGTTTTGGCCAGCCTCGATGTAGGCATGTGCTTCGGCGGCCTGTTCAAACGGGAAGGAGCGGTCAACGTGCGGCTTGATTTCGCCTTGCTCGTAGAGCGCGAGGAGCGCGGTGAACGCTTCGAGGGCGATCTCTCTTTCACCCCACATGTGTCCCATATTGACGCCCGCAACGCCTCTGTTTTCATTCATGAGCGTGTTGGGCGTCCACCACGGTGTCTGTGTGAGCTGGGCAAGCACGTGCCTCATACGCCGTTTGCCGGATTTGGCCATGTTCGCCCAGCCAAAGAGAATGAGCAATCCGCCTGGACGAAGCAACGAGTAGCCCTTCTTCCAGTCGTCGCCCCCGAGCGCATCGAGCACGAGGTCGACGCCGCGGCCGTCGGTCAGCCTTCGAATCTCTTTGACATAGTCGGTCGAGTGATAGTCGATCGGATGGTCGCAGCCGTTTCCCCGCACGTAGTCGTGCTTGCGCTTCGACGCTGTACCGTAGGTCGTGACCCCGCCGACCGATCGACAGAGCTGACTCGCGGCGGTGCCGACACCGCCCGCGGCCTGGTGAATCAGAACGTGGTCCCCGTCCCTCACCCGAAACACGTTGAACAGCATGTGGTAGGCGGTGAGGTATGTGACCGGTAGAGCGGCAGCTTCCTCGAAGGTCATCTGTTCCGGCATCACGTAGGTTTGCGCGGCGTCCACGCAAACCGTATCCGCATATCCGCCGAACCGCGTCATCGCGAAGACGCGTTGGCCCTCGCTTCTCGTAGTCACGCCGTCGCCGACCGCGTCGATGATGCCGGACACTTCATATCCGACGACCATGGGGGGCGGCGGCGCATCTGGGTACAGCCCCTGCCGGGCCATGACCTCGGCGAAATTGATCCCGGATGCTCTGACGCGGATTCGAACCTCGCCCGGCCTGGGGCTCGGGTCTTCGTTCTCGCGAACTTCGAAGACTTCGGCCTTGCCGTGTTTTGGAATCCAGACTGCCCGCATCTTTCATCGGTAACGATGACCAGAACGATGTCAAGTACGTCTACGCCGTGTTAGAGTGAGTACATGGACGTCGTTTTGGCACCCGACATCTACGTCAACGCTTCTGTCGCCCTTGGCTCTCCCCCCGAGCACGCAGTTCGGCGAGCCTTTGGAGGCCCTGGGAAGCCGAAAGCTTCCCGGTGGGTCATGGAACGGGTCGAGTCGATGCTTCATGCGATCCCCGAGTTCAAAGACGACTCCGTGGCGCAGCAGGTCGCGACCATTCGAGGCCTCGTCGACATCGTGGAGACTGGCGAGTTCTTCATCGAGGACTGGGACAAGGCGCTCGTCGCGCTCGCCAAGGCTGCCGGGGTGGGTAGGGTGCTGACCGATCATCCCGACCTTCTGGCTTCTAAGAAATCGGACGGTGTCGAGTTCGTGTCATCGGACAATTGGCTTGGCGAGCAGGCGACGCCACCTCCCCCACCTCGCCCATAATCTGCTACAGGTGGCCCCATGTCCGACTCGTTTCTTCCACAGAAGGATGAAATCAGGCGGCGCTTGGAAGGGCGTTATGTCGGCGCAGTTCCTCACAACCAGGCACTGAATCTTCGAGTCGTCGACTATAGGCCCGAGCATCTGTCCCTGGCTCTTCCGTATCGAGAGGATCTCGTGGGCAATCCAGAGACAGGCGTGCTTCATGGCGGGTGCATCACCAGCTTGATAGACGCCACTTGCGGCGGTGCCGTCATCATGTCGCTCGCGGCGCGCCGGCGCATCGCCACTCTCGACCTACGCATCGACTATGTGCGCCCTGCGCTGCCTCACCACGAAGTCATTTGCGGCGCGCATTGCTACAAAGTGACCCGGCACGTCGCTTTCGTACGCGCGACGGCGCACCACGGGGACAACAAGAGCCCCATCGCCACCGCCTCGGGCACGTTTGTCGTCTTTCGCGATGAAGGGCGCCGAAGCGAGGACGGAGGGCCTGAATGAGGCTACGCGATGCAGTCGCGGCCGTTCGCGATACCGGTGACTTCACGGGGATTCAAGAGGCGATCCCCTATGCCCGGTTCATGGGTATCACCGCCGAGCTGGTCGATGGCGATGTGATCGGCCAGATGCGCTATTCGGATCATCTCGTCGGTAATGCATCGCTGCCTGCGTTGCATGGCGGCACGCTGGGCGCGCTGATGGAGTCGACGGCGATCTTCAAGCTCCTGTGGCACGGAGAGACGACGGAGGTGCCCAAGACGATCAACATCACTGTGGAGTACCTGCGGAGCGCGCGCCCCGAGGATGTCTTCGCTCGCGCGGAGTTCACCCGTCACGGGCGGCGTGTCGCCAACGTTCGCGTCTTCGCGTATCAGGACGACCCGCAACGCCCGGTTGCCGTGGCGACCGCACACTTCCTCTTGGTCCCGGAGTAGCGAGCCCGAATGACCAAACAGGCGATTCACGGCTTCACCAACGCCGAGCTACTAGAACGCGCTCGAGCGCTGCTCCCGCGGGGGCACGGGTTCGCCCGTCGTATCCATCGGCAAGCGATGCTCGAGGGTCGCTTCGATCCGGAGAGCTTCGGTCTGGGGCCCGAAGCTTGCAAAGCCTGGCACGCGGAATTTTCTTTCGAGCTTCCCGAGATCGTTGCCGTCCAATCCGACCGCGCAGAGCACGGTGCGACCTCGAAGATGGTTCTGCGGTTGCAAGATGGGCTCGAAGCCGAATCGGTGTGCATTCCGATGGGGCGGGGGCGGTACACTTTGTGCGTATCGAGCCAGGTCGGATGCAAGATGGGCTGCACGTTTTGCGAGACGGGCCGCATGGGGCTGTTGCGCCACCTCTCGACTGACGAGATCATCGCCCAACTGCTCGTCGCGCGGCATCGTCTGGGCTGGCCGATTCGCAACATCGTCTTCATGGGAATGGGTGAAGCGCTCGACAACGCGAAGAACGTGCTTCACGCGCTGCGGATCTTGAACGACGAGGCCGGCTTGGCCATTGGACAAGAGCGTCTGACGATTTGCACGGTTGGGCACGTCGAGGGGATCCGACTCCTCGACCAGCAAGGCCTCAAGCGGCTCAATCTTTCGATCAGCCTCAACGCCGCGACCGACTCCCTTCGAAGCGAGCTCATGCCGATCAATCGGCGCACCGACCTCGCCGAGCTCCAGAAAACGTTGATGGCATACCGGCCGCGCCGCAACTTCGCGTTGGGCGTAAACTATTGCTTGCTGCCTGGGATCAACGACACAGAGACCGATGCGCGCGCCGTTGCCGAGTTCTGTGAGCCACTAGGCCGTGTCCTGGTGAATTTGATCCCGTACAATCCGGGGTCGATGCCTCTGACGCGCGCACCTGAGAACGCGGAGGTCGACCGCTTCATCCGCTGGCTGCGCGCTGCGGGTTTGCCTGTACGGGAGCGCGCTACCAAGGGCCGCCCCCTGATGGCCGCGTGTGGTCAGCTCGGCAACCCTTCGGTGCGCGCAGAACGCCGGGCGCTTCTAACCATGCGGGCGTAGCTACTTGCCGCGTTTCTTTCCGCGATAGTGAACCCGAATCGGAGTTCCTCTAAAACCGAACCGTTTTCGGATCTGGTTGACGACGTACCGTTGATAGCTGAAGTGGACGTCTTTGGGCGCGTTGGCCATGATCACGAAGGTCGGCGGCGCCACGCTCACTTGCGTGACGTAGTACAGCCTGACGGCGCGGTGATGCATCGTCGGTGGAGGGTGTTTCTCGAGCACCTCGTCGAAAAAACGATTGAGCTCTCCGGTGCTGATGCGCTTTCGATGCTCCGCGACCGCATCTTCCAGACGCCCGAGCAAGGCCTTGATGCCTCGTCCCTGCAGCGCACTCACGGTGACCAAGGGCGCCCAAGGCACGAAAGCGAGAACTTCGCGCGTTCGGTCCATGGCCTTCTTTTGGGCCTCCCGCGGCAGCAGATCAGTCTTGTTGAGCGCGATGATCAGCGCGCGGCCTCGATCGTGGGCAAGCCCCGCGATCTTCGCGTCCTGCTCGCCGACGCCCCTCTCTGCGTCGATCATGAGCACGACCACGTGGCTGCGCTCGATCGACCGGATCGCCTGGAGCACGCTCAAGCCTTCGACGCCTCTCTTCTTCACGCTTCGCTTGCGGCGAATCCCAGCCGTATCGATCAAGATGAGCCTTTGCCCGTCGCGCTCCACCAAGGTATCGACGCTATCGACCGTGGTCCCTGGGCGGTTGTCGACCAACTGACGGTCCTCGCCGCAGAGCTGATTCACCAACGAAGATTTGCCCGCGTTCGGCCTGCCGATGATCGCCACCCTCGGAACGTCCAGCTCGGGCTCGGTGATCTCCACGGGCACCGGCAGGCGATCGGCGATCGCCTCTTCCAACTCGCCGATGCCGCGCCCGTGAAGCGCCGAGATCGGCAAGATCGAGCTCATGCCGAGCTCATAGTACGAGACCGCGTCGTGTTCCCTCATCTGTGAGTCCGCCTTGTTTGCGACGAAGATCACCGGCTTCCCCGCGTCGCGCAGCAATGCGACGGCCTCGCGGTCGGCGGGTAATGGGTCGACGGTTGCATCGACGACGCACACGACGACGTCACACTCTTCTAGGGCCAATCGGACCTGACTCACGATGCCGGCCTTCATCGGGTCATCGCTTTCCGGATCGAAACCACCGGTGTCGATCAATACGAACTCGCGGCCCAACGCGAACGCATCGGCGTAGTGACGGTCGCGAGTGACCCCGGGGATGTCCTCGACGATGGCGATGTGCTGCCCAGCCAAGCGATTGAAGAGCGTGCTTTTTCCCACGTTGGGTCGCCCGACGATGGCGACCAGCGGCCTGTTGACGACAGAGCCCGCAGGCCGACGCGCGTGATTGCGGCGCCGCCCGCTCACGCTTGGCCCTCCTTGATCGCGAGTTGGCGAGCCTTGATGGGGTCGCGGGTCCAACCTGGGACGACCTTCACCCACAAACGCAGATAGACTTTCCGCTGCAAGAAGCCCTCGATCTGCTCCCGGGCTTCAGTGCTGATCTTCTTGATCGCCTCGCCCTGGCTGCCGATCACGATCGCCTTGTGGCTCTGCTTCTCGACGATGAGGGTGCCCTCGATCCGAAGCAACCCCTGTTCTTCGCGATAGCTCTCGAGCTCGCACGCGATGCCGTACGGGATTTCTTGACGGGTGTTGAGCATTGCTGCTTCACGAATGAGCTCGCTCACGAAGAAGCGCTCCGGTCTGTCGGTTAGAAAGTCCGCGTCGTACAGCAGACCCTCTGGCAGGGTTCCCCGGATTTCGTCGAGCAGCGCCTCGAGGTTGGTTCCTCTCGTCGCGGAGATCGGAACCACGGCTTCGAACGTTCGCTCCTCTTGATAGGCCTCGATGAAAGGCAAAAGCTTCTCTTTGGCTTTGAGCCGATCCACTTTGTTGATCGCGAGGATCACCGGGACGTTCGCGGCCTCCAACGCCTGCAAGACCGTGACATCTTTTTCGTGAACCCGCAGGGGCGCGCTGGTCTTCGGCGCCTCGGTGACGAAAACGACCGAGTCGCAGTCGACCAGGCCCTGCTTGGCGCTATCGATCAATACGCGACCGAGCGCGCCTTTGGGGCGCTCGAGTCCCGGCGTGTCCACGAAGGCCACCTGCGTTGGCGGATCTTCGGACGCATACACCCCCAACACGCAGGATCGCGTCGTGCCTGGCCTCGGGGTCGCGATCACGAGCTTTTGGCCGAGGAGCGCGTTGAGCAACGTGGACTTCCCAACGTTGGGGCGTCCGACGATCGCACATCGACCGGCGCGCGGCGCTTCGGCATGATTTTCACGGGTCGGCATGGGGGCGAGAGTGTAGCGGGGGTAGGTTTTCGATCGAGCCGGAAGCGTGGCCCCCCGCGGGGCTGTGAGCTATGCTCGCCGCGCTCATGAGAAATATCGCTTCCCCTTTGGTCTGGCTTGCTTTGGTTTGCCTCGTTCCTGTGGTTGCCTGCACGGGCGGTGAGGGCACGACCTGCTTCCAGCCCGACGAGTGCAACGACCCGCTGGTCTGTTGCCACGTGGGCAGCCCATTCACTCAGGGCTCGTGCGAAACGGAGCAAGCCTGTGACGAGCTGCAAGGGGGGACCGGGGGCACAGGCGGTTCCGGTGGCACGGGCGGCGCGGCTGGTTCCGGGGGCCAGGGGGGCATGGGCGGTGCGGCCGGTATGGGTGGTCAAGGTGGGGAAGGTGGTCAGAGCGGCACGGGCGGCGCGGCTGGCAGCGACGGGGGCCTCTAGTCTCGATGAGGCTGTTGGCGCTCGTACTGCTGCTTCTTGGTCTTGCAGGGCAGGCGAGGGCGCAGGTGGTTCCGGAGCCCTCGGAGGATCTGTCGTCGCCTTCCGATGCCGAGCTGGCCGAGTTTCTCGCGAATCCGAGCACGACGGCGGCTGAGGCGTACCAGGTCGGGGTGCAGCTCTTCGAGGCGAAGCGTTACGAAGCCGCGGAGAGCGCGTGGCTTCGCGCGCACTTGTTGGGGCGAGATCCGACTCTCCTCGTCGCCGTGGCCGATACGAGGCAACGGCGCGGAGACGAGCCAGGCGCCGTCGCGATGCTCGAGCAGTATCTGGTCGAACGGCCCGACGCCCCGGACCGTGTGTCGATCGAAGCCCGCATTGCGACCCTCTTACAGAGCCCCGCGGTGCTGGTCGTTCGCTCAGAGCAACCGGGTCACGCGATTTTGCTCGATGGAGTCCCTATCGAGAAGAAGACCCCCTCGGAGCTCGAAGTGGATCCCGGAACACACACGGTCGTCGTGGTCGGTGAAGGCAAGCACGTCGGCGAGAAGACCGTCCAAGTCGGGTACGGAGAAGTGCAAGAGCTCGACTTCACCCCCGACACGAAGAGTACCGTGATCGTCGAGCAGAGCGAGGAAGCTAGCTTGCAGGCTCGGCTCGCCATCGACAAAGAGGACACGACCATCCGCCGCGCCGTGATCGCCACAGGCAGCATTTCCGCCGCTGCGTTGGTGACCGGGACCGTCCTCGGTTTCTTGGCGCTCCGTCAGGAACAGGACTACCGGGACGACCCCACCAAGGCGACTGCCGACAAGGGAGAGCAGCTCGCGCTCTTTGCCGACATCTCGTTTGGGGTCGCAGCATTGTCCGCGATCACCTCGTTCACGCTCTTCATGACGCACAAGAACAAGAGAAAACGCGAGCGCGAAACGGCGCGCGTGCACATCGAAACCCGTGGGGCTGGCGCAATGGCGACCCTGCATTTTTGACCATGATGCGTTCCCAACATCTTCTCCGCATCGTCACCGCGGTCGTCGCCGTCTTCCTCGGCGGTTGCTCGCTCGTCGTCGATTTCGACCCGGCACTCCTAATCGATGCAGGGGTCGATGGGGGCGCGGATGCGGGTTTGGACGCAGCCGTAGATTAGCGGCCCATCAGACGGGCGCGCGTACGCAGGGAGCGCATCACGGCAAGCTGCGTCGCAGCGACGAAGCCATGGGAGAAATGCGTGTTGCCGGCAATCAGCTTCCGAATCAGTTTCGGGGAGTCCGCTGGGTCAAACGTTGCCCACGCGACGACGCCAGCTTCACCCCCCGGGTAACGGTGCGTGTCGAACCGCCACTGGCCCTTCGAAAGCGTCCCCGAGATGCCATCTACCGCGATGACGGTGGGGCTCGGGCGCAGCACCATCTCTCCACCAACGTGTAGGAGCGGGATCGGGATCTCCCACTCGAACTTCGTGCCTTGGTCGGTGCGTTCGGTCACCTCGGCGCAGGTTCCGTGGAGCAACGATTTGCCAAACTCCTCCGGGTCCAGCATCACGCGCCGCACGCGCCCGACGCTGGCTCCCGAGCGGCCGACGACCGTGACGCTTTGCATCGTGTCGCCATCCAAATCCATGAACACCAGGTCTCCTCGTCCGAGGAGAGGGTGCAGTGCGTTCATGTCGACCCGCGGTCGACGAAGGGTCTTCGTCGCGAACCTTCCATCGATGGACGTGCCCGCTCGCCGCTCCGCTTCGGCCTTGACCTCGAGCAAGGTGACCATCGCCACCGCGACGTTGATCGTCCGATTCACGGCATTGCCCTCGGAGGCGAGCTGGCGCGTGACGTAGTTCGCATCGCGCATGTCGAGTCGCGAGGAGAACACGATCAGGGATTTGTTACGGCCCTCCGGGTAGACGCGCCACATGACGCGTCCGATACCGAGATCCCCGCCGGTCGTTCGAATGTCGAAGCGGTAGCCCCGGGTCGCATCTCCCGGGTAGGTCGTCATCACATTGTGACCGGTGAGGGAGAAGAGAGTGACCCCCCACGTCCAGTCGAACGCCATCATTTGCCCGTTTACCGTTTGAACGTCGACCGAGGTCAACGCGCGCATGAAGTGCGGGTAGCCACTCGGTTTCCCGATTACTCCGGCCACCGTTTTTGCGGGGGCATGGATGCGCGCCGCGTAAATCACGGCTGGAAGGTCCGTCTGGTGATTCAGGAACTCAGTCAGCACCACAGGCCCCTGCGCGAGGTAAGGTGCGAGCAGCGCCCGTTCCTGCGCGTTCAAGGCGCCCAGCCGCGCGACCGTGGCGTCTACCTGGCCGGTCTGGTTCTCGGCCAGCGCGGACGTGCTCCACGCCGCCAAGAGGACGAAAACTGTAAGAAATCTGCGCATGCCGTTTGGACGATCTCGGTTGCCTGATCTTCAATACCGCGACAAAACGGGTCTCAACAAGACCTAGCTGTGCGCGCAAAGAGCAAGTGGACCCCAGGAGGCATCGTTTTGTGGCTAATCGCGGCCATCGTCGCGACCTTCGTCGTGTGCTCTCAGTCTCGGCCCGCGGCCGGGCCGCCAGTCCCCGCGGTCGAGGGGGAGCTCGAGGTGGAAATCGTAGAGTGATGGGATAATACTAGCGCCATGCAGATTTTCATCGACACCGCGGACATCGAGGAGATTCGCGATGCGGCGGCCATGGGCGTCATCGATGGTGTGACGACCAACCCGTCACTCGTCGCAAAGACAGGCCGGCGGTTCAAAGACGTGCTCGTCGACATTTGCGAAGTCGTCGACGGACCGATCAGCGCAGAGGTCATCGCGACCGACTACGACGGCATGATTAGAGAAGCACGGACTCTCGCGGCCATGCACGACAACATCGTGGTCAAGATCCCGCTTATCGCCGAAGGCCTCAAGGCGGTTCGAACCCTCACCGGGGAAGGAATTCGTACCAACGTCACCCTCTGCTTCAGCCCGACCCAAGGGCTCCTCGCCGCCAAGGCAGGCGCAACGTACGTCAGTCCCTTCATTGGCCGCATCGACGACATCAGCGGCAACGGGATGGAGATCGTCGAGCAGCTGGTCGCGATCTACCAGAATTACGGTCTGAGCACGCAGGTCCTCGCGGCCAGCATTCGTCACCCCGTTCACGTAGTCCAGGCGTCCCTCATCGGCGCGGATGTCGCGACCATCCCGCACAAAGTGATCCACCAGTTGGTCAAGCACCCGCTCACCGACATTGGGCTCGAGCGGTTCCTGGCAGACGCCAAGAAGATCCCGACCGAATGAGGTGAGGCGAGTAGCGAATCTCACCACGAGTCATGCATGCGGCCTAGCGTCCTCGTCGTTTACAAGAAGAGCACCTACCAGCGATACGTAGGACGCGCGCAGGAACGGCTTCAGGAGCTGATCGAACACAGCGATGTCTCGGTCGAAGGCCTGCTCCGCGAGCACGAAATCCATCAGGAAACGCTCAGCCGAGCCAAGAAAGCGCTTCGGGATTTGGGTGCCCGGGCCGTGCTTCGGTATCGTCCCGAGCCGCTGCCCGACGAAGGCGCCTGGGACATGATCGTGACCCTTGGAGGCGACGGAACCCTGCTGTGGGCTTCGCATCTCGCCGACTCGTCCACTCCAATGCTGGCGATCAACAGCGCGCCCGACACCAGCGTGGGCTACTTCTGCGCGGGGGATGGGCATGACGTCGAGGAAGTGCTCGCGGCGGCGCTCGAGGGTAACCTGAAGGCGAGCCGACTCGCGCGGATGCGTGTCGACGTGGGCGACAACGTTTTGTCGACCCGCGTGCTCAACGACGCGCTCTATTGTCACGAGAGTCCCGCCGCGACGTCGCGGTACATCTTGGAGTACGATGGTGACCAAGAGCGTCAGATGTCGAGTGGGGTCTGGATAGGCCCGGCAGCCGGTTCGACGGCGGCGATTCGCTCGGCAGGCGGCAAGGTGCTCCCCACGGGGTCGCAAAAGATCCAGTTTGTCGTACGCGAGCCCTATCGAGGAGTCGACAATAAGTATCGCCTCGTCAAAGGCATGGTCCCGCCTGGCGAGGACCTCAAGATCACGAGCCGCATGACCAAAGGCCGAATCTTCCTCGATGGCACTCAGAAGGTGCATCCAGTCGGGATCGGCGACAGGATCCGAATGACGCTGTCCGACGAACCGCTCACGCTTCTAGGGCTCAAACGCCGAGCCGACGGTGCCAGCACGGTCCCCGCCCTGAAGTAAATTGACCACGCGAAGACGAGGGCGTTAGGTAGTAAACCGTGCCGCGCTATCGCAGCCACATTGCATTGACCGTCTGGCCCATCGCCGCTCTTTTTGCCTTGGAGTTGGCCCGAATGTGGCCGGCGCTTGGCGGCGCGAGCTCGTTTGCCGCGGCATCACCGGTCACGTGGCTGTCACTGGTGGCGCACACGGTGGTGGTCGTCGTGTTTGTCGGGGCATACGCGCGTGGCTGGAGTGGGTTCAGTCGAGACACATCCGAGGCCGCGGGACCGTACCGCTCCATGGGTTGCCAGGGCTTGCAGCAGCTTTCCGGCTGGCTTGCTTGGGCTTTCGTCGTCGCTCATTTGGTCCTGCAATGGGTCATGACCGTTCGTGTCGGGCCGGTCGCGCTGAGCCATTACGAGCTCTTGCGCGGCTTTCTGTCCCGCCCGGTCGTCCTCGGGTTCTACCTGTTTGGGCTCGCGGCGCTTGGCCTCTTCTTGGCACAGGGGGCTGCCGCGTCGTTTCGTGCGTGGGGCTTCGCCCGGAGGCCTGAAAGTTCACGGTGGCTAGAGGTCGGTTGTACCTTAGCGTCGGCAGTGATGGTGCTGATGGCGATCAACGTCCTGAGCCACTTCGTGACCGGGCGCGCGTATTGGATGGGCCCATGAGCGCTGCGCGAATCTACGCCATCGCGCTCAATACCTATCGCGAAGCGGTGCGAGACCGAGTGTTGTTTGGAGTTCTCGTCCTCGCGGCGGGTGTCCTTGCATTGACGTTGGCGTTGGGTGAGCTCTCGCTCGACCAACAGATGCGCGTCGTCACCGATCTGGGGCTCGCCTCGATTTCGCTCTTTTCGGTCGTGGTGGCGATCTTCCTGGGGTCGTCGCTCCTCTACAAGGAGATCGAGCGAAAGACCCTTTACGTCATTCTTCCGAAACCGATCGCCAGATTCGAGTTCTTGTTGGGCAAGTATTTCGGCATCGTCGCCACTTGCGCCGTGTTCATCGCGATCATGGGGGCGCTCCAACTCCTCGTGACCGCAATTCAAGCTGGGGCGTCGACTATGCTCGTGATTGCCGTGCCCGCGGTCCTCATCGCAGGCCTCGGCGTCGGGTTCCTGCTTTCCAAAGATCGCACACTCGTGGTGCCGATCTGGTCTTTGATCGCGCTCGGCGCAACGGCTTGGGTTTGCTCGACGGTCGACGTGGAGCTGTTCCGGTTGCTCGCCTCGTTGGTGCTCAACCTCGGTGAGGTGCTCATTCTCACGGCCGTCGCGCTCCTGTTCTCCTCGTTCTCGACACCCTTTCTCACGGGTGCCTTCACGTTCGGCGTTTGGTTGGTGGGCCGAGCTGCGCACGACATGGTCGCAATGAAGACCCGCGTGCTCAGTCCTGCGATGAAGACATTTCTCAGTTGGTTGGCGGAGGTCGTGCCGAACTTCAATCTCTTCGTCCCGGGTCGAACCACCTTGGTGACCCAGGCGACCGAGTACGGAGGGCCGCTGACCTACGTCGCGACGTCGATGGGCTACGCGATCCTCTACGCTGCAGCCACCCTCTTCGTCGCCGCGTTGATCTTCCGTCGCCGAGACTTCCTATGAAGCTCGGTCGAGGGCGTTCTAGCATCGTTGGGGCGATCGCGATCATTGCCCTGGTCGCGCTGATTCTGGGGCGCGTCGTCTCCGAATCGCGCGCGGAGCTTTCCGCAGCGAACGCGTACAGGCAGGACGATCAGCTGTCGCGGGCAGTCGAACACTACCGGCGGGCGATTCGTTGGTCATTTCCGTTGAGCGCGCATACCGAGGCGGCGGTCTCGGCGTTGGAATCAATTGCGGGGCAGTTGGAGGCCGACGGTGACTTGGATGGGGCGCTCCTGGCTTGGCGTTCGCTCTCAGGTGGGCTTGCTGCGACGCGTTTCCTCCATGCAGGCTCGAACCCAGCACACGAGAACGCGAACGACCAGATCGCGCGTCTCGCTGCGATGGATCGAAGCGCCGCGATCGACGCAACCCTCAGCGTCGACCAGCTCGTGAGCGATCATCGTCGGCTTCTCAGCGAAAAGGTCTCGCCCGACCCATGGTGGGGGACTCTGCTGTTGTTGGGAATGGCTGTGTGGATTGGCTCGTTGGTGATCATGGCGTGGCGCGGGTTCGATTCGACCGGCCGCTTCCGGTGGGTTGCCGCGCGGGGCCCCTTGTGGGGCGCCCTCGTCGGGTTCTTTTCATTCACTCTCGGCCTGCTCTTCGCCTGAAGTTGCCCGAAGCAGGGGCACGGGGTAACAGGGGGCGTCGTGGATAGCATCCGAATCGTGGGAGGAAACAGCCTCGTTGGCTCCGTGCCGATCAGCGGCGCCAAGAATGCAGCCCTACCGATCTTGACGGCAGCGCTCTTGGCCGATGGCGAGCATGTGTTCCGCAACGTGCCCAACCTGCGGGACGTCCACACGATGACACGGCTGTTGGAACGGCTCGGTGCCCAGGCGGAGTACGCGGACGGTCGAGTGCAGGTCACGTTGTCCGGAGCGATTGAACCGACGGCGCCATACGACTTGGTGAAGCAGATGCGCGCTTCGGTATTGGTCCTCGGTCCGCTCGTCGCCCGTTGCGGCCGGGCCGTGGTTTCGTTGCCAGGCGGCTGCGCGATCGGCGCGCGCCCGATCGACCAGCATCTCAAGGGCCTCTCTGCGATGGGAGCGGATGTCGAGCTCCACCATGGGTACGTCGAGGTCACGGTCCCCAGCGGCCGCCTTCGCGGTGCGGACATCGCTTTGGATTTCCCCACCCACACCGGGACCGAGAACCTCATGTGCGCCGCGGTGTTGGCCAAAGGGCGCACGACCCTCACGAACTGCGCGCGCGAACCGGAGATCGAAGAGCTTGCGCGGGTGTTGAACAAGATGGGAGCGCGCATCGAAGGGGCCGGCACGTCGGTGATCTCGATCGAGGGCGTCGATTCGCTTCATCCGATCGACCACGCGATCATTCCGGATCGCATCGAGGCCGGCACCTTCATGGTGGCCGCTGCGGCAACGGCTGGAGATCTGCTCCTCGAAGGAATCGGTTTCGAGCCGCTCGAAGCGGTCATCGCGAAGCTCCGCGAGGCCGGTGCTGGGATCGAGCGCGAGGGTGATGGCATCCGCGTCGTCGGTTCGCACCCGATCCGTCCGGCGGACGTGATTACGCAGCCGCACCCCGGCTTCCCGACCGACATGCAGGCGCAGCTCATGACCTTGATGTGCCTCGCCAAGGGCACGAGCCGAATCACCGAGACGGTGTTCGAGAACCGCTTCATGCACGTGTCGGAGCTGAACCGAATGGGCGCGAACATTCAGGTCAACGCGCAGACGGCGACCGTGCGCGGTGTCGAACGGCTCGAGGGTGCCGAGGTGATGGCCACCGACCTGCGGGCTAGCGCGTCGTTGGTCGTGGCAGGTCTAGTGGCCGAAGGCACGACCTATGTTCGGCGGGTGTATCACCTCGATCGGGGCTATGAGCACATCGAGAAGAAGCTGGCGCCGTTGGGAGCCAACATCGAGCGAGTAGCAGGCAATGCCTAGACGCAACAGAGATACCATCGTCATCGCAGTCCCCAAGGGCCGCGTCCTCGATCAGTTGAGCGGACGGCTCGCGAAAGCCGGTATCCGCACGGAGGCGCTCACGGCGAAGAGCCGCAAGCTCGTCCGCGAGGACAGAGAATCGGGGCTCAGCTATTTGCTGCTCAAACCGGATGACGTTCCCACCTATGTCGAGTACGGCGCCGCCGACCTCGGTATCGTTGGCCGCGACGTCTTGATGGAGCGCGACTACGATGTCTTTGCTCCGGTCGACCTCGATATTGGCAAGTGCGAGATGATGGTATGCGGTCGCCCCGGCGAGCCCATCACGGGCAAGGGAGAGCGGCCTCTCCGTGTCGCCACCAAGTTCCCGCACATCACCGAGCAGTACTTTCGAGCTAAGGGCACGCCGGTCGAGCTGATCTTCTGCCAAGGCTCCGTCGAGCTCGCTCCTCTAACCGGCCTCGCCGACGTCATCGTCGACTTGGTGGAAACCGGTGAAACCCTTGGTCAGAATGGCCTCGTCCCGCTCGAGAAGATCGCCGACATCAGCTCGGTGGTGATCGCCAACCGCGCAGCCCTCAAGCTTCGGCGCGAGGCGATCCAGCCGCTCCTCGACGCGCTCCGCAAGTAGGCGACCCGATGCTGCGTTTACGCACCGCAACCGACCCTTCTTGGATCGACGTCGTTCGCAGAGACTTCGACGCATTCCTCCTCGACCACGCGGCCTGCGAACGAAAGGCATCAGCCACTGCCCTGAAGCTCGTCGCCCATTACTCCGACCGCACGCTCCTAGTCCGCGAGCTGATTCCCTTCGCGCAGGAGGAGCTCGAACACTATGCGCAAGTGATGAAGATCATCCTCGACCGTGGCCTGTCGACTCGGCCGGACGAAAAGGACCCCTATGTCACCGCCCTGATGCAACTGATCAAACGCGGCCCCGAGCAGTACTTCCTCGACCGGTTGTTGGTGCTGGGAGTCGTCGAAGCACGGGGCTGCGAACGTTTCGGTCTGGTCGCCGAGGGCCTAGACCCCGGGCCGCTAAAGGACTTCTACGCCGACATCACACGGTCCGAGGCCAGACATCACGGCTTGTTCGTCCGCTTGGCAAAGGAGTACTTCCCGGCGGAGCGAGCGCAAGAGCGCCTGGATGAGTTGCTCGATGCGGAAGCGGAGATCATCGACGAGCTGCCGCTACGCCCGGCCGTCCACTGACAGTGCCGGTTTGGTTACACCGCCCGGTCTAG
>Ga0209567_10000316_pt1 | contig 26396 bp, 20 predicted proteins | sample COG_12_FD_184756 | JGI IMG/M metagenome (GOLD analysis project Ga0209567, IMG submission 184756) | Pelagic marine sediment microbial communities from the LTER site Helgoland, North Sea, for post-phytoplankton bloom and carbon turnover... | ecosystem: Environmental > Aquatic > Marine > Neritic... | reverse complement strand
GACCTCCGCTCCGCTACTTCGGGTCGCGGCCAGTTCTCGATGGAGTTCAGCAACTATGCGCCGGTTCCGCGGAACATCCTCGAGAAGGTCCAGGTCGAGGTTGCCGAGCGTGAGGCCAAGAAGAAGTAGGTTCGACCAAAGAATCACTCGCGCTTCTTGGCTTCGACCCTGCGGTCATCATCATCGCCGCCTACGCTGCGACGATTCAATCCTACGCAGTGCATGCCAACATCGACGTGGAGCTCGGCTGGCTCGGCTATCTGATCATGGGTCCTGCGCATCATCGCTTGCACCACAGCACGGTTATCGATGAAGCCGGAAACTTCGCCTCCGCGACCACCGTCTGGGATATCGCGTTCGGCACGTTCGTCTACGAGCCGGGGCAGAGACCCGAAGCGGTCGGCGTGGTCAGGCCCGAGACGTTCCCGTCACCGATGAACGTCGTACGCAATCAACTTCACCCCTTCGTGGATCAAGGACAGAAGTAGTTTTGGGTCCACGCCACAAGAGGGTCCATGGTACTACGAACCCGTATGCAGCTCCCGAGCTCCAGGGGCCTTTCGGCGAGTGAGGAGGATCGCGCCTTCCTCCAACGGCGCGTCGCGCTATTCGGCTTGGTCATCGGCGGGTTGTACCTCTTCTTCTGGCTCTACCGAGTCGTGATGTTGCTTCTGATGAACCACGGAGAGCGGTTTCGCGATCCTTCGCTCTGGTGGCACCTGGCTGCCGTCGGGTTCTTCCTCCTGCCGTGGTTCTTGTTTCGGCGGGGGAAGCGCAGTGCTCGTTTCATCCGGGTGGCGGAGGTTACGGCGCTCAGCTTGGGAGTGTTCGCCACGGGCGTGATGGGCATGTACATCCCGTTCGAGGCTCGGCCGGACTTCATCATGCTGCTCGCGCTTTCCAACGTGATTGTTGGACGGGCGGTGTTCGTTCCGTGCACCGGTCGCTGGACGTTGACTATCGGGCTGATCGTCGGAGCGGTGCTTCTCACCTGTGTTTACTACGGCGCCCTGGACTTGGACTTGCAGAAGAGCGCATCTTGGGCGACCGGCAGCTACTACGGCATCGAGTGGTCTGCGATCTACCCGGAGCTCACCGATCAGACCGCTCGGCGCCTCGCCGCTGCCATCACGACGGAGATCGCGGTCTGGTGGGTCCTCGCGACCGCGCTCAGCACGGGGGCTTCGGTGGTCATCTATGGGCTTCGCCGCCGAGCCCACGATGCCGAGCAGCTCGGGCAGTACCGGCTCGAAGAGAAGATCGGCGAGGGAGGCATGGGCGCCGTCTATCGAGCGAGCCACGCGTTCCTGCGAAGGCCGACTGCGGTGAAGCTCCTTCCACCCGACAAGGCCGGCGCGGACAACCTCCGGCGGTTCGAGCAAGAGGTTCAGCTCACCGCGAGCCTCACGCATCCGAACACGATCACGATTTTCGACTATGGCCACACCTTGGATGGGGTCTTCTACTATGCGATGGAGTACATCGATGGGCTGACCTTGTCGGACCTCGTCGCGCGATCGGGCGCGCAACACCAGGGCCGTGTCATCGACTTGATGCAACAATCCGCATCGGCCTTGGTCGAGGCGCACGGCATCGGCTTGGTTCACCGTGACCTCAAGCCCGGCAACATCATGGTGCACTTGTTGCACCCGCACGGTGGGGCTGGTGATTTCGTCAAAGTGCTGGACTTCGGTTTGGTCAAGGAGGTTCGGCAGGAGGGTGGCATCCAATTGACCAATGAGGCGAGCCTGTCCGGGACTCCGCAGTACATGGCGCCCGAGTCGATCACCGCACCGGACGCGGTTGATGCGCGCGCGGACCTCTATGCGCTCGGCGGCGTCGCGTACTACCTGCTGACGGGCACACATGTGTTCACGGGAAACAGCATCGTAGAGGTGTGCAGCCACCATCTGCACAGCACCCCTGAGCCTTTGTCGTCGAGGCTCGGTAAACCGATCGCGCCCGACCTCGAGCAACTGGTGTTGGGCTGCCTCGCAAAAGACCCGGCGGACCGTCCGCAGAGCGCATTCGAGCTCGAACGACGGCTATCCGATTGCGCCAGCATCCCTACGTGGACCTCCGATGACGCACAACGCTGGTGGGCGGCGCACGGCGAGCTCTTGCGTAAGACGCCTCCTCCGGGGGGCGCGGGTATGCTGACGGTCGACTTGCAGCTCACTTCACGAGACGTTCGCGATCGAGCATGAGCGATCGCATCGATTTCAGAAGCTCGTCCGGCGAGCTTTTCGCCGATCGGACACGCAACCGTTCGGAACGCTCCGTCAGTCGCGGCCAAAGAGATTCGCGGATTCTCTCCGGGAGAATGTTGTGCAGATACTCGAGCGCGGTACCGCGCAGATTCTCATCCTGACTCGAGAGAGCACGGAGCGAAAGTATCACCGCGTCGCGATCGAGCGCCAGGCTCAGCAAGGTGAACACGTGTTGCAGATTTCGGTCTTCTCGATCGTCGAGCAACTCATCGATTTCAGTTCTCATGTCGGGCGAGACCTCATCCCGTAGCTGCTGATGCTGCCAGCTCTCCGGGTCGGCAGCCAGCTCCTGCTCGACGAACTCGATGATGAGGGCTTCTCGCAGATTCAAATTGCCGTTCGTTTGCTTGAGATCAGCAAGCGCGCGCCCGCACCGACAGCGGACGTCGAACTCCGGGTCTCGCAGGCCCGCAAGCAGGCCCTCCACAGCACGCGGACCCTCGAACTTTCGCAAGAGTCGAGGAATTCGACGGCGAACCTTCACCGGACTTCCGCTCCTCAGCATCGCGTCCACCAACTGGCCAGTGATCTCCGGGCCCATGCGCTCCAGCGTTTGGTAAGCGGTTCGCGCGAAAACGTCGTTCCCAAGCAGATCGATTACGGAGGCGGCGATTCGCGGGTTCAACGACTCATCGAGCAGAACATTGAGTACACGCTCTGGCTGATCGGATAGAAGGTCGGAGATTTGGGTCAGCCATGCCTGGCGGTCTCTTTCGCGTAGCTCCGACTCGCGGCTGCGCTCCAACTCTTCGATGCTTTCGAGTAGTTGACTACGCGTCATGACTCCGCCGGTTTGTGCCAAGGTATGAAGCGTCGTCGCATCTACGATGTCATCTGGCTGCAGAGCGATCGAACCATCTCGCAGGCTCGAGGCGAGCTCATGTACGTAACCGTCGTTGAGTCTCCGGATCATCCATGCGGATACCAGTGCAATGATGGTGGCTACCGCCAACACCGACGATGTCACGACCTCGGCCCTGGCTGAAATTGCCACGATCGCCATTACAACACAGCTTCCGAGCCCGTATCCGATACGGTTGCATGCGACGTCGATCACTGCCTTCGTCGCCCGCTTCTTCATTGGCGGCACGGGCGTGTAGAGAAGCTCGTATCCAGATCGGAAGAGCGAGCTCGAAACGACCGTCTGCGTTCCGCGAGCAAGCGTCGCTGTCCAAAGGCGGGTCCAAACCGTTCCGAGACCCGCACTCACTGCGACGGCCAAGGGCAGAACCACCATCGTTCCGCCGAGGCCGATTCTCTGGAGCAGCGGTTTCGCAACGCCGGCTTGCATCACGAAGGTCAAAAGAGAAGTTGCCATGTAGAAGGCGGCGAAAAACGAGAGCAACTCGGCAGAGCTCTCGAAGCGTGCGTCTGCCTCAGCTTTCATCGCGTAGTCGACGAACACTCCGACTGCACCGAGAAGCACAATCGTCAGCGCGATCCTTCGTAAATAGACGTCCTTGCGAATCGACTGCAATCCGGAACCGGCTTCGCCGCTCGTTCGTCGATGAGGTTTCGAGAGAGCGCCGATGTTCCAAACTCCGAGGGCAATGAGCAGGCTCAATCCGCCTAAACCATACAGCACAGTGCCGAGCTCGAACGTATCGGCCAAGAACAAAGCAGCGACTCCGCCGAGAACACCTCCGAGTGCCGCACCGGTACCCACTTGGGCCACCACCGTCTTCGCGTAGAGCGGGTCGAATCGCTCATTCACAACCGATGAGAAGGCGCTCACCACGAGCGCACCCACGACACTGACGTGGAGGTAGGTCGCAACAGCAACGACTGCCGGTCTAGCGTCGAGCAGCGCGGCCTCGATTGCAAACGCTCCGCCATTGAACAACGCAAGCGCTACGGCCGTGGTCCGCGGCCCTCGTCGCGGCATGAGGCGCCCGACAGTCACAGCAGCCCCCAAGGACAGAACCGCCGCAGCCAGCATCACGCGTGGCAAGAACGCAGCGTCGTACTCCGTGAGGAATAGAGCGTCGCGGACGGCGCGCCCGCCGATCAGCTGTGCGACCATCGGAATCGACGTCAGAATCGCGATCGACGCTGCGCGTTCGCGCGCGGGTTCCATCGGGGGAGCATAACCGAGTTCAGGTCGGTCCGAACCATGGAGCTCGTCGCGCACGCCGACGCCACAGTAGCGAGCCGGTCAGCCAAATCATCAGTAGCGCCATACCATCGCTCGAGGAACCAAGACTGCATCCTGAAGAGCCCCCAGAGGGCGAAAGATCTCTCGGCAAGCCTCCGCCCGACCCGCCGACGCCTCCCGTGCCACCGCTTCCGCCGGATCCGGGGCCGTCGGTCGGCGTCCAGGCCTTGAACGATTCCGCCAAGGTCCATCCAGGGTTGCCTTCCGTCGAGAGCGCATACGCCCCGACATCAGCCAATCCATCTCTCGGTACTCCGTTGAAATCATCGGAAACGACTTGTGAAGGGGCGCCTGCTCCCACCAGGGCCCCCGTCGCCGCCGGGAAAAGATCCATCGGAGGCATGCCCGCGTAGCTTGCGTCGACGAAGTCAGTATTGATGTCGCCCGACAGAACGGTCAGCGAGCCATCAGAAGCTCCGCCGACGCCCGCGTTCCCCTCGAACACGAGCCCCGACGTCCCCCCGTTTACTAAGAACGCCCGTCCGCTCTGCGCGTACAATGCGTTGTTGGCGACAACGACGGATCCCGAAATACCGCGTAGGCTGATTGCGTCGCCATTGGGGTTGAGAATCGTGTTGTGCACCACCACGAGGTCCGAGGGGCTGCCGGACTGATGGGGCTGCATCGCGATTCCATCCGCATTTGCGCCGAGGATGATGTTGTTGCGAATCACTGCATCCGCGGCGGATTGAATGCCATGGTCCCCGCAGTTCCACATCGCGTTTCGTTCAATCGTGTTCGGGGCACCATTCGAAGCGTAGGTGAGAATGCACGGGTAGTTTGTGTCGTGAATCACGTTGTCGCGGATGATGTTGCCGGCGCTTCCTTCTTTGAGCTCGATGCCATCGCCCTGGCTGACCGAAGGCTGGTTTGTGTGGTGAATGTAGTTCCCTTCGATGAGACTGCCGACGACCTCGCAGCCGGCGTTGTTGCAACCGAGGTACATTCCCTCACCGGTGTTGTTGGTATGGTGAATGTGGTTGCGAAGGATCCGCAGCGATTCGTACGTGACTCCGGTGTCGTTGGCCCGTATGGCGACATCCCCAGTGTCGTGGACCTCGCAGTCCTCGATCGTCAGGAAGCGCGCTCCGCTGATGCGAATGCCGGCTGAGCCCCCCGAGAATTCGATGCCGCGAATCGTGACGTACTCCGCGTCGTCGATGTCGACGATGTTTTGGCTGGCGTTTGGGCGGTGAAGGTGTGGCGTTTGACCGTCGGCCGCGCGAATCACGATGGGAGCGCTTTCCGTTCCCGCGATTGCGAAAGAGAACCGGTCGGTCAACGTGTACGTTCCGCCGGACAGCACGAGCTCGTCGCCCGGCCCGAGCGATTTGATCATCGCTTCGGTGTCATCGCTCGGCCCACCGAAGAACACTTCGGCCATAGCGACCGACGGCGCCGCAAGCCCCATCCATACGACAAGCCCCGCGGCCGTGCCGACTCTCAAAACCCCAAAAAACATATCTTCACGGTAACGAGTCGCAGCCGGCCGAGCAAAACCGGCCAGGTGCGCTGCAATTCTGCTGGTAGCGCAACAGAGGCTCGGGCACCATATCCCCCGCTGCAACGATGCCACGTCTGATCCCAACGCTCGTGCTGTGCCTGCTGGCCTGCACGTCCTCCAAGAAGAGGACAGACATTGTCGAAAAGGAGCCTGTCATGACCGACACCGCGAACGCGCCTGACATTCAGAGCGAGGAAGTTTCCTACCGTGCTGGCGACACGACGCTCAAGGGCTACATCGCCTGGGATGCAACCAGGCCAGGGCCGCGTCCCGGTGTGATCGTGGTCCACGAGTGGTGGGGGCACAACGACTACGTCCGGCGCCGCGCGCGGATGCTTGCGGAAGAAGGCTACGCTGCGCTGGCGCTCGACATGTACGGTGACGGAAAGAACACCCAGCATCCGGACGACGCGCAGAAATTCGTGATGGAAGCGGTGAGCAATGCCGACGTCGCCAAGGCACGGTTCTTGGCTGCATACGACTTGCTGAAGCAGCACGATGCGACCGACCCATCCAAGATCGCCGCGATTGGCTATTGCTTCGGCGGCGCGGTCGCGCTTCAGATGGCCCGCTTCGGTGTGGACCTCGATGGGGTGGCGAGCTTTCATGGAACCTTGTCCCCACAGGGCGCGCCCGCTCAGCCGGGAGTGATGAAGGCCAAGGTCTTGGTCCTCCATGGCGCGGACGATCCATTGGTTCCCCAAGCACAGGTGGCCGCCTTCAAGCAGGAAATGGATGCAGCCGCCGTAGACTACACGTTCATCGAGTACCCGGGTGCCACCCACGCGTTCACGAATCCCGAGGCGACCGAGCGAGGCAGAAAGCTCAACATGCCGCTTGCCTACGACGAAGCAGCCGACCAACAGAGCTGGGCGGAGCTTCAGAAGTTCCTTCAGGGGCTGTTCGCGGAGTCGTAGCGCCTTATAGCCTCTCATCACGATGGCCGGACCGTTCTCCAACCTCGACGGCAGTTCCAACGCTGCCGGACTCAGCCGCATCCTGAAGTGGCAGCTCGGTTTTCACGACGAGAAACGTCCGCGCGCACCGGCGACCGGGGTTTCGGTGCCTGCCGTTTCAAATGACGGCAACGCGCTTCGGCGCGCCGCGCACGATGCGCTCACTTGGATAGGCCATGCGACCTTCCTGATTCAACTCGGCGGGACGACAGCGCTCATCGACCCGGTGATGTCCCACCGGCTCAGCGGTATGGTACGGCGAAACGTTGCACCAGGCCTCGATTGGCCGGCGTTCCCCAAAATCGACGTCGTCCTCGTCACCCACAATCACCGCGACCACATGGATGCGGGCACGCTCAAGCGGCTCGGCCCTGATCCCGTTTACGTGGTGCCTCGAGGTCTCGGACTCTGGTTCGAGCGGGCTGGACTTCGTCGTGTCGTCGAAATGGACTGGTGGCAGGAGGAAGAAATCGAAGGGCTCCACGTCACTTTCGTTCCTTCTCAGCACTGGAGTCGACGAGGGCTGTCCGACATGAACGCGACTTGGTGGGGCGGGTTCGTCATCGAACGCGGTGGGCTGCGTGTTTATCACTCCGGTGACACCGCCTGGTTTGATGGCTTTGCACTGATCGGAGAGCGATGCGGCGAGATCCATGCATCGATGCTTCCAATCGGCGCTTACGCGCCACGCTGGTTCATGCGATCACAGCACATGGATCCCGAAGACGCCGTACGAGCGTTTTCAGCGCTCGGAGCAGCCAAGTTCGTGGCTATGCACTGGGGCACGTTCAAGCTCACCGACGAGCACTTGGGGGAACCGCCCGGGTTGTTGAGAGAGGTCTGGGAGAAGGCAGGCCTGGCCGATCACGACCGGCACATTCCGGCGATCGGCGAAACCCTATGGCTCGATCGCTGACACTTCGATTGAAGAGCCAGCGCGCATTCACTGTACGAGATTCTTCTTCAGGATTTTACCGGTGGCGTTGCGGGGAAGGGCGTCGATGAACACCACGTCGCGCGGGACTTTATAGGTGGCGAGGCCCCGCTTCACGTAGGCCTTGACCGCGCCTTCGTCGAGGGTCGCGCCGGGTTTGAGGACGACGAAGGCCTTGAGCCGCTGACCCCAGTCTGGATCGCTCACGCCGATGACGGCCGCTTCTTCCACGTCATCGTGGCCGGCGATCAGATCTTCGACTTCGCGTGGAAACAAGTTCTCGCCGCCCGAAATGATCATGTCGTCGTCCCGGCCATCGACGAAGAGGCGTCCATCCTCGTCGAAGTGCCCGACGTCACCACTGCTCACCATGCCATCGAGCCGCTCCTTGTCGTCTCCGCTGGTGTAGCCTTCGAATGAGATCGCGTTGGCGACGAAGATGCGGCCGGTTTGCCCGTCGGGCAGCGGATTGCCCTCCCCGTCGAGGATCTTCACGACGGTGCCCATTGGCGACTTGCCTGCCGTTCCCGGTGCGGCCCGCATGTCTTCCGGGGAGGCGACCGACGCCATCGCCACTTCGGTCGAGCCGTAGAAGTTGTAGAGGTTGTCTCCAAAGGTGTCCATCCACTCGGTCGCAACGTGGCCAGGCAACGCGGAGCCGCTCGCGGCGGTGATACGTAGCGAGCCGAGGTCGTACTTGCGCTTAACCTCGTCAGGCAGGGCTAGCATGCGCTGCATCATGATCGGAACGACCGCCAGGGAGGTGCATTGGTGCACGGTGATGGCGCGCAAGGTTGCTTCGGGGTCGAAGCGCCGAGTCATCACGTAGGTTGTGCCGAGAACCAGCCCCAGCTGAAATTGCCCTAGGCCCCAGGAGTGAAAGAGCGGGGCTGCGATCATGGTGCGCTCGCCGGTCCGCAGTGGAATGGCGGAGAGCATCGAGGCAATCGGAAGCATGCCTTTCGGGGAGCCGCGCTTCGCGCCCTTGGGGGTTCCGGTGGTTCCTGAAGTGAGCATCGTGAAGCGTGATTCGATGCTCGGTGGCTCGACGTTGTGGTCCGCGTGGCTCGCGATCAGGTCCTCGATATTCGGGTCGTCGCCGGAGCCGTAGACGATGAACCGCGGCATCCCTTGAAGGCCTTCGAGCAGATTCTGGAACTCTTCGTCGTAGAGTAGGGCGCTGATCTTCTCGCGCTTGCCGACCTCGGTGAGCTGGGGCGCGGCGAACATCGTGTTCAGCAAGACCGTGTTCGCGCCAACCTTGCAGCAAGCGAGGATCGTCTCGACGAAGCCCCTATGATTGCGACACAGGACCCCAACGACGTCGCCGGCAGACACACCGGCTTCCCGAAGCCCGCGCGCCAAGGCGTTCGAACGCCGGTTCACCTGGTTGAAGGTAGCTGAGCCATCGTCGTCAATGACGGCGACCGTATCGGGCTGACGAATCGCCAGCGCGATGAAGCCCATGGCTGGCGACCGCCCCCAACCCTTGGCAGCCCTGACGATGCGCATCGTCTTGTCGGGGCGGATCGGTTTGAGCACACCAGCGCGATAAAGCACCCGCGCAACTTCTAGCTTCTCGGCGAAATTTCCCACGTTGGGGAGACTAGCGCCGGATCGCCTCGATGTCAGCGCGCGTTGCGGCGTGTCTTTTGGTGTCGGGCCGCGTATCCTTCCAGCGCTGGCGTCATCGAGCTTGGCGGCCTACTTGTACGGCAGACATGCAAGAGACTCAGACATCAGTGGACGAGAAGCTGGAGATACCACGGTTGGATTCCTCTCGTGGTCGCACGATTGCAGTCGTAGCGGGTCTTCTCGTCGTCGCGGCCGCGATCGCCGTTTACTTCCTGACCCGTGACACGGAACAGAGCCCCTACCGGGTCACGCAGGTGTCACGGACATCGATCGTCAAGGAAATCCGTGCGACGGGGCATCTGGAGCTCACCGACCAAGTCGAAGTGCCAGCGCCGATCCAAGGGCAGCTGGTCAAGGTCGTCGTTCAGGCGGGAGATAGCGTCGAGGAGGGCCAGCTCCTGGCGCAGCTGGACAAGGACTCCGCCGAGATCGCGTTTCACGTCGCACAGGCTGAGCTCGAAGTAGCACGCGCGCGAGTCTCCGAAGCAGGAGCCGCTGCCCAGCGTGCGACCGAAGCACTCGCGCGAACCGAGCGTCTCGCGAAAAAGGACCTTGCGAGCAAGAGCGCACTCGAGACCGCACGGTCCGAGAGGGCAAAGGCTCGAGCTTCGGTTCAAGCAGCGCGAGCCGAGCGCTCCGCGGCGCAGAAGCGCGCGTCGTTGCGTGGCCGTGAGCACAAACGAACCGACATCGTCGCGCCACGTGCAGGCTTGGTACTCGAAGTGCCTTCGCACACGGGGATGATCGTCGGCCCTCAGACGCGCTTGTTCCGCATCGGTGCGCCGGTCGACCAGATGATCGTCGCGGCGCCGATCGGCGAGGCCGACATCGGCGAGGTGGCGGTTGGGCTAGAAGCCAAGTTTGAGGTGCCCACGTATCCGGGCCGAATCTTCGACGCGACAGTGAAGCACATCAGTCCTGATTCGCACGCCAAGTACGGTGCGGTCTTCTATGACGTCAAGCTGGCGACGGGAAACCAGGAGCGCCTGCTTCGGCCCGGAATGACTGCACAAGTTCGCATCCAGGTCGCCCAAGTCGACGACGCGCTAGCCGTGCGCGAAGCGACGCTACGGTTCACTCCTGAGGGCGCGCCACCCGCCCCCGCGCGCAGCCGCGTGTGGCGCCTCAGGGGGACAGAGCTTCAAGAGGTCCAGGTGGAGGTGGGACTATCTGACGGTGCCATCACCGAAGTACGGCCGAGCGACCCGGAGAGCCTTCAGGTCGACCACGAGATCGTAATCGGGTTGGCGCTAGGCGGTGAAAACAACGTCGTGGCTCCATCCCTGTCGCTGAAAGGTCAGCAATGAGCGGCTTCTCGATCGTAGCCGCCCACGGCATTCGCAAAGAGTTCCCCAACATGACCGCGCCTGTGCTTGACGATGTGGACCTGACGATCGAGTCCGGTGAAATCGTTGCGCTACGAGGCCCATCGGGGTCGGGGAAGTCGACGTTGCTCAACATCATCGGGTGCCTCGATGGGCCCACGCGCGGGACCTACTCGCTCGGAGGACGCGACGTCTCCACTCTGAGCCGCGGCGAGCGAGCTTGGGTACGCCTTCACTACATCGGTTTCATCTTTCAGTCGTTCCACCTAATCCCGGACAACACCGTCATCGAGAACGTCACCCTGCCGCTCTACTACGCGGGTGTGGGCCGGGACGAGCGAGAAGCACGCGCGGTCGAGCTCCTCGAGCGGGTCGGCTTGGGGCATCGAATGAAGCACAGGCCTGCACAGCTTTCCGGCGGCGAGATGCAGCGCGTTGCGATCGCGCGGTCCGTTGCGGCTCGACCCCGGCTTGTCCTCGCCGACGAGCCCACCGGTGCGCTCGACACGAAGACGGGCAACGAGGTCATGGACTTGCTTCTCGAGATGCATGCGGCGGGATCAATGACTCTGATCATCGTGACGCACGATCCCGAGGTCTCAGAGTTTTGCCACCGCCAGATCTTCTTGCGCGACGGAAGGATTGTCACCGACGGAAGCAGGCATGCGGCGCACGCGTAGCGAAATCGTCGGTCGCGCCTTGCGGACCGCGATTCGCAATCCTGGTCGGAGCACCCTCACGATGCTCGGTCTGGCCATCGGCGTGGGCGCGTTCATCGCCATGGTGAGTTTTGGTACCGGTGCGCGCACTTCCGTCATGCATCAGTTCGAGCTCCTCGGCACCCGTGTCGTGTTCATCGAGGGGAACATGAAACGGCGGGCCGCCAGAGGCAGTCCCAAGCCTCTGACCGATGCCGACGTCGACGCGCTGAAGCGCGAAGGGGTGACTTTTGAGCGCGTCGTGCCTCGGATCACCGAAATGCAGCACGTCACGTCGGTGAATGCAGCCTATTCTACGTGGGTCAGCGGAACGATGCCCGGCTTCGTCCACGTCCGCGAGTGGCCGATGTTAGTGGGGGGCATGTTTGACGACACGGATGTTCGGCAGCGAGCGAAGGTTGCCGTCATCGGAACCACGATTGCACGCGAGCTCTTCAAAGGAGCCGACCCAGTGGGCCAGACCATCACCATTGGGCCCAATCTGCCGTGCCGGATCATCGGTGTGTTGGTCTCGAAGGGCCAACGGACGACCGGCCAGGACATGGACGCAATTGTCCTGATACCTGCGACCACTTATGAGGCGTTTCTCGGGATGCCGACTGGGTACCAAGAGATCATTGTAAAAGTGTTGGACATCGGGCTCTTGGAAACCGCGCTGTTAGAAGCCATGCCGATCATGCGCCGTTCCCATCGGCTTTCGGAGAACGATCCGAACGACTTCAGACTGAATACTCCAGCGCAACAAGCGGAGCTCGCGAGATTCGTCTCGAATATACTGAGCGGTTTGCTAATGGGAATTGCCGCCGTGTCGCTCCTCGTTGGTGGCATTGGCGTGATGAACATCCAGTTGGTGTCCGTCGCCGAGCGCACCAAAGAAATCGGCATTCGATCGGCGATCGGCGCATCACCAAGGCAAATCCAAAGGCAGTTTTTGGCCGAGGCCGTGGTGTTGTCGTTTACTGGATCGACGGCGGGAGTGCTTCTCGGCTGGCTTGCATCGAGCCTGATGGCGGAGGCCATGAATTGGTCAGGCGGGCTGTCATTGCTGACGATGGTTGGTGCGGGTGCTTTCGGTACGAGCGTCGGCGTGGCCTTCGGCTATCTTCCGGCGCGGCGTGCAGCGCAACTCGAGCCCATTGAAGCTCTGCGCCATGAATGAGGTGGAACATGATTGTGGTCTGCAATTGCAAGGGCCGAGCAGCGACCGTGATGGTCGTGCTTGCCATGATGCTCGCACCGACGCGTGCATCGGCTGAAGTCGTCACGCTGAAGGAGCTCGAAGCACTCGCACTCCAAAACCAAGCGCACTGGCAGGCGATCGAAGCGAGCACCGCGCAGGCGGGGGCGGAGGTCGACGCAGCTCGGGCGGGGAAGATGCCGACGTTTTGGATGAACGTCTCGGGCGTCGTTGCTCCGGGATCCGACATCGAGCGGATCCAAACCGTGGACGGGCGCGAAGTCAACGTCCGGGCGTCGCCGACCGTCAGGGAGAGAACCGCATTTCGGCCGAACGTCCGGTACGAGGGGACGATCGACATGCGCGCGCCGCTCTATGACGGCCAGACGAGGGCGGCGATTAAGGCCGCGGAAGCATATCGGGCTGCTGCGGAGGCGAGGTCCGGCGCATCGCGCGAAACCGTGCTGACCATGGTGCGGACGGCCTACCTCGATTGGATGGCAACCCAGCTGACGCATGATCTCGCCGCAGGCTCCGCACAAGAGGCCAAGTCGCAACGGGAACGCATCGCCGTGCGAGTCGCTGATGGTGATCGCGCGAGATCCAACCTCGACACTGCGCGCTACGAGGAGTTGCAAGCCGAGCTCGTCACTGCGGACGCGCGGGCGAGAGCCATTGCCGCCAGGCGCCTCTTGGAATCCGCCGTGGGGATTGAGCTCTCTCCTGATGCACAGCCCGACACCTCGCTTCTCGGAATCGACTCGACGGGGACTCCAGGGGATGCAGATTGGGAGGTCGAGGCGCTCGAGCGTCAACGCGACGCGGCTCATCAAGAAGCCCGAATGCACCGCAAGGGGCGAGTGCCGGTGCTCGCGGTCGTCGGCCAAACCGGTTTTGCTGGAATCAACGAACGCGTGTTCCCAATGTATCGCCTCGGCCTCAACCTTGCGGTTCCCCTTTGGGATGGGGGCAGGGCGGTCGCCATGGCACGCGCTGCGGATGCCCAGGCCAGTGAGCTCGACGCGCGTGCCCGCGATGCTCGACTGGCACGCGAGCACGTGCGACAACAGGCGCTCCTCGATCGAGAGCACGCCGAGGATCAGCTCGCTTTGGCCAACAGCTTGGTTTCGGTCTCAGAAAAGCGGGTGAAGCAAGCGCAAACCAGCTACCAGCTCGGCGCAGGCGACGTCGAAGCAGTCGCCGACGCACGTACTGCGCTCCGCGATGCCCAGTCTCGTCGTGTTGTGATTCAAATCGCCCGCACCGACGCCATCCTTCGGTTGAGTGGCGAAGACTGAGCTAGTAGCGAAGAACGTATTCGACCGAGAGCCAGTGCTCCGGGTTGGGCGCGCGCCTGAGCGTCGATTCGCGCTGGTCGAGAAATACCCGGAAGTCGTAGCGGAGTCTCAAGACGTCGCGGTCGCGCAAGCAGAGTGCGACATCGAGATAGGACCAAAGTGTCTGAGAGAGACGATGGTTGTTCCAGATGTCGTCGAAGTCGTAGCGCACTCGAAACCGGATGCGCAGCATGTCGAGCGGTCGGGTCGTGACGTTGACAATCGCAGCGATGTCCTGTTGAAGCGGAGGACCCCCTAGCTTGCCGACCCAGCGGTATCGGAGCTGCGCAGACAAGGTGAGCATGCGGACCGGTTCGTAGGTGAGCTGAGTCGCCAAGAGAAACCGCTGCCCGGCACCGTTTCGGTACTCGCTCCACCAGGCCCAGTTCCACGCTGACGTGATCTGCCAGTCCGTGCGCGCGAAAAGCAGAGCGTTGAGCGAACCTGAGGAGAGCTGGCGCCACCCATCCGCCACCGTTCGCAGTCCGATGTGGCGCCCAAGCTGAGCCGTTGCACGGAAACGAAGCCCAGCCTCGTCTCTTGCTCGCAACCCGTCGAGCTCGTCAGGTGCTGAAACCGGACGCGCGTACGGGTTGGCATATTGGGACCCGTAGTAACGCAGGGACACGCCCAGCTCGCTGGTCGGCAGCGTAGTGACGCTTCGAACGATCGCGCCGTACCCGCCTCCGCCATCGGGCTGTGCATCGAAGCTCCTGGCCACTTCGGCAAAGAAGTCCTGCGCGCCGAACCCAATCGCTGCATCCATTCCGACCGCTCCAAAGGGCCCGCCGAACGGCTTTCGTGAAAACTCCTGGAACCCGAGGTCGGCACCTTCGACGAGCCATCTTGGCATCGAGCCGTATCCAGTGATCCCGAGGTGAGCCCGGTCGCTCCAGAAATAGCTTGCATTCGCGCCTGCCAGGCCCTCCGCGTACATCGCGGGCAAGGTTGCAAACCTGGCGGTGCTCGCAGGCTCCATTGCGTCCCCGGTTCGGACGTAGACCGGTGGCGCCAGGCATGAAGGGTCCTCATCCTGGCGTGGGTCGTCACAGGCGGCCGCATCGACGACCTCAATCTGCGGGATGCGGTGTACTTGATATGAACCCCATGCATAGGCCTGTACCCACCCTTTTCCTAGACGAAGCTCTTTCAATCCTATCGCGACACCCGCCAAACGATTCGTCCACGCGTAATCGGGGGTGACTCGCGGTTCCTCGTTGGTCGGGCAGGGTGATTGCGAAAGCTCTCCTGGTGCGCGTCGGCATCGAAGTCCGAGCTCGTTCTCCCGGCGAAGCTCATAGTCGCCGAAAAATCCGTTGGGCGTGACTTGATCCGTGACGTCAAAGGTCAATCGTTGCCCAAAGCCAATGCGATAGGTTCCCGCAATGACCTCCCAGTTGTGGGCATCCCATTCAACATAGAGCTTGGGCACCTCAAAACGCACACGCTCTGGCTCGGCGCTGAGCGCGCGCCTATTCGGATCCCATCGAATACGACGCAATCCGTTTCGCGTGAGGGCTCCGGCGACGCCGATGTCCAAGTTGCGAAGTGACTTGATACGCGCTTGTAGTGCGGATGCGGGTGGCAAGCGGTCGTATTGGCCTGTCCATCGCCCCTGGATCCGCACGAAGCCGTTGGTTTGCGACTTCGGAATTTCCGGATCGCGGACGACCACGAACGCACGAAGAGCGCGCACCAACTCGGCTTCGATGACCCCAGCGCTAGCTAGCTCCTCGAGGTCGTGAATCGCCCCAACGTCAACGCGATAGCCGAGAATCCGATCGACGTGTCGGTAGTCGAGGTTCGGCAGCAGATACAGATCTTGTCGTTCCGCCCGGTTGAGGTCGATGCGCGTCTGATGGAGAAGCAGCAGCGCGTCGAACGATGATTCCGAGATCTGCTCGGTGGCCAAGAGGTCGTAGAGGTCTTCCTCCGTTTCGATGTCGATGAAAACCTCGTACTCAGCAGCGGATGCCCCGCGCGGGGCCATCACGAGAACGCATGCAGAGACGAACGCTCGCCTCAGAAGCACCGAGGATTCGCGAGGCCGGGCGTCCCTAGATCGCCGTCACCGTAGACCTGCGTAGCGTCACAGATACTGCCCAGCTCGTCGATTTGAGTCGCCACGCCTGCTCTTGAACGTTGGTAGCTCACCGAGTCCAGAACCTGATCGCCGACGCTCAATCGAATAGCCTCGTCGCTGTTGTTCAACGTAAGACCAAGCTCCGCGTCGGCCTGTTGGATCCCCCCGTTTTCTAGGGGATTCGCGTTTCGCGCGAAGATCAGATGCGCACCCGCGTCGACTCCCAAGCAGCCTTCGTCCTCGACGGTCGTGCCGCTCGATGTGAGATCCGAAAGCAGCAACCCGTTCAAGTCGACCGCCGCTTCGAACTGGACCTCCACCCATTCTCCGTCTCGGTTGTCGACGCTCGAGGGGTTTGCCATCCACTCGGTGATCGATACTTCGCCTGGCCGCGGGCTGATGATTTCGCGAGGGGTACCGTCATCGAAACACATGCCGGGGCCCAACACCGGGGGACAGCTTGAGTTGGGATCGCCCGGTGTCCCGAAGTTGTCCGTGCGGTACTCGTCTTGCGGTCGAGCCAAGCAGACCTCGTCATTTGAGTCGACCTGCCAAGCGATACCTTCGACAGTGCCTTCATAGTCCACCCGATCGAGGACGACGCCGTCCACCGCAGCTACGATGCTCCGCGCACCGGAGTTGCCCAAACTGAGCTTCAGCTCCGCGTCGACGCGGGGAGCCGCCGCCGGACTCGCCCCGAAGACGACCCGTGCTCCCGCGTCGACCGGAAAACACTCCTCTTGATCGATGACCGCCTTCAACGCGTCGGGCGCTGGCCCGAGCTCGAAGCCATTGAGGTCGGCCTCCGCAAGGAAGAGCGCCTCAACCCACTCGAAATCAGTGTCTGACCCCTTCGGGTTGGCCATCCACTCCGTCACTTGCAACTCGCCCGGCTCGAGCCGATCAATCGCGCGCCTAACCCCGGCTTCGAGACAGCCGCCTGCCGGTTCTTCGAACGCGCAGGGACTGTTCAACGTGCCTGGAGTACCGAAATTACCAGGAGAAACCTCGTCCACCCCTTCCGGGCTCTCGCACCAATGGTTCGCCACGTCATTCAGCTCGTGGTCTGGCGCCAGCCTTCCGTCGAGCTCGAGCGCGCGGCCGTCGGCGGTCCGGTCGTAGCTCATCTGATCGATCAGCATTTCGCCGCAGCGAACCGAAACCTCGGCGTCGGAGTTGCGGAGGCTGCCGAGCGTGCTTCCGTAGCTGTAGTCGACGTGCGGCGGCATCGAGTCGGGCGCCGCGTTACCGACAACCAAGTAGTCACCAGCAGGCATCGAAGCACCAAAGAAGCGGTGCGCCTTTGCGCCCGTTCCGCTCGACCGGCTCGTGATCAAGGTGAGCCCGTCGAGTGGAAGTGGAGCACCACTTGCGTTGAATAGCTCGATATACTCGCCGTCGCCGTCGCCGTCGGTTCCGTCAGGGTTGGCGTGGACTTCGGTGATGACGAGGTCGCCCGGCGCCAAGTCGTCGCACGCGCTCGCGGAACCGAGCTCGTCCCGCCCGCAACCGCACAAGACCAGCACCAAGCACACGACTCCGCGCGCCCCATTCCAAACACCCGCCATCTCGACCTCCCGTCGCTGTGGTTTCGGGTGTTATCGGACGGCGGCTCGAGAGGTTTCGTGGCTTGCGTCAGGGCAGCGACGGAAGCCTGACCTGCTCAGGCTCTTTGACGACGAGTTGAAGCGTCCGGTAGCTGCCTTTTTCGTAGCGTTCCACAGTGCCTCGAACGATGACAGGCTCTCCATTGAAGTCTTCGATCCCGGTTTCGCGAAACACGTCCTTGTCAAAGAAGATCACCGAGAAACCAGGTTCGTCGTCCGTTGCCAAGTTGATTCGAACGAGGCCTTTGAAGTGCTGAATCTTGTCAATGGTGGACGAGATCGTGACCTCTTGGCCCAAGTTCTTTTCGAGTTGCTTCAGCGCGTCCCATTGCGTCAGCACAATGTAGTCGTTCCGGCGATTCGCTTCGTGCTCGAACGCCCGGATGAAGTCGGCCCTCGCGTTCCACCAGGCCTTGCGTTCGTCGTAGTCCCCGTAGCCTTGGGCGCTTGGACTCCAGATTCCGCGCTGGGCCTGCCGGGCCTCGGCCTCGGCGCGCGTGAGTTGGTTGTGAAAGCGGTTCGAGTAGCCGTACTTCGTGAAGTACGGGCTCATCCCGGCGCGCACGCATTCGACGTTGTAGCTCGTCCAGCGCCCGTTCTTCTTAACGAATGCGTATGCAAGCGGGCGTCCGAAGTGCCCACGGATTTCTTTCGGGTCATCGCGCTCCAGTCGCACGACCTCGGCACCTTCGAAGAAGTCCTCGGCAAACTTGGCTGCTTCCTCCCCCATCGGTGTTCCCGGTTTTTGCGGCCGGGCCGCGTCGCCGCGCGTTCTTCTCAGATACCGCTCGAAGTCTTTTGATGCGGCCGCGCGGTCAGCTCTGCTGTGGAACCTCTCCTCGGTGTCGATCGCCAGCAATCGAACGGACCTTTCAACGCCTTCGACCCGAATCGTGTCCCCGTCGATCACGGGTTCGTTCGCCAGCCGATATTCGCCGATCAGCAGACCTTCCTGCTCGGTTGCGTTTCGCGCCTGATCTCTTGGCTTCCGGCGCTCTAGAGGCCCGCTCTGCGCCGCGGCGACGTCGACCTGCGGAACGGGCGTCTCCGTCGTCGTGCCGCGGTCGCAACCCGGGCTCGCCACACAGATGCAAGCACTTGCCACCCAGATGCTCACCCACCACTGCATCAGCCTTAACCTATTCAATTTGACGGTTCCCGGCTAGCGCTTAGAGCTTGATCATCATGAGCAGTCAGACTTCCTCCCGCGCCAACGCCTATGCCGCCCAAGAAGCCGGGGCGCCTCTTGCCCCGTTCGACTACCAGCCCGACGTCCTCGGCCCCCACGACGTCGAAATCGAAATCACGCATTGCGGGATCTGTCACAGCGACCTGCACCTAATCGACAACGACTGGATGACCAGCCAATACCCGCTCATTCCCGGCCACGAGATCGTCGGGAGGGTCGCACAGAAGGGCGAGCTCGTCGATCATCTCGACCTCGGTGTCCGCGTTGGCGTGGGCTGGCAGTGCGGAAGCTGCCTGCGATGTGAGTGGTGCGAGCGCGGGGACGAAAACCTCTGCGCGAGCAGCCTCGAGACCTGCGTGGGTCGGCCGGGCGGCTTCGCGGATCGAATTCGGCTGGACGGCCGCTTCGCGTTTGCGATTCCCGACGCCTTGAGCTCCGAGAGTGCAGCGCCGTTGTTCTGCGCTGGAATCACCGTATATTCACCGCTTCGGCAGCATGCCCGGCCTCAAAGCCGCGTTGGCGTCATTGGCATTGGCGGACTTGGTCATTTGGCGATTCGTTTCGCGCGCGACTTTGGATGCGAGGTGACCGCGTTTTCGTCCACCCCGGCGAAGGAAAGCGAGGCACGGGCCCACGGCGCCCACCACTTCGTTTCGAGCGTCGACGAGCGCGCGCTCAAAGCGCAGCGCGAATCCTTGGACCTGATCGTGTCGACCGTGAACAGCCCTCTCGACTGGAAGCGCTACGTGAATGCGCTCCGTCCCGATGGAGTGTTGTCGTTCGTAGGTGCGCTTGCCGAACCGCTGACCATTCCGACCGGCATTCTCTTGGCCCAACGCCGTTCGGTCAGCGGAAGCCCCATCGGCGGCCGCGTCGCCATGCGCGAGATGCTCGACTTCGCTGCGCGCCACGGCATCGCTGCGCAAGTCGAGGTGCTCCCAATGAGCAAGGTGAACACGGCTCTAGATCGTCTTCGCCGCAACGACGTCCGTTATCGCTTCGTCCTCAGTCGAGGCTGACTTCCCTGCTCGTCTTCAGCTGAGTCGACGCCGGCGAGCCGCCTTGCCAAGCTCTTCTTGAAGTCGAGCTCCATTTGACGCCCGATCTGGATGCGCTGCGCTTGCGGCGAGCCTGCGCCGTGCAGCGATTCGGTCAGGTATCCGACAGCGTTGCGGCCCATGGTCATGTTTTCAATCAGTCGTAAAACGCGGATCCGAGCTTCGGTCGGTACGTCGGCGCGTCCTTTGAGGTACTTGTCGAGAAGGGCACCGAGCTCGGGATGCTTGAGCTCCTTTTCGGAAGGTGCGGTGCTCACCAAGCCGCCGGCCAAGTCCTGGGCGAGCCGTCCCATTTCGAACGGCATCTTGGTGACGTGGTGCTTGCACACGTTCGCCAGCATGTCGTCGTTCAGGTAGCAGCCCGACTTAGTGGCCCGCGCCTGATGTGACGACGCGATGCCTGCGGCGTACATCGTCTCGTTGAGGTGCGTCATCTGAACCAGCTTGTCCTTGATGTGCGAGGCCTTGTCTGCACCGTTGTACTCCGCGATCTGTGCCGCCGCGCCGATCAGCACGTCGCCGACTCCTGTTTTGCAGACATAGCTGCGCCGGTGGTAGCAGGTGAATCGTTCGACCAGCAGGGAGGCGAACTCGTGCTCACCGTCCATGAAGACCTGGTTCCAGGGCACGAATACATCGTCGAGCACGACCATTGCTTCTTGACCCGAGAACTCCGCGTTGCCGATGTCGATCGAGCCGCCTTCCATGCTGCGTGTATCACAGGATTGGCGTCCGTAGATGTAAGTGATGCCCGGGGCATCGACCGGGAACGCTGCGACAACCGCGTAGTCTTTGTCATTCGGCCCGAGTCGCATCGTTGGCATTGCGATGATCCAATGCGAGTTTATGCAACCGGTTTGGTGGGCCTTGGCGCCTTTGAGCCAGATGCCTTCTTCATTTCGCTTGGTGACGTGGACGAAGAGGTCCGGGTCATCCTGCTCGTGCGGCGCCTTGCTGCGGTCGCCTTTGACGTCGGTCATCGCACCGCCGACAACGTAGTTGCGCTCTTGCATCGTTTCGAGGAACGACCTCAGCCGTCCGTGGTACGGAGTGCCGTGCTTCTCATCAATTTCGTAGGTGACCGAGTAGAGCGAGTTGAAGGCGTCCATGCCGACGCAGCGCTGAAAGCAGGTGCCGGTGGCCTGACCGAGCTTTCGCTGCATCATATTCTGTGCGACCAGATCTTCGGCGCTTTGCGCCACGTGCAAGAAGCGGTTCACCCGCTTGCCTGTAAGCGACGACTCGACTGTCGCCACGTCGGGGTCGCGAATCGCCAGGTCGTAGGTCGCGGCCACGGCGTTGATCGACGGCCGGATCATCGGGTGATCCACGGGCTCATCGACTAGCTCGCCGAAGAGAAAGATTCTCAGGCTTCGGCCGCGAAGGCTTTCGATGTATTCGTCGCCTGTCCCGATTCGTGTAGGCGCGTCGCCGTTGCCAAGAGCCATCAGAGGCATCGTCCCTTCAAAGAGTCCTACTCTACCACGCCGTTCACAGAGGATCGCCTACGAGCTCGGCCCGGGTCTCGTCAGCGAAAAACCGGCCTTTCTCGTTGCGAGCAATCCGCCCGAGGGCCACCTCGTGGTCGTGCGTGAAGAAGAGCCGGCCACGCTGCTCGATCAAGCGCGTCAGCAGGTCCGTCTTTTCGTCGATCAACTGCTCCGGGTAGCGGTCGTAACCCATGGTGATCGGAAGGTGCACCCAGGCGCGGCCGGGAATGAGGTCCGCTGCATACACCAGCGGACCATCGGTGCCTGGAATCTCAGTCAACATGAGCCCCGGTGTGTGCCCTTCGGAGAGCCATAGCTTGTAGTCCGCGCCCAGCGTTTCGGAGCGATGCCCTTTGACGACTTCGAGCCGTCCGCTTTCTTCGAGCAAGGGGGGAAGCTCCGGGACGAACGATGCGCGGTCCCTCGCATGCGGATGTTTGGCGCGTTTCCAAGCCTCCCAACTCACCACGAAGCTAGCGTTCGGAAACAAGAGACGCATGGGCTCTTCGGGGTCGTACGCGCTCAGCAGCCCGCCGGCGTGATCGAAGTGCAGATGCGACAAGACGACGCAGTCGATGTCTTGGTGGGAGAAACCCGCCTTCTGCAAATTGTCCAGCAGGACGTGGCGCTCCTCTTGGACGCCGAACCGGTCGCGTAGTTGTGGCGGAAAGAACGCGCCAATCCCGGTCTCGAATAAGATGCGCCGGTCGCCGTCTTCGATGAGCAACGCCCGGCATGCAAGCGGGATGCGATTGCGCTCGTCGGGCTCGACCCACTTGTGCCAGAGCGCGCGGGGAGCGTTGCCGAACATTGCACCGCCATCGAGCCGCTGCGAATTGCCCAAGATCGACCATGCTCTCCGGTTCCCCATGGGCGGACCCTATCAGGCCAGGCCATGTGTTTGAAGTCAGTGCCGTACGACGTACACGTTGGATGTTGCGTGCCGGACCACACGCTCGGCGACGCTGCCGATCAGCCAGCGCTCCATGCCGCCACGTCCATGCGAGCCAACCACGATCAGATCGACTCCGTGGGTTTCTGCGTAGTCGCAGATCGCCTTGGCTGGCGCGTGGTCTGCGATCACGTCGAGCTCGACCGGGACGTCCGAGAGATGCTGATCGCGAAGCTTTCCGAGCTCGGCTCTGTGCGCTGCGTCACCGGTTTCGGATGCTGGCTCGAGAATGGCCTGCGGCGGAATGAAGCCTTGGGGGTCCGAGATGTAGATCAGCGTCACCTTGCTGCCATTTGCTCGCGCGTATTCCCCAACCTCGGCGAGCGCTCTCGTAGAATGCTCGGAGAAGTCGATGCATGCGAGGATATGCTTTGCCGCCATGAGCGAAACCTATCATCTTTCCCAAATGGGCGGCATTTGGAGGCTCGGGCTGGTTCTTGCGGTGATGGCTTCTGGCTTCGTCGTTGCTGTGGGCTGCAACAAGCCGTCGAATACGGGGGGGACCACCGCGGCGACCCCAAGTAGTGAGGAGACCGCACCGCGTCCTTCCCGCCCCTCGCGGCCCGAAATTGCATGTCACCTGCATTCGTGCGCGCCTCCTTACTATTGCAATCGGGACAAGGGCGTCTGCGAGCAGTTGCCATGCGTCCAGAGCCGGGACTGTCCGTACGGCTACCAATGTGATTTCTCGAAGAACGTCTGCAAGTGAGCGCTTCGTTGGATGTAAGCGATGCTAAGTTAGCGCTGCTTACATTCGGCCTGCACGGAAGTAAGCGCTGATAACATCTTTTGGTATACTCGCGGAATGAGCGGGGAGCAGAAGCCATATCATCACGGCCATCTTCGCGACGCCTTGCTCGAAACGGCGTTCGAGCTGGTCGACTCCGACGGCACCGAAGCGATCAGCATGCGGGCGCTAGCCCGAGAGGCCGGTGTTTCATCCGCCGCGCCATTCCGACACTTCGCAGACAAGAAAGTCTTGCTGGAGGCCGTCGCAAGAAAGGCTGCCGCCGAGCTCGAACGGAAGCTCGACGAGGCGACTGCGGACGGCGACGACGCCCTCACGCATTTTCGAGCGATGAGCGTTGCCTACGTGCGCTTCGCCGCCGAGCACCCGAGGCTTTTCGAGCTAATCCACAGCACGCCGTCGGTGTCCGGCGCCTTTTTGGGCGAGGTCAACGATGAGCGAAGACTGAACTTGATTGCGCTCATCTACGAAGGCCAAAACGCCGGCCTCATCCCGGACGCCGACCCCGAGCTCATCGCCCTCAGCAGCGAGGCCCTCACCCACGGCCTCGCTCGCATGATCGTGGACCGCCACCCCCGAGTCCGAAACCTCAGCTCCGAAGACGCACGAAAACTAGCCCTGGCCGCCACCCACCTCCTGCAAACCGGCATCGGCCTCTCCTAGGGGACAGGGCGAAGAATTTGCGGTGCTTCGTGATCAGAGGCGGAAGCCGATTTGGAACAGGAAGGTTCGGGGGGCGCCTGCGGCGATGTGTCTGGCGGGTAGGTCTGAAGGTGCCGTGTTCGGGTCCCAGTTGGATTCGAAGACGAACTCTTGGGCGGCGTACCGGCTGTCTAGGAGGTTGAAGACCTGGAAGCCGAGCTCGAGGAACCACCAGGACAGGCCGGCGCTTAGCTCGAGGAGGTTCACGCGCGGCGAAGATTCAGAGAAGCGCAGCGGGCGTTCGCTGAGGAAGGTATAGCCGAGGCCGAGCTTGCCGCGCAGTGGGTGTTTACCGAGGGTGACCAGGTCTTCGTGGGCGCCCAGGTCGAGTCGCAAGAGCCAAGGAGGCACGAACGGGATCGGGTCTCCGGATTGAAGTCCGGAAGGTGGCTCGCCGGGCTCGGCTAGGGGCGTTTGGTCGAGGGTCGCTTTCACGTAGGTCACCGAGAACGCGCCGTAGAGCCAGGGAAGGGGACGGGCCTGGGTGTAGAACACGGCGCCGATGCGCGTCGTGGGTCCGATCGGCTCGAAGCGTGCCTCATGTGCTTCGAAGATCAGGTCGTTGTTCATCCTGGTGAAGAAGCCCGTTACCGCGAGCCTGAGCTGGTCGTTCTTGCCGACGCGGGAGCGAACGCCGATGTCGGCGGAATGCACCTTGGTAAAAGGAATATCGTCGTTCTCGATGATCACCCGGGCTTGAGGTGAGCGGAAGCCCCGACCGTAGGCCAGGACGACGTCGAGCTCCTCGATCGGCTTCACCGTGACAACCGCGCGGGGGCCGACGGCGACTCCGGCGGCGGTCCGGCGATAGGGAACCACGTCGTCCGGCGATACACTCTCCTGCCGGTCGGTGACATTGTAGAACAAGACATCGGCGCGGACGCCGCCCGTGACGTTGAGGTATTTCGTGAAATCCCAGTCGAGGTCGAGCCAGACGCCGACGTCGGTCTGGGCGATGTCGGCATCGATCCGCTCTTCGTAGACGCGGCCCTGCGGCGCTTCGACCAAGTTGAGCTCTTGGCCAATCAGATCCACGCGCGCCGCAAGGCCGAGCTCCACGGTTCCTCTTGCCCAGGCGGCAGGCGCGAACTCACGCGTCCGATGGCGCGCATTGCCGCCGATCACAAAGCGCCGGTCGAGCTGCTCGATGAGGTCGCCCGGGGTGTCACCGTCTTCGTCGGTCTCCAGGAAGCCGCTGAAGTTTTCCTTCAAGCGGAAGTCGTGGAACTGAAGCCAGAGGCCAAAGCTCGAGTTGCGCTTGTTCTCTCCACGGTGCTCGCCGGAGAAGCCGAGGATGGTGCTGAGATTGAATCCGTTTTGGGCGCGTGCGGTGTCGAACGGATAGGCGTCGAACCAGCCGACGTCGCCGGCTTGGATGTCATCCAGACGGAGGACTCCCGCCAGGTTGTAGCGGGCGCCACCGAAGCCACCGTGAACGCGAAAGCGCCACTTCTCGCGGCCGAAGCCGTATTGGAACATCGCCGAGCCGTCGATGCCGTCGCGATTCTGGCCAAAGCCGTCGGTCCTTCGCAGCTGAAACGCGCCAAACGTATCCGGGTCACCGCCTTCCGGCGCGAAGATCGCGATTTGTCGAAACGTGCGGAACGATCCCAGGTCGGTTTGCGCGTAGACACCTCGTTGCTCGACGCCGAGGTCGTACTCGATGGTACCCGCAATCGCGAAGTCGCCCTGCGCTGGATCGTACACGCCTTCGATCACGCGGAGCTGACGCACAACTTCAGGGATGATGAAGCCTTGGAAGGTGTACCCCTGCCCGTGAATGTGCGACGGCTGATTGATCGGGATGCTGCCGAGTTTGAACTCGATGTCCTGACCGTGCTCGGAGTCGAAACCACGGAGAAAGAAGCGCTCACCGACCGCGCCACCTTCGGGCTTCGAAGCGTAGAGGCCCGGAACACGCTTCAGGAGATCGTTTGCCGAGAACACCGGCGCGGCGTTGAGAATGTCTCGGCCGATTTCAAAGTCAGCGGCTCCGCGACCCGCACTTCGGAGGCGCTCGGCGTCGACGCGAGCGTCAGTGCGATAGCTGGGTTCAGCGGCAGTGTCCGCGGCAGTGGCAGTGCCAGTGTCAGTCCCAGCATCAGCGTCAGCGTCGGTGGGGGTGGCGGCGCCGGCGTAGGCGCCGGTGTCATCGTGCACGCCTACGCCGGGTTCCTCGAAGTGCACGGCGACCCGGATTCGGCTCGCAACGGCGGTCTCGCCCCGTCTTGCGGGCTCGAATGTCCAGGTTTGTACGGCCTCGACGGCCGCTGCGTCGAAATCCGCGGAAGCGGAGTGCTCGACGACGATGTCGGTGACTTCCGCGTCCGGGGTCACGGTCACCAGCAAGACGACGGTCGGATGCAAGCCCGTTCCTTCTCGTCCCGGAGGGAATCGGGGTGGCGGCGAGTCGAGCAAATGGGGAGGGTGAAGAGCAGCGTCAGTGTCAGCGTCAGCGTCAGTGTCAGTGTCAGTGTCAGTGTCAGTGTCAGTGTCAGTGTCAGTGTCAGTGTCAGTGTCAGTGTCAGTGTCAGTGTCAGTGTCAGTGTCAGTGT
>Ga0209567_10000315_pt1 | contig 26471 bp, 26 predicted proteins | sample COG_12_FD_184756 | JGI IMG/M metagenome (GOLD analysis project Ga0209567, IMG submission 184756) | Pelagic marine sediment microbial communities from the LTER site Helgoland, North Sea, for post-phytoplankton bloom and carbon turnover... | ecosystem: Environmental > Aquatic > Marine > Neritic... | reverse complement strand
GCGATCCGGACGCACAGGCACGATCCGGGCAGAAGGCATTTGCTGGTTTTTAAGCAGCTAGTGCGTAGTTGTCGTCGTTGGCAACTATAAGTTTTACAGTTGGATTTACGAGGTACTCTGTCCCTCGGCATGCACTCGGAGTTTCGCGACCCACGTCGAAGCCATGTCACCCCCGGTGTGCCGTTAGTGTAGGGGCAAATGCCACAAAAACAACGGTCGAAACGCACGTTTCCGCGGAAACATAGAAAGAAGTTACTTTAACTAAAGTAAATAACCGATTGTTTTATAACTAATGTTTTAGGATTCTCTCTCTCTGCCGCTGCCAGTCGCGGTCTTTTCTGTCGGCCCGTTTGTCATGCTGCTTCTTGCCTTTGGCGAGGCCGATATCCAGTTTGGCGCGCCCTTTGTGCCAGTGTAATTCCAGCGGGACCAGGGCATAACCCTTGCGTTCGACGGCGCCAATCAGTCGATCCAGTTCGTAGCGATGCAGAAGCAGCTTGCGGGGCCTGGTGGGATCGGCCTTGATATGGGTAGAGGCCGTCTTGAGGGGCGCGAAATGCGCGCCGACGAGCCACGCCTCACCCTTTTTCAGGTTCACATAGGCTTCGGTCAGCTGGGCGTTACCCGCCCGCAGACTCTTCACTTCCCAGCCCTCGAGAGCAAGCCCTGCCTCGAATCGGGACTCGATAAAGTAATCATGGCGCGCCCGTCGATTAACGGCGATGACGTTGCCAGTCGGTTTTTTTGTCTTCTTCTTGCCCATGCCTGGTGTGGTCGAAGTCCTTGTTTGCGGCGCGATTATACGGGGAAAGCGTTGTCAGGCACCGTGATTTGTATAAGAATCGCCGGAATCTTTTTAACCAGGCGAGAAACCTAATGCTGAGTAACCAGGCCGGCGACGGCAAACGACATTCGCTTCACGGCCACTGGTCGTCGCGGATGGCGTTTATTCTGGCCGTGACCGGCTCTGCGGTCGGCCTGGGCAATATCTGGAAATTCCCGTATATCGCCGGTCAGAACGGGGGCGGGGCGTTTGTTCTGGTCTACCTGGTCTGCGTCATCGTGATCGGCATGCCGGTGATGATGTCGGAGATCCTGATCGGTCGCCGTGGGCGGCGCAATCCGGTCGCCACCATGGAGTTGCTGGGCAAGGAAGAAGGGAGTTCCCCCAACTGGAAATGGGTAGGTGGAATGGGCGTCGTTGGCGGCATATTGATCCTGTCGTATTACAGCGTTATCGCCGGCTGGACCCTGGCCTATGTAGTGAAGAGCGTCTCTGGCGCGTTCGCCGGAGCAAGTGCCGAGGTAGTCGGCGCTGAGTTCGATAGTTTCGTCGGTGACTGGCGCCTCGTTGCTCTGACTCACACCCTATTTATGAGCTTGACTGTGTTCGTCGTCGCCCGTGGCGTGGAGCGTGGCCTGGAACAGGCGGTTCGCTTTATGGTTCCCGCCTTGCTCCTCCTGATGCTCGTGTTGCTGGGTTACTCAATCCAGTCCGGGTATTTCGGCCAGGGTGTCGAGTTCATGTTTACGCCGGACTTCGAGAAGCTGACCTGGAACAGCGTCCTGGCTGCCCTCGGTCAGGCGTTCTTCACTCTGAGCATTGGTATGGGCGCGGTAATGGCCTACGGCGCCTATCTGCCTGAGGAAACATCGATTACGGGCGCTTCTGCGGCTGTCGTAACAGCCGATACGTCGATTGCCATCCTCGCTGGCCTGGCAATCTTCCCGCTCGTTTTTGCCAATGGGCTCACACCTGCCGACGGGCCGGGACTCGTTTTCAACACGCTGCCGCTCGCATTCGGTCAGATGTCGGGCGGCGTCTTCCTGTCGACGATCTTTTTCGTGCTGCTGTCGTTTGCAGCGTGGACTTCGGCGATCGGTCTCATGGAGCCCGGCGTGGCCTGGATCGTGGAACATTTCAATCGCACGCGCGCCCAGGCGAGTGTCATGATCGGCGGGCTGATCTGGTTGCTGGGCTTCGGCTCCGTGCTGTCGTTCAATGTGCTGGCGGATACGAAGTTCCTCGCCGGCACGATTTTCGACAATGTTGACTACCTGACCAGCAATATCATGCTGCCGCTCGGCGGACTGTTGATCGCGGTCTTTGCCGGATGGGTAATGTGCCGCAATTCGACGTCGGATGAACTCGGCGATTCGGGCAACCTGTTCAAGGCCTGGCGACTGCTGGCAAGATTCGTAGCGCCTCTGGGGATCCTGTTTGTTCTCTTGAAAGCTGTGGGTTTGCTCGACTGGATCGCCAGCCTGTTCGCTTAGGGCAAGGCCGGTAAGGTGCGAAAGGTCCTCCGCAGCGCGCTCGTGCCGTACTCGGCAGCGCAAATGTATTCGTTGGTCAAGGATGTAGAGGCGTATCCATCTTTTCTTCCCTGGTGCAATGATGCCGAGGTCCATATTCGTGAAGAGTCGTTCATCGAGGCTTCCCTGGAACTGCACCGCGGCCGCATCAGCAAGAAATTCCGGACTCGTAACGCGTTGGTTGAAAACGAGTCGCTGGGTATCGAGTTGGTCGGCGGTCCGTTCAAGCACATGTCCGGTGGCTGGACATTTCAGCAGCTCGGTGACGCAGGCTGCAAAGTAGAGCTCGATCTGCAGTTCGCATTTGAAAGCAGGGCGATTGACGTCATCTTCGGGCGTTTCTTCGAGAACACCTGTAACTCGCTCGTAGACTCATTTACTCAGCGCGCCGCGAAGATCTATGCAGGTTGAAGTTGTTTTTGCCTTGCCTGACAGGCAGGAGCTGCTGGTCGTGGAGTTGCCCGACGGGGCCACTGTCGGCACGGCGATCGAAAGGAGCGGCCTCGCACGCCTGTTTCCGGATTTCGATTTTGAGTCGGCACAGGCCGGTGTCTGGGGCAAGCCTGTCGCCCGCGACCGGGTTGTCAGGGAAGGGGACAGGGTCGAGATATACCGACCTCTTGAAATGGATCCCCGGGATGCCAGGCGGCTAAAGGTTGGGGTTTAGTTCCTGGTCCTTGCGAATCTCGCCGACTTCACCATTCTCAAAAATTATGGTGACCCAGCGCTTGAACCTGGCGTCCTGGCGACCCATCCTTAGGAAATAGACGTAGTCCCAGCGATCCTTATTGAACGCGTCATCGATCATTGGCGTGCCCAACAGGAATCGGACCTGGTTCTTGGTCATGCCGAGCTCAACCTGGTCCAGGTCTTCTTGCTTGATCAGGTTCCCCTGCGCGATGTTGGCGCGATAAACACAGCCACTGCTTATCGCGAGCGCGATCGTCATACAAAGAAGAATGGTCCATTTACGGTAAATCATAGAGTCCGGCTGCTACCTGCGTCATAATAGGCGCGCATCATACCCTGAAAGAGTTTGGTCATGCAGCAACGAAACGAACTTCGCAAAGCCGGTCTCAAGATCACGCTTCCACGCTTGAAAATCCTCGAGATTCTCGAGGGAGCCAAGCAGCGTCATCTCAGTGCGGAGGACATATACAAGGAGCTGCTGCAGTCAGGTGAAGATATCGGCCTGGCCACGGTGTACCGTGTCCTGACGCAGTTTGAATCGGCTGGCCTCGTTACCCGTCACAACTTCGAAGGCGGGCATTCTGTGTTTGAGCTGGACGACGGCGACCACCACGATCATATGGTCTGTGTTGAGACCGGCGATGTGATCGAGTTCGTCAGCGAGGAGATCGAACGGCTGCAGCACGAGATCGCTGAGAAGTACGGCTATGAGTTGCTGGATCACAGCCTCGTGCTCTACGTAAAGAACAAGGACGACGTCGACAACGAGTAGTGTCTGATGCGTCGTTCAGGCGCGTTTCTTGCGGGCGCCCGACAGCATTTCCGCTGCATGATCCAGGGTCTTGCGTGTGATGTCCACGCCACCCAGCATGCGAGCGAGTTCCTCGATTCGCTTTTCTTTATCCAGGACGTGCACTTGTGTGCGGGTCGATTTGCCGTCGGTAACCTTGCTGATCCGGAAATGCCGATCCGCAAGGCTGGCAACCTGGGGCAGGTGAGTCACACAAAGTACCTGGCGATTTGCGCCCAGTTCCTGCAGTCGCCGGCCCACCATTTCGGCGACACCGCCACCAACACCACTGTCGACTTCGTCGAACACCATCGTCGGAATGGCGCTGCCATCGCTTGCGATCACCTGGATGGACAGCGCCATGCGTGACAGCTCGCCCCCGGAAGCTACTTTCGCGAGAGGTTGCGGTGCCTGCCCTGGATTCGCGCTGATAAGGAACTCGATGTTATCGAGTCCCCAGGGTTTTGCCGATTCAATCGGGACAGGCTCCAGCGAGATCTGGAAGACACCGCCTGGCATGCCGAGTCCGTGCATGGCCTCTGTAACCGCCGCGGAAAACCCGGTGGCGGCGCGGGCGCGCGCTTTTGACAGCGTCCCGGCGAGTCTGAGGTATTCCGCTTGCGCGGCAGCGGCCTGTTCCTCCAGTTCGCGGCCACGTTCCTCAGCATGGCCGAGTTCGTCGTGCTCGACGCTCAGCCTTGCAGCCAGTTCTGGCAGTTCATCGCCCGAGACCCGGTGTTTACGCGAAATCGTCTGCACGGCATCGAGCCGCTCCTCGACCCAATCACGCCGCGCGGGATCCATGTCGACTGCGTCAGCGTAGCGCCGCAAGGTATCGGCTGCTTCGGCGACCTGGATGCTTGCGCTGTTGAGAGCTTCGAGCACGGGCTCCAGGGAGGCGTCGTATTCGATCAACTGCTCGATCGATCGGGTCGCCTCGGCGACGAGGCTGTTTGCGTTAGCCGTTTCATTATCGAACAGGCCATCCAGTGCCGAACCTGCGCCTTCCACCAGCTTGCCGCTGTTCTGGAGTTTTTGGCGTTCGGTCGTGAGCCCATCGAACTCACCGGGCTCGAGGGCCAGCGAATGCAGTTCGTTCAACTGGAAGGTCAGCAGGTCGAGTCTCGACGCGCGATCCGCCTCGGCATCGCTGATGCTCTGCAGCTGGTCGGACAGGGACCGCCAGAGCGCATACTGGGTTTCGACTTTAATGCGGTCCTCGAGCAGGCCCCCAAAATGATCGAGCAAGGACCTCTGGATGTCTCGCCGACCGAGCGACTGGTGGAAATGCTGGCCGTGAATGTCGAGCAGCAACTCGCCGACCGCCTTCAGCTGCGATATCGGCACTGAATTGCCATTGATGAACGCACGTGAGCGTCCATCGGCATTAATCACCCGTCGCAGCAGGCAGTCGTCATCGTCATCCAGCGCCTGTTCTTCGAGCCATCTGCTGACCATCGGGAGCCGCGCTACATCGAATTCGGCAGCAAACTCAGCGCGTTTTGCGCCGTCCCGGACAAGTTGTGCGCTACCCCGTTCCCCGAGAACGAGTCCCAGCGCATCGACGAGAATCGATTTGCCCGCACCGGTCTCGCCAGTAAGTACGGTCATACCCTGATCGAACTCGATATCGATCCGGTCGACGATCGCGAAGTCGCGAACTTGCAGGTTCATCAACATGTCAGGATTCCGGCGCCTGATCGCCGCGCTTGCGGCTATCGCGCCCCCAGAAGAGCTTGGATCTCAGTATGCCGTAGAAATCATGTCCCGGCGGGTGCAGCAAGGTGATGCGATGTTTGGCCATGGCGATACGGAGCGTGTCGCCAGGGCGCAATGTGCCAATGTGGGTCCCGTCTACGGTGACTTCCGCGCGCGAGTCGTCTCGCCTTAGCAGGACGATCTCGATGTCCTGGTTTGCAGGAATGACTATTGGGCGGTCGGTCAGTGTGTGCGGACAAATCGGCACGAGAGCGACCGCATCAAGTTGCGGTTCGATGATCGGGCCGCCGCAACTTAATGCGTAAGCTGTGGAGCCCGTCGGTGTTGCGGCGATGATGCCGTCGCCGGAGTGGGTGTTGACGTACTGACCGGCGACACGCGTCGAGAAGTCAACCATGCCGCCCGTGCCGCGTCTTTGGACCACAACATCGTTGAGACCAAACTCTGCGGTCTCTTCGCCGGTCTCATTGATCAGGTGTGCCTTGAGCAACAGGCGCGAGTCCCGGATGTAATTTCCTGTAAGGACATGCTCGACGCTGGCGATCATCTCATCCGGCGTAATGTCAGCCAGGAAGCCGAGACGCCCCCTGTTGACACCGAGTATGGGCGTTCCTTTCTCCCGGGCCAGTCGGCTCGCATAGAGCATCGTGCCGTCGCCACCGACAGCGATCGCGAGGTCGGCATCGTCGCATAGTGTTTCTTCTGCGACGCGTGTGACAGGAAGGTCAAGCGCAAGAGTGTCAGCTGCAGATACACTGATACCGGCGTCAGTGAGATAGGTGGCAATGGCTCGCATCGGTTCTGCGACGCGCGAGTCGGTTTGCCTGCCGACCAGGGCGATGTTCCGGAATTCAGTTTCCATGGGGCAATTGTTACAGACCCTTGACCGACCGCCAAGCCATTGCTAGCGTTTCTGGCAAATGTCAGCAGATGTATCCAAATCCGTACCGAGCGACCGTGGCCAGCAACTTCTGCGCGCCCTGATCCAGCGCTATATCCGGGATGGCCAGCCCGTGGGGTCGAGGACGCTATCGAAAGACCCGGGCCTTGGACTCAGTCCGGCGACCATTCGCAATGTCATGTCTGACCTTGAAGACATGGGCCTGGTATCCGCTCCGCACACATCCGCCGGCAGGGTGCCGACGCCGCAGGGCTACCGATTATTCGTCGATACGCTCGTCCGTTATCGACAGCCAGGTGACAGTGATATCCAGCGCATTCGCCGTCAGCTCAAGGATGAGGCGGACGATCCGGGTGCACTGGTGTCTACCGTCTCGAGCATGTTGTCGGAGTTTACCAGTCTGGCTGGTGTGGTGAGCGTGCCGCGCGCTCCCAAAGTGACGCTGCGCCAGATCGAATTCCTGCCATTGTCGGAGAATCGCGTCCTGGTCATTCTCGTGATCAATGACACGGAGGTGCAGAACCGTATTCTGCACACCGATCGGAACTACTCGGCTTCGGAACTGCAGCAGGCACAGAACTTCATCAATGAGCACTACGCCGGTACGGACCTCCACAAGGTTCGTAAGAAGTTACTAAAAGACCTTGATAATACTCGTGATTCTATGAACCAGGCGATGCACGACATCATCTCGGTTGCGCATGCCGCGATAGACAAGGCGGAGCACTCGGACGATGAATATGTGCTGGCTGGTGAGACCAACCTGATGGGCTTCGCGGAATTATCGGATGTGGAGACCTTGCGACGCCTGTTCGAAGCATTCTCCCAGAAGCGCCAGATCCTCGACTTGCTGGATCGCAGCATTAATGCCGAAGGCGTCCGGATATTTATCGGCGAGGAGTCGGGCTACCGCATTTTTGACGGCTGCAGCGTCGTCACGGCCCCGTATCACGTCGACGAGGACACGATCGGCGTGCTGGGCGTCATCGGGCCAACTCGGATGGCCTACGATCGCGTGGTGCCGATAGTGGATGTGACCGCAAGACTGCTCGAGTCCGCCCTGAGCTACGGCGGCAAGGTTTCCTGAGAAAAAAAGTCCCCCTGATCTCTTGATATTTCCGGGCTGGTCCCCACACTCGGCACATCGTTTTCGTGTTGGCTGAGCGGTTTTCGGCCAACTTATTGATTTGGAGCACTAAATGAACGCCGATCTCCCTGAGAAGGTTGCGGAAGACACGCCGGCCGAAGCGCCCGAGGTCGAGGTGGAATCACCCGATGAGGCCAAGGATCCGGATACCGTCATGGCTGAACTGCAAGCCAAAGCCGACGAAAACTGGGAGCGCTACGTGCGAGCCGCAGCCGAAACGGAAAATGTGCGCAAGCGTGCAGCCCGGGACGTCGAACACGCCCACAAGTTCGCCCTGGAACGCTTTGGCAAGGAATTGCTGGGTGTGAAAGACACGCTTGAAATGGGCATTGCGGCCGACGGCGCCAGTATCGAGAGCCTGATCGAGGGCAGCGACGCTACCCTTAAACTGCTTGGCTCGGTCCTGGAACGCTTTGGCATTGTCGAGATCGATCCGGAAGGCGAACCCTTCGATCCGGAGTTTCATGAGGCGATCAGCATGCAGCCGTCGGACGGTGCCGAGCCGAACTCGGTGATTACCGTCGTGCAGAAGGGCTACACGCTTAATGGGCGACTTTTGCGGCCCGCGATGGTCATCGTCGCAGCCGAATAAATAGGGTGCCAGTCACCCTATTTCCGAAATTAGGTGACTGACACCTTTCTAAAAATTGAACGCGGATTTGCTTGAAAGGGCGGAACACGGCCCCACCTATCAGCCAATCTCAGAAAACAACAGAATTTGGAGTAGGACATCATGGGTAAAGTAATAGGTATCGACCTGGGTACCACCAACTCCTGCGTAGCAGTGATGGAAGGTGATGCACCCAGGGTCATCGAGAACAGCGAGGGCGATCGCACGACGCCGTCGATCGTGGCATTCACTAAGGACGACCAGGTGCTGGTTGGCCAGTCGGCCAAGCGCCAGGCAGTCACCAATCCGACGAACACCTTATTTGCCATCAAGCGACTGATCGGACGTCGTTTTGAAGACGATGTGGTTCAGCGCGACATTAAAATGGTCCCGTACACCATTGCCAAGGCGGACAACGGCGATGCGTGGGTCGAGGCGCTCGGCAAGAAGATGGCGCCGCCGGAAATCTCGGCGCGCGTGCTGATGAAGATGAAGAAGACGGCCGAGGATTACCTCGGTGAAGACGTTACGGAAGCGGTTGTGACCGTGCCGGCGTACTTCAATGACTCGCAGCGCCAGGCGACCAAGGACGCCGGCAAAATCGCAGGTCTGGACGTCAAACGCATCATCAATGAGCCGACGGCAGCAGCATTGGCCTACGGCATGGACAAGAAGCGTGGCGACGCCAAGATCGCGGTATTCGATCTGGGTGGCGGTACGTTTGACGTGTCCATCATCGAGATCGCCGAAGTAGATGGCGAACACCAGTTCGAGGTCCTGGCCACGAACGGCGACACGTTCCTCGGTGGTGAAGACTTCGACATGCGCGTTATCGAGTATCTGACGTCCGAGTTCGAGCGTGAGAGCGGCGTGGATATCACCGCGGATCCGCTGGCCATGCAGCGCGTCAAAGAAGCGGCTGAAAAGGCCAAGATCGAGCTGAGTACGCAGCAGCAGACAGAAGTAAACCTGCCGTACGTGACTGCCGACGCCTCGGGACCCAAGCATCTCAACATCAAGCTGACTCGCGCGAAACTCGAGTCGCTGGTTGAAGAACTCGTGATGCGCACTATCGATCCTTGCAAGATCGCGTTGAAAGACGCGGGACTCAAGGTCAATGAGATCGACGATGTAATCCTCGTTGGTGGTCAGACGCGCATGCCGAAAGTGTTTGAAGAAGTGCAGAACTTCTTTGGCAAGGAGCCGCGTCGTGATGTGAACCCGGACGAAGCTGTAGCACTGGGTGCTGCTATCCAGGGTGGCGTGTTGGCCGGCGACGTAAAAGACGTCCTGTTGCTTGACGTGACGCCGCTGTCGCTTGGTATCGAGACTCTGGGTGGCGTAATGACCAAGCTGATCGACAAGAACACGACGATTCCGGCGAACGCCGAGCAGGTCTTCTCGACGGCTGAAGACAACCAGACGGCAGTGACGATTCATGTGCTGCAGGGTGAGCGTGAGCGCTCGATGGATAACAAGTCGCTGGGTCGCTTCGACCTGACCGATATTCCGCCGTCGCCTCGTGGTCTGCCGCAGATTGAAGTCACGTTCGATATCGACGCGAACGGTATCCTCAATGTGTCTGCCAAGGACAAAGCGACGGGCAAGAGCCAGAACATTGTGATCAAGGCCTCGTCCGGACTGTCCGACGACGAGATCGACAAGATGGTCTCTGATGCTGAAAGCCATGCCGAGGAAGATCGCAAGTTCCGCGAGCTGGTTGACGCGCGCAACCAGGCCGATGGCCTGATCCACGCGGCCGAAAAGACGCTGAACGAATTGGGCGAAAAGGCCACTCAGGAGGAGCGCCTGGCGATCGAGAACGCGATTGCGGATCTCAAGACGGCTCTCGAAGGCGACGACAAGGAGCAGATCGACACCAAGACGGCCGCTCTTGGCGAAGCTTCCGGAAGCCTGGCGCAGAAGCTCTACGCCGAGCAGCAAGCTCAGGGCGAAGAAGGGGCGGCTGAAGGTGCCGCTGCGCCCGACGACGACGTCGTTGACGCGGAGTTTGAGGAAGTCGACACTGACGACAAGTCGAAGTCCGACTAGACTCGAAGACCTGGAGAACAACGCGGGCGCCCCATGGGGCGCCCGACGTTTAGGAAAACATGGCAAAACGCGATTACTACGAAGTTCTGGGTGTCTCGAAATCAGCGTCGGCTGACGAGATCAAGAAGGCGTATCGTCGCCTTGCCATGAAGCATCACCCGGACCGCAACAAGGACGACTCCGATGCGTCGGAGGGGCGCTTCAAGGAAGCCAAGGAAGCCTACGAGGTTCTTAAGGACGGCGAGAAGCGAGCGGCCTACGACCAGTTTGGCCACGATGGATTGCGTGGCGGGCCCGGTGGGGCCGGCGGCTTCGGGGCGGAAGGCTTCGGCGATATCTTTGGCGACGTTTTCGGCGATATTTTCGGTGGCGCACGGCGCGGTGGCGGGCCCCAGGTTTTTCGTGGTGCCGATCTGGGGTATGAGCTGAAGCTCGACCTCGAAACAGCCGTGGCGGGCGAAAGCGTCACCATCGACGTGCCTACGCAGGTTACCTGCGACACCTGCGACGGCAGCGGTGCGAAGAAAGGCAGTGAGCCAGTTACTTGCTCCACTTGCGGCGGCGCCGGCCAGGTTCGTATGCAACAGGGCTTCTTCTCGATCCAGCAGACTTGTCCTGCGTGTAAGGGCGCTGGAACCACGATTTCCGATCCCTGTGCCGACTGCCATGGACGAGGGCGTGTCCGGGAGACGCGAACGCTGTCGGTCAAGGTTCCAGCCGGCGTCGATGACGGCGACCGGATTCGCCTGTCTGGCGAAGGTGAGGCCGGACGCAACGGTGGCCCGGCCGGCGACCTGTACGTCGAGATTCGCGTTGAGCCGCACAAGCTGTTTGAGCGAGAAGGCTCCAACCTGTCCTGCGAAGTCCCGGTCAGCATGGCGACGGCCACGTTGGGTGGCGAAGTCGAGCTGCCGACACTGGATGGCACCGTTGCGCTCAAGGTGCCGGCTGGCACCCAGTCGGGCAAGGTCTTCCGCCTGCGCGGCAAAGGCGTCACGACGGTCCGCGATCCGCGCCAGGGCGACCTGTTCGCAAAGGTGGCTGTTGAGACGCCTGTGAACCTGACGGCAGCACAGCGCGAGATGCTGGAGAAGTTCGACGAGTCGGTCAAAGCAGGTGGCGAGAAGCACAGCCCACGCGCGGGTGGCTGGATCGATACCGTGAAACGCTTTTTCGACCGCATTAGCCAATGACCCGTGTCGCGATAGCGGGTGCGGGGCGGATGGGGCAGGCGATCGCCGCGAGCCTCGAGAAACAGGATGATATGGAACTTGCCGGGCTGTGGGGCCGGGGCGATGACCTGGACGCGTTGGTCGCGGCGGCCGATGTGGTCATTGACTTCAGCCTTCCGGAAGGAACAGCAAAGGTCCTCGATACCGTTACGCGTCACGGCAAACCACTGGTTTGCGGCGTGAGCGGCCTTGACGATGCGCAAATGGCCCGGCTCGACGAGGCGTCAGCCGCCGTGCCCATCGTCTACGACCGCAATATGAGCCTTGGAATCGCCGTGCTGGAACGCTCGGTGCGCGAGGCGGCCGCCTCGCTTGGCCTCGATTTCAGTGTCGAGATATCCGAGGTCCACCACGTTCATAAGAAAGATGCGCCGTCAGGGACCGCGCTCAAGCTCGGTGAAGCCATCGCACAGGCGCGCGGCGAGCCAGGCGCGGGCTCGATTGAGTTCAGCAGTGAAAGACGCGGCGAGGTTCCAGGCGATCATGACGTCGTCATGAGTTCATCGACCGAGCGGCTGACCTTCGCTCACAGTGTGACGACGCGCCAGGTCTTCGCCGACGGTGCCATTCGGGCAGCCCGCTGGATTATCGGGCAGAACCCGGGTCGCTACGCGATGAGCGATGTCCTGTTCGGCAAAGACCCCGAATTCGGTAACTGACCCCGAATTCCAAATTCGGACAAAAAAACCCCATTAGAGTCTGGCGCAGACAAGGCGCCTTCAGTAAACTACGCCGGATCGCTGGGCGGTCAGCGAAATCGCAAGCGGGAGGCCAGGTCCTTCCGCTTTGTTGCATCTGCAGCTGACGCAAATCGCTGGGCCGCAAGTGGTCGCATACCAGATCAACTTTGAGGGTGGCTCTTGAGCACTCCAGCGATACTTGCACTACAGGACGGCACCGTATTCCACGGCACTTCTATCGGCGCTGACGGGCAGACGATCGGCGAGGTCGTTTTCAATACCGCAATGACCGGTTACCAGGAAATCCTGACGGACCCATCCTACTGCCGCCAGATCGTCACACTGACATACCCGCATATAGGCAACACCGGCACGAACAGTGAAGACATGGAGTCGTCGAGAATTCATGCCTCGGGATTGGTCATCCGCGACAGCACGATGCTGACCAGCAGCTGGCGCTCCGAAAGGAGTTTTAGCGATTTTCTGAAACAGGGCGAGACGGTTGCCATCGCAGACATCGACACTCGCAAGCTGACGCGGATCATCCGTGAGAAAGGTGCGCAGTCCGGGTGCATCATGACGGGCGAGCAGCCACCGGAAAAAGCGATAGAACACGCTCGCAAGTTCCCCGGTATCGCCGGAATGGACCTTGCGAAATTCGTTACGACTGACAAGAGCTACCAGTGGTGTCACGGTACGACGTTTGGGAGGACCCCACGCGTCATGAGCCGGCGCGTTGCCCCGTATCACGTCGTCGCCTACGACTTCGGTGTGAAACGAAATATCTTGCGTCTCTTGTCGGACCTGGATTGTCGGCTCACCGTGGTGCCGGCCAAAACCAGCGCCGAAGAAGCGTTAGCGCATTCACCTGATGGTGTATTTCTCTCCAACGGTCCGGGCGACCCGGAACCCTGCGACTATGCGATCGAGGCGATCCGCGAATTCCTGGCCAAAGGTATTCCGGTATTTGGAATCTGTCTCGGGCACCAGTTGCTGGCGCTCGCCGCCGGGGCCAGGACCGAGAAGATGAAATTCGGACACCACGGTGCGAATCACCCGGTGCAGGATCTCGCCAGCGGGCAGGTCATGATTACCAGCCAGAATCACGGCTTCGCTGTCGATGAGACGACCTTGCCGGAGAATGTCGAGACGACCCATCGTTCCCTGTTTGATGGCACCTTGCAGGGCATCGCATTCACCGACCGGCCGGCTTTCAGCTTCCAGGGTCACCCGGAGGCGAGTCCGGGGCCGCATGATTTGCTGCCCCTGTTCGAGCGTTTCATCCAGTCCATGGACGCACAAAAAAAGAGCGGCCTGAAAGCCATGCTTTCGAGCTGAGAATCCTGATACAGAAGCATTCATGCCCAAACGTACTGACATAGACAGCATCCTGATCATCGGAGCCGGGCCAATCGTGATCGGCCAGGCCTGTGAGTTTGACTACTCCGGTGCCCAGGCGTGCAAGGCCCTGCGCGAAGAGGGCTACCGCGTCGTCCTGGTCAACTCCAATCCGGCCACGATCATGACGGATCCGGAAATGGCCGATGCCATCTACATCGAGCCGATTCACTGGTCGTCGGTCGAAAGCATCATTGCCAAGGAGCGTCCGGACGCCTTGCTGCCAACCATGGGCGGCCAGACAGCACTTAACTGTGCCCTGGACCTGGTCCGCCACGGCGTGCTCGAAAAATACAACGTCGAGATGATCGCGGCGTCCCGCGAAGCCATCGACATGGCGGAGGACCGTGATCTGTTCCGCCAGGCGATGACCGAGATCGGCCTGGAAAGCCCGACGGCTGACATCGCGCATTCGCTCGAAGAGGCGCTTGAAAAACAGCAGGCGATCGGCTTCCCGACGATCATTCGTCCCTCGTTCACGATGGGTGGCACGGGTGGTGGTATCGCGTACAACCGCGAAGAGTTTGTGCGCATCGTCAAGCACGGCCTCGAGATGTCCCCGACCACAGAGGTGCTCCTCGAGGAGTCGGTGATCGGCTGGAAAGAATTCGAGATGGAAGTCGTTCGCGATCGGAACGACAACTGCATCATTATCTGTGCGATCGAGAATTTCGATCCGATGGGCGTGCATACCGGCGATTCGATCACTGTCGCCCCGGCGCAGACTCTGACGGACAAGGAATACCAGCGGCTGCGGGACGCATCGATTGATGTCCTGCGCAAGATTGGCGTGGAAACGGGCGGTTCAAACGTGCAGTTTGCGATCTGCCCGGAGACGGGCCGCGTTCTGATAATCGAAATGAACCCGCGCGTCTCTCGTTCTTCAGCGCTGGCGTCGAAAGCAACCGGCTTCCCGATTGCCAAGGTGGCGGCCAAGCTGGCTGTCGGCTATACGCTCGATGAACTCAAGAACGAAATAACGGGCGGTCTGACCCCGGCCTCGTTCGAGCCGGCGATCGACTATGTCGTCACGAAGATCCCGCGCTTTGCCTTCGAGAAATTCCCGGGCGCCAATGATCGGCTGACCACGCAAATGAAGTCGGTTGGCGAGGTGATGGCTATCGGCCGTAACTTCCAGGAGTCGCTACAGAAGGCCCTGCGTGGACTGGAAACCGGGATCAACGGCCTCGACGAGATTTGCGGACCGATCGCGTCCGATCTCGAGCGCGATCATCTGCGGCAGGAGCTGCGGATACCGGGTTCGAGTCGCATCCTGTACGTCGCCGATGCCATGCGGCACGGTTACTCGTTCGAAGATGTCGCATTTGTCACCGGCATCGATCCCTGGTTCCTGATCCAGATCGCCGACCTGGTCAATGCCGAAAACGAAATTCGCGAGAAGGGCCTTCCGGGCCTGAACGCGGGGATGATGCGGACGATCAAACGCAAGGGTTTTTCGGATGCGCGTATCGCCGTGCTCGTCGGTGCCAAGGAACAGGCGGTTCGCAGGCGGCGCCTGGAGATGGGCGTGCGGCCTGTCTACAAGCGAGTCGATACCTGCGCGGCCGAATTCGCGACGACGACGGCCTACTTGTACTCGACCTATGAAGAGGAGTGTGAGGCAGAGCCGACCGACAACCCCAAGATCATGATTCTCGGCGGAGGCCCGAACCGCATCGGGCAGGGCATCGAGTTTGACTACTGCTGCGTGCATGCGGCGCTGGCCCTGAAAGAATCCGGCTACGAGACGATCATGGTCAACTGCAACCCGGAAACGGTTTCCACCGACTACGACACCTCCGACCGACTGTATTTTGAATCCCTGACGTTTGAAGATGTCATGGAGATCATTGACAAGGAACAGCCCAAGGGTGTCATCGTGCAGTATGGCGGTCAGACCCCGTTAAAGCTGGCCCGTGACCTCGAGGCTGCCGGCGCACCGATCATCGGCACTTCACCGGATTCGATCGACCTCGCCGAAGATCGCGAGCGCTTCCAGAAACTCATCGAAAAGCTCGAGCTCAAGCAACCTCCCAACAGGACCGCGAGCAACAAGGAGCAGGCGCTGCGCCTGGGTACTGAAGTCGGTTATCCGCTCGTGGTTCGCCCATCGTATGTGCTCGGCGGCAGGGCGATGGAGGTCGTGCACAACGATGAGGATCTCGCCGCGTACATGGACGCGGCGATAAACGTGTCCAACGATAGCCCGGTCCTGCTCGATCGCTTTCTCGATCTCGCTACGGAAGTCGACGTCGATTGTATCAGCGACGGTGAGCGGGTCCTGGTCGGCGGCATCATGGAACACATCGAGCAGGCCGGCGTGCACTCGGGCGACTCCGGCTGTTCGCTGCCGCCTTTCAGTCTCGGCGATGACGTTCAGAAAGAGCTCGAAGAGCAGGTCGTCAAGCTGGCGCAGGGTCTCAAGGTCGTCGGTTTGATGAATACACAGTTCGCGATTCAGGGGGACGTCGTCTACCTGCTCGAAGTGAATCCGAGGGCATCGCGAACTGCGCCATTCGTGTCAAAGGCTACGGGCGTGCCGCTTGCCAAGATTGCGGCCAAGGTCATGGTCGGCGAAACGCTGGCCAAGCAGGGCATGGTGAATCAGCGTGTGCCCGAATATTTCTCGGTCAAGGAAGCTGTATTTCCGTTCATCAAATTCCCGGGCGCTGATCCGATTCTCGGGCCGGAAATGAAGTCGACGGGTGAGGTAATGGGCGTTGGCCGCACATTTGGCGAAGCCTACGCGAAGGCACAGCTGGCATCGGGTGTCGTCTTGCCGCGCCAGGGAGCCGCATTGCTCAGTGTCCGCGAGCGTGACAAGGACGGCGCAATCGAGCTCGCACGGATTCTGAGCGAAATGGGCTTCGATCTTGTCGCTACCCACGGCACAGCGAGGGCATTGGCGAAGGCTGGTGTATCATGCCGGCGCGTCAACAAGGTTCGTGAGGGTCGTCCTCACATCGTGGACATGATTAAGAACGGTGAAATTGACCTGATCGTCAATACCACCGAGGGGAAGCAGGCAATAACCGAGTCCGAATCGATTCGGGCCGAGGCAGTGCGCCGAGGGGTCACCTATTACACGACGTTGGGTGCCGCGATCGCGACCTGCCGGGCGATCGAGCATCTCGATGACCATACGGTGAATCGCCTGCAGGATTTGCATAACGAGGTAGTGGCATGAGTAAGGTGCCGGTCACGGTACGCGGCCATGAGTTGCTGCAGGAAGAACTGAAGAAACTCAAGAGCGTCGATCGCCCGGCCGTGATCAAGGCGATCGCGGAGGCTCGCGCGCATGGCGATCTGAAGGAAAACGCCGAATACCATGCCGCCAAAGATCAGCAGGGCTTCATCGAAGCGCGGATCAAGGACCTCGAAGGCAAGCTTTCGCATATCCAGGTTATTGACGTGATGGCGATCGATGCGCGCGGCAAGGTGATTTTCGGCTCGACGGTCGTGATTCAAGACGAGAACACGGAAGAGGAAACGACCTACACGATCGTCGGTGAGGACGAAGCCGACATCAAGGCGGGTTTGATTTCCTATACGTCGCCGATTGCCCGCGCCCTTATCGGCAAGAATGAAGGTGATGAGATCGAGTTCCAGGCGCCCGATGGTTTGAAGACCTTCGACATACTGGAAGTTCGTTACGGGTAACGACTAGCCTGTTGGAATGCGGATGCGTTTCTCGGGTTTCTTTTTCAGGTTCGGACGAAACAACAGCGCAACATTGCCAGTGCGCTGAATCAGTTGTGCGGAACTGTCGTCACAGAGTCTCGTGATGATTTCATCGCGAGCGTCCCGGTCGCCAACGCGTACGCGGACTTTAATGAGCTCGTGGTGGTCGAGTGTCGATTCGTACTCGGCGAGCACTGAGTCGCTGAGACCGGCTTCGCCAATCATGATCATTGGCTTGAGCTGGTGGCCGCGACCGCGCAGGAATTTCTTCTGATGTTCGGTTAGATTCATGGGCGCGAAGTGTAGCAGCGTTGGCAGGAACTGAGGCAATTCTGATGAGTAAACCGCGGCGCTCCGCAGGGAGCTGGCGAGATCGGCAGGAACGTGATCCCTACGTGCAGCAGGCGCGCAGGGACGGGTGGCGTTCCCGTGCCGTCTACAAGCTGGAGCAGATCTGCGAAAAAGAGCGTTTCCTGAAGCCCGGCATGGTCTGCGTCGACCTGGGATCGGCGCCCGGCAGCTGGAGCCAGTACGTGACGGAGAAGCTCAAGGGCAGGGCCCGGATCGTGGCCGTCGATGTGCTGCCCATGGACTCGCTGCCGGATGTCGAGTTCGTCCAGGGCGATTTTCGTGAGGACGAGGTTTTTGAGCAGCTGCTCCAGGCAGTGGGTGAGGAAGGCGCAGACCTTGTAATGAGCGATATAGCGCCCAATATCACCGGGACGAAAGTGGTGGACCAGCCGCGCTCGATGTACCTCGTCGAACTGGCGCTGGACATGGCTCGGCGGGTGCTGAAGCCCGGTGGAAACTTCGTCTGTAAGGTGTTCCAGGGTGCGGGATTCGATGAATTCCTGCGCGATGCGCGGAACTCTTTCGAGCGGGTTAAGGTCATGAAACCCAAGGCCTCGCGCCCCGGTAGCCGTGAGGTCTACTTGGTAGCGAGAAAATTCTCTTTGTAGTAGCGTCTGAATCGTGAATGATCTAACTAAAAACGTACTGGTATTTATTGTCATCATTGTTGTTCTGCTGTCTGTCGTACAGGGTCTGTCCGGCGTCAGCGGCACTCAGCCGATGAGGAAGGACTATTCCGAGTTCCAGACACTGGTCCAGTCGGGACAGGTGTCGGAAGTTGTCTTTGACGGACAACAGATTCGCTTCGGCAAGTCCGATGCGAATCAGTTCTACACAATCAACCCGGAAACGGATAACACCGTGCTCATCGGTGAGCTGATGAAGCAGGGCATCAAGATTTCCGCGGCGGAACCCAAGTCCCAGAGCCTGCTCGGCCAGTTGCTGATCAGTTCCTTCCCGATCCTGTTGCTGATCGGTGTGTGGATCTACTTCATGCGCCAGATGCAGGGCGGCGGCGGTGGCCGCGGTGCCATGTCATTCGGCAAAAGCAAAGCTCGCCTGCTTGGCGAGGATCAGGTCGGCGTGACGTTTGCCGACGTGGCCGGTGTCGAGGAAGCGAAGGCAGAGGTCTCGGAGGTTGTGGATTTCCTCAAGGACCCGAGCAAGTTCCAGCGCCTGGGCGGCAAGATTCCCAAGGGCGTTCTCATGGTGGGCCCGCCGGGCACAGGTAAGACGCTGCTTGCGAGAGCGATCGCCGGTGAGGCAAAAGTCCCGTTCTTCACGATATCGGGATCCGATTTCGTCGAGATGTTTGTAGGCGTGGGCGCATCCCGAGTGCGCGACATGTTCGACCAGGCCAAGAAGCAGGCGCCGTGCATTATCTTCATCGACGAACTCGACGCCGTCGGACGGCACCGCGGTGCGGGCCTTGGCGGTGGCCACGACGAACGCGAGCAGACGCTCAACCAGATGCTGGTCGAAATGGACGGCTTCGAGGGCTCCGAGGGCATCATCGTTATCGCGGCGACAAACCGTCCGGACGTGCTCGACCCGGCGCTGTTGCGACCCGGTCGTTTCGACCGCCAGGTTGTGGTGCCATTGCCCGACGTACGGGGCCGGGAGCTGATTCTTAAAGTACATATGCGCAAAGTGCCGCTCGGCGACGATGTGCGGCCGGGTGTGATCGCCCGCGGAACGCCTGGATTCTCGGGCGCCGATCTCGCGAATCTCGTCAATGAAGCAGCCCTGTTTGCGGCGCGCGCGAACAAGCGTGTCGTCAGCATGGATGAATTCGAGCAGGCGAAAGACAAGATCATGATGGGCACCGAAAGGCGCTCCATGGTGATGAGCGAGGAAGAGAAGCTCAATACGGCCTATCACGAGGCGGGTCACGCGATTATTGGCTGCCTCGTGCCCGAGCACGATCCGGTCTATAAGGTATCGATTATTCCGCGTGGCCGCGCGCTTGGCGTCACGATGTACCTGCCCGAGGAAGATCGTTACAGCATGTCGCGACAGCGACTCCAGAGCAGTATCTCCAGTCTGTTTGGCGGCCGTATCGCTGAGGAAATGATCAACGGGATCGAAGGCGTGACGACAGGTGCTTCAAACGACATTGAACGTGCCACGGAGATAGCTCGCAACATGGTGACGAAGTGGGGACTGTCAGATCGCCTCGGACCGCTGACCTACAGCGAAGATGATGGTGAAGTGTTCCTTGGACGCTCCGTGACGCAGCACAAACAGGTGTCGGATGACACGGCGCATGCTATCGATGAGGAAGTTCGGCGCATCATCGATTCGAATTACGAACGCGCGAAGAATCTGCTCGAGGAGAACGTCGATAAGCTGCATGCCATGGCCAAAGCCCTGGTCAAGTACGAGACGATTGGCGAGCTCCAGATCAAGGACATCATGGCGGGTAAGGAGCCGCGGCCGCCTGAGGACTGGGAGGACTCCTCGGACCCCCAGAAGCCAGACGACGGATCGGCCACGGCCGAAGCGGATACCACCGGCCCGATCGGTGGGCCGGCGAGCGAACACTAGTCAGTTTCCGACGACGATGCTGAACCTGGGTCCCCTGAGTTTCCCGGCGCCCGTCGTTATGGGCATCCTTAACATAACGCCCGATTCCTTTTCCGACGGCGGCAGCTTCGACAACCTCAATATCGCATTGCGCCAGGCGGCGACGATGGCGGATGGTGGCGCGGCGATTATTGACATCGGTGGCGAATCGACGCGTCCCGGGTCGAAGAGTGTCTCCGTACAGGAGGAGCAGGACCGGATTATTCCCGTCATCGAGGCCGTCAAGTCCGTCACGGATGCGACGATCTCCGTCGATACCAGCAAGGCGGAAGTCATGCGCGCCGCGGTCGCTGCCGGCGCGTCCATGATCAACGACGTCTGCGCATTGCAGGGCGAAGGCGCGCTGGAGGCCGCGGCGGACCTCAAAGTCCCGGTTTGCCTGATGCATATGCAGGGAGAACCGCGCACGATGCAGCAGAATCCCCAGTACGACGATGTTGTAGCTGACGTGGCCGCATTCCTGGATGAGCGCATCAGCGCATGCGTCGCAGCCGGTATTCCCGAGGATCTGCTGGTGGTCGATCCCGGCTTCGGATTCGGCAAAACGCATCTGCACAATGTCGAGCTGCTCGCAAATCTGCGACAATTGCGTGTCCGCAAGAGGCCTGTGCTGGTTGGCGTCTCGCGGAAGTCGACGCTTGGCGAGCTGACGCAACGTGAAGTGCACCAGCGATTGCCGGCCAGCATCGCCGCGGCGGTTGTGGCGGTCATGAACGGCGCCGACATTATCCGGGCGCACGATGTCCGGGCCAGCGTGGACGCGCTGAAGGTGGCGCGGGCAGTATTGGATGCAGGCAAGTAACTATGGGTAAGAAATTCTTCGGCACGGATGGCGTACGCGGCACAGTCGGCAACGACCCGATGACCGCGGATTTCGCCATGCGGCTTGCGAGCGCGGCCGCCCAGGTTTTGGTGCCAAAGGGCGGTACCGTTGTCATAGGCAAGGATACGCGCTTGTCCGGCTACATGTTCGAGTCGGCGCTCGAGGCGGGCTTCGTCGCGGCTGGTGCGGATGTGCTATTGCTGGGGCCGCTGCCGACGCCCGGTATTGCGCGGCTGACGCATGAATTCCAGGCGGATCTTGGCGTTGTTATCAGCGCATCGCACAACGCATTCTTCGATAACGGCATCAAGTTCTTCGATGGCACTGGTTCAAAACTGACGGACGAGGTCGAACACCAGATTGAAGAGCACCTGGAAAACCCGGCGATCACACTGGAATCTCAGTCGCTCGGCAAGGCGAAGCGCATTGACACGGCGCGCATTCGCTACCAGGAATTTTGTGCGGCCAGCATGCCGGACGGAGTGCGCCTGGAAGGTCTCAAAATCGTATTCGACGCTGCCAATGGCGCCGGCTACAAGGTCGGGCCACGGACGTTGGCCAACCTGGGTGCCGAGGTTATCCCGATCGGCTGTTCGCCGAACGGCCGGAACATCAACGACGGTTGCGGTTCAACCGAACCCGATCTGCTCCAGCTGACCGTGCCGGCTCTCAAGGCCGATGTAGGTGTTGCTCTTGATGGCGATGGCGATCGCGTCGTGATGGTCGATGAACACGGCAATCTTATTGACGGTGACCAGCTGCTTTTCGTGTTGGCGACGGCACGCAAGAACGGCGGCCTGGCTCTCGGTCCGGTCGTGGGCACGGTTATGAGCAACCTGGGTCTCGAGCACGCGCTCAATGCACAGGACATTGAGTTCCGCAGGGCCGCTGTCGGTGACCGCTATGTGCTGGAGTCATTACGGGAGAGCGGCGGCATCATCGGCGGCGAGACTTCCGGCCATATGATCGTGCTGGACAAAACGACGACGGGCGACGGCCTCATTTCTGCATTGCAGGTGTTGGCAATCATGAAGGAAACCGGCAAGCCATTGTCCGAACTCGTAGCCGGAATGCCGAAGTACCCCCAGACGATGGTCAATGTGCGCGTGGAAGATCGTATCGACCCGGGCCAATCGCAGGAGATCCAGGCCGCTGTGGCCGTTGCCGAGAGTGAACTGGCCGATACAGGGCGTGTTGTCTTGCGCGCGTCGGGCACGGAACCGGTCATCCGGGTAATGGTCGAAGGTGAGGACGAGAAGCAGGTGGTTTCGCTGGCAGAGCGGCTCGCCTCGGTCGTCGCCGAGGCGGCAGCCGCCAACCCCCAATAATGCGTTGATTTGCCGGGCCCGCCCCGGTATCCTTGCGCGCCTTTTAAGCCTGCAGGAACACCGATATGCGTGACTTTCTGGTCGCCGGAAACTGGAAAATGAACGGCAGCAGCGCCGCCAACGCGGAGCTGGTCGCCGGGATCGTTGCCGGTGTGCCCGCGGGTAGCGGATTCAGCCTGCTGGTTTGCCCGCCATTCCCTTACCTGGCCTCGGTTGTGGCCCAGGCGGAAGGCTCGGCGGTGAAAGTCGGGGCCCAGAACGTGTCGGAACACGAAAAGGGCGCGTTTACGGGCGAAGTAGCTCCCGGAATGCTGAGTGACCTGGGTTGCGACTACGTCATTGTCGGCCACTCGGAGCGCCGCGCGATGTATGGCGAGACCAGTGCGCAGGTGGCGGCGAAGTTCCAGGCGGCGCAAGCGGCCGGAATCACGCCAATTCTGTGCGTCGGCGAGACGCTGGAAGAGCGCGAAGCGGGAACGACCGAGAGCGTAATCGATGAGCAGCTCGACGCTGTTCTGAATACGGCGGGAGTGGCAGCATTCGCTACCGCGGTGATCGCCTACGAGCCGGTATGGGCAATTGGTACCGGGATGACGGCGACGCCGGAGCAGGCGCAGGACGTGCATGCGCACATCCGGGCAGGCCTGGCGGAACAGAGTGCCGAGATTGCGGCCGGCGTACAGATACTGTACGGCGGCAGCATGAAAGGCGAAAATGCGGCTGGATTGCTTTCCCAGCCGGACATCGACGGCGGCCTGATAGGTGGCGCGTCCTTGAAAGCGGAAGACTTCCTGGCGATTGCCCAAGCGGCGGCGCAGGCTAAATAGACGAGTTAATTTAATGGATACACTTCAAAAGGCTGTACTGATCGCCCATACGTTGATCGCGTTAATGATCATCGTTTTGGTGCTCCTGCAGCGTGGTAAGGGCGCCGATGCAGGTGCTGCATTTGGTGCTGGTGCGTCAGGTACGGTATTCGGTGCCCGCGGTTCCAGTAGCTTCTTTTCGAGAGCGACTGCGATCTTCGCGACGCTGTTCTTTGCCAGCAGCCTGACGCTGGCCTACCTCAGCAGTCAGCGCTCGGCTGCGCCGGAGAGCCTGCTGGAGAACGCGCCGGTGGCGGAAACCGACGCTGAGGTCATCCTCGAACTCAGCGAGGAGACGCCGATAGAGGATATGCCTCAGTTGGAGTCCAGCGAGGAAGCAGATCCGATGGATTTGCCGGAACTCGAAGAAGAGCCGGCCAACGATAACGAGTAAGATCGGGGATAAGATACCCAACACATGCTCTGGTGGTGGAATTGGTAGACACGCTGTCTTGAGGGGGCAGTGGCGCGAGCCGTGCGAGTTCGAGTCTCGCCCAGAGCACCAAATACAAATCCGGCCTGTTCAGCCACGTGCTGCAGGCCGGTTTTCATATGGGCTACGTAAGAAAGTCGCCCGAAGCCCCCCCGACTATCGCGCTATAGGGGTATGTCAGGGCCGCCAGACACTGATACAATCGCGCGCTGATTTGGGCGTGATTCAAAGCGCCGGGCAAGCGGGCGAAAATGCTACAAGAATACTTTCCGATTCTGGTCTTTTTGGGTGTCGCAACGGGTATTGGCGTGCTCTTGCTGGTCCTCGGCTTCCTGATCGGCCAGGGACAAAAAGACGAAGAAAAACTCTCTCCCTATGAGTGCGGATTCGAGGCGTTCGACGACTCGCGCATGAAGTTCGACGTCCGCTACTACCTCGTCGCCATCCTGTTCATCATTTTCGATCTCGAGATCGCGTTCCTGTTTCCCTGGGCGGTTTCTCTCGACACGGTCGGTAAATTCGGTTTGCTGTCGATGGCCCTGTTCCTGGCCTTGCTGGTCGTCGGTTTCATTTATGAATGGAAGAAAGGGGCGCTCGAGTGGGACTAGCAGAATCTCAGGCGGTGGAGTCGCCAAACGGGGCCGAAGGCGCGGGCGATAGCCTGCAGAAAAAAGGCTTCGTGGTCACGAGCGTCGATTCGGTTATGAACTGGGCGCGAACCGGTTCACTCTGGCCGATGACGTTCGGCCTGGCTTGCTGCGCCGTCGAGATGATGCAGGCGGGAGCCGCGCGTTATGACCTCGACCGCTTTGGCATTATTTTTCGCCCGAGCCCACGGCAGTCGGATTGCATGATTGTCGCCGGTACGCTGACCAACAAAATGGCTGCCCCGCTGCGCAAGGTCTACGACCAGATGCCCGAGCCACGCTGGGTCGTCTCGATGGGTTCCTGCGCCAATGGCGGCGGCTACTACCACTATTCCTATTCCGTAGTCCGGGGCTGCGACCGGATTGTGCCGGTCGACGTCTACGTGCCGGGGTGTCCGCCGACGGCGGAGGCCCTGATCTACGGCCTGATTCAGCTGCAAAACAAGATTCGACGTACGAGCACTATAGCCAGATAAGAATAAGACGATGAGTGAACGTTACGAGACATTGGCTGCTCGCATCTACGAGCGCTTTGGCGAGCAAATGCGCCGCGTGCCGTCGAATTGCGGTGAGCTGACCTACGAGCTCGACAAAGACGACCTGAGTACGATTGCAACCGCGCTGCGCAATGAGGCTGACTTCGGCTTCGAGATGCTGATAGATGTCTGTGGCGTTGACTACCTCCACTACGGCAGCGACGAGTGGGAAACGAGCGATGCAACATCGACCGGCTTCAGTCGCGGTGTCGAGCGTGAGCCCGTCATTCTCGACGAGGCTGATGAGTTTGACAGCGAGCGCTTTGCGGTCGTGTATCACCTCCTGTCATTGCAGCACAATGTCCGGCTGCGGCTGCGTGTGTACACCGGCACGAGCAATCCGCCGATCGTTAAATCGGTTGTCGATATCTGGAATGGTGCTAACTGGTTTGAACGAGAAGTTTTCGACCTGTACGGCATCCTGTTCGAAGGCCACCCGGACCTGCGCCGAATCCTGACGGACTATGGTTTCATCGGGCATCCGTTCCGCAAGGACTTTCCGATTTCCGGCAACGTGGAAGTGCATTACGACGAGGAAGAGGGTCGGGTCGTCTACAGGCCGGTGACGATCGAACCACGCACCTTGGTGCCGCGGGTCATTCGCGATGACAACCGCTATTCAGCCGACCTCAAGGACGCGACCGATGGCTGAGATCCAGAGCTACACGATGAACTTCGGCCCACAGCACCCGGCTGCGCACGGTGTGCTGCGTCTCGTTCTTGAGATCGAGGGCGAAACGATCCAGAAAGCGGACCCACATGTTGGGCTGCTGCACCGCGCCACGGAGAAGCTCGCCGAGACCAAGCCGTTCAACCAGAGTATCGGTTACATGGACCGTCTCGACTACGTCTCGATGATGTGCAACGAGCACGCCTACGTGATGGCGATCGAGAAGCTGCTCGGCGTCCAGGTTCCGGTGCGCGCCCAATATATTCGCGTGATGTTCGACGAGATCACGCGCATCCTGAATCACCTGATGTGGCTCGGCGCACACGGCCTCGATATCGGGGCCATGACGATGTTCCTGTACTGTTTCCGCGAGCGTGAAGACCTCATGGACTGCTACGAGGCAGTCTCGGGCACACGCATGCACGCGACTTACTACCGTCCGGGTGGGGTCTACCGCGACCTCCCTGACAGCATGCCGAAGTACCAGGAATCGAGGTTCCGCAGCGAGAAAGAGCTGGAACGCATGAACTCGATTCGCGAAGGCTCGTTGCTCGATTTCATTGACGCGTTCTGTGATCGCTTCCCGGGTTGTGTCGACGAATACGAGACGCTTCTCACCGATAACCGTATCTGGAAACAGCGCACTGTGAATATCGGGGTCGTATCTCCCGAACGCGCGATGCAGCTGGGCTTCTCGGGTCCAATGCTGCGCGGCTCGGGTGTCGAATGGGACCTGCGCAAGAAACAGCCGTACGATGTCTACGACAAGGTAGATTTCGATATCCCGGTCGGCGTTAGCGGCGACTGCTACGACCGCTACCTCGTGCGCGTCGAAGAAATGCGGCAGTCGAACCGAATCGTCAAGCAATGTGTTGCCTGGCTGCGGGATAACCCGGGCCCGGTTATCGTTGACGATCACAAGGTCACGCCGCCGACGCGCGTGGAGATGAAAGACGATATGGAATCGCTCATTCATCACTTCAAACTGTTCACCGAAGGCTATTGCGTACCACAA
>Ga0209567_10000312_pt1 | contig 26590 bp, 11 predicted proteins | sample COG_12_FD_184756 | JGI IMG/M metagenome (GOLD analysis project Ga0209567, IMG submission 184756) | Pelagic marine sediment microbial communities from the LTER site Helgoland, North Sea, for post-phytoplankton bloom and carbon turnover... | ecosystem: Environmental > Aquatic > Marine > Neritic... | reverse complement strand
CGGGCAATACAAGGATGGTGGACCCAGTCGCAATTGAAGCGCGCCACGATTCGACCATTGCGGGCGGAATGGTCCTCGTGGTCTCTCCGAGTGGTTCTGTCTGCAATGTCCTCGAGGCACCCGCGCGCTATTGCGAGAAGGGCTCTGACACCACGACCATTCGGCTCGGCGACATCTGGCCGAAAGCGCTTGCACGAAACATCCGCAGCAACATTCGGCGCACGATTCGCAGTCGCCGGTTCCACAGCGAAGATGCCGAGAATCCTGCTGACGGCAGAAGCTACGAATTCATGTATGTGCCCCAGGGGCACGATCGTGTGCTGCTGGTTGTGCGGGACATATCTGAAATCAAGCACGCCCTGTCGAGGGTTACCGAAATCGCCTACACCGATGAAGTTACGGAACTGCCGAACCGTGAATTTCTTCTGAGCGAGTTAACCAGAATAACGGACATGCGGCGCCTGAAAGAAGGTCGGGCAGCGGTACTGTGCCTGCATGTCGAACAGTTCGATGCTGCCGGCCATACGCTGATTGCAGGTCATGAAGACGATCTGTTCAGGGAACTGGCGTCGCGACTCACGATGCAGCTCCGAGGTATGAACGATGCGACACAGAGAAATTTCGAGCGCTATTCGGTAGTCGCGCGCACCGACTTTCGGCAGTTCGCGATCGTGCTGCCGAGTATCGAAAGCGGCGAAGACGCGGAGTCGGTGATAATGCGTCTGATTGGCGCGTTGAAGCAACCTCTGACAATTGGCGGTCGTTCCATTGTCGCCACAGTGCACGGCGGAGTCGCACTCTTCCCACAGGACGGTACGAGGTCGGACGATCTCTACGCGAACGCGATCTCGGCTATGGATGACGCGAGGAATAGCACTGCGACCCCGTTCCGCTTCCACTCGGGTACCGTGAGATTGCGGAACCTGCAGCGCCAGGACATCGCGGCCGATCTCAAGGCCGCGCTCGACAACGATGGCTTCATATTGAAATACCTCCCGGTCGTCGATGCGCACATGGGTGCCGTGACATCCGTCGAGGCGCTGCTGCGCTGGCCTGACACTATTCTCGGATCGCGCTCCACGCAAAAGATCATAACGATCGCCGACTTTACGGGCTTGATCGTACCGATAGGTGGATGGGTATTGCGCCGCGCTTGCGAGGATCTGTGTCGCTGGCAGGAGGCGGGGCACAAGGATATCCGCATGGCGATCAATCTTTCGGGGCAGGAATTCTCGAATGCAGAACTCGCAGACCGTATCCAGGCCGTTCTGGATGAGATGTACCTGGAGCCAGGCAGCCTTGATCTGGAGATCAAGGAGCACATGGTGTTCAGGGATGCGCTGCAACAACACGCAACCTGCGAACGGCTCAGTTCGATCGGCGTCGGTATCGTGATTGATGACTACGGTACCGGTGCATGTACGCTTGCTCACCTGTCGCAGAGCCCGATCGACATGATCAAGATCGACAGGTCGTTCGTCGCCAATATCGCGTCCAGCGAGTGCGATCGGGCCGCCTGTACAGCCGCCATTGCGCTGGCCCATGGCCTCGGAATGCGGGTCATCGCAGAGGGTGTTGAAACCGAGCAGCAGGCCGAGTTCCTGCGGCAGCAGGGCTGCGATTTATTGCAGGGCTTTCTGTTTAGTGAGCCACTCGCGGATGATGATCTTCTCACCTATCTTGATAGCCAGGCGCCAGCCGCGGTGGATAAGGCGCGCGCACAATGACGGATCCGAAACACAAGCCGGGATTCGGGCCGGACGACAATATCGACCTGACGCAGACCATCCGGCGGCTGTCGATGCCGACGACGCCCGCCAACGATTCGTTCGAGACCGGAACAGGCAAGGCATTGCTTCTCTGTCGTGACAGTGCAGCAAAGAAATGGGGCAGACGGTGGCTGACGCAAGCGGGGCTGCAAACCGAAGTGGCGGAAGACCCGGCGGATGGGATGGCGATCGCCCGCGAGGTGAGGCCGGATGTCGTCGTCGTCGAGGCAGGACTGCAGGATGGCGCGGCGCTTCCCGTCTTCCAGGCATTTGTGGAAGCCGCGGACCTCGACGTGCCGGTCATCGTATTGTGCTCCAGCTCCAGGGAGGTCAGTACAGCTCTCGAGGCTGAAGTTTTCGATGTCGCGCGCAAGCCATACCAGTGGCAACTGATTAGCCGGCGTGCCCGACACGCGTCACGCCTGGCGGAACTGGAGGCGAAGCTCAGCGAAAGCCGAGACTCACTCGCCAAGGCGGTGACGATCGCCGAGGCGGCTCGACGGCGACTAAGAAGCAGGGAATCCTTCGAGCCGCTTACGGGCCTGCCGAACAAGGGTAAGTTCATGGATCTGTTGAAGCGGGGCATGGCTGCCGTCAAGCGCGATCAGACCGAGCTTGCCGTCCTGGTGATCGGCTTCACGCGTTTTCGACTCGTCATCGAAGCGATGGGCCAGGAACAGGCTGACCTGGTACTCACGAAAATTGGCAGTAACCTCGCAGGCTGCCTGCGCCAGTCCGCCGCGCCGCGAGGCATGGGGCGCGGCCTGAGAACAGCGGCTGCGGGCAGCCTCGACCAGTTTCGCTTCGCGTTGATGCTTACCTGTACGAGTGGCGAGGAAGAGCTCAGTCTGTTCCGGCAACAGCTGCTGGACACACTATCACAACCGATCCAGATCTCGGGCCAGACCGTGTACCCGTCCGCGTGTCTCGGTGTAGCGCTTTATCCGCAGGATGCAGATGATGCAGACAGCCTCCTGCAGCGAGCCGACAATGCCATGCGTGATGCGCAGAGTCGGGGTGGCGGATTCAAGTACTATTGTTCGGAAACCGACGCAGCGGCCGCGCGCAAGCTCAGGATCGAGCACATGTTGCATGAGGCGCTCGATCGCAATGACCTCAGGCTCGCGTATCAGCCCATTACGACGGCAGACGGCGGCCACGTCCTTGCCGGCGAGGCATTGTTGCGCTGGCCGCAGGAGGACGGGAGTTTTATATCGCCCGCCGAATTCGTGCCGATCGCAGAGGAATCCGGACTGATGCTTCGGATCGGCGAGTTCGCGCTCGACGAAGCCTGCCGACAACTCAAGGCATGGCGTCAGGCCGGCATCAATCTGCCCCACGTATGCGTAAACGTTTCAAGGGTGCAGCTGATCAGCACAGGCTACGCACAATCGGTTGGACGAATACTTGATAAGCATGGCCTGGAGCCTGGGCACCTCGAACTCGAAATCAGCGAACGCGGTGTTCTCTCGGGCGATTACGACGTGATCAGTCAATTGCACGAGCTGAAGGATCTCGGCATTCGCCTGTCTGTCGACGATTTCGGGACAGGTGATTCAGCCATCGCGTATCTCAAGGAACTGCCTGTTGACGTATTGAAGATCGACCAGTCATACGTCGCCGGCCTCACAGTTGACCACAAGGATGAAGCGATCGCTTCGGCGATGGTCGCTCTCGGTCAAAGACTCGATCTCCAGGTGATCGCTGAAGGCGTCGAGACGGCGGAGCAACTTGCCATTCTGCAGAAGTTCGGCTGCGACGGGATACAGGGATTTCTCGTATCCAGACCGGTCTTCCCTGACGCATTCGCCGCGATGTTGACCAGGTCTTCCAAGGCTTAGATTCGTTCCACCTTTTTAACCACCACATTATGTGACGCATGTCACACTTCGCTGCCCTCGCCGCGGGCAGCAATCACCGCCGATCCGGCCGAAATCGTCCCTAATAGTCACCACAAGAATTGGGGAGGATTGCTCATGGATATACGACCGATCATAGGTGATCTATGAGGCAGCGATTAATACGGAAGCTGAATGCCCGACTGCTGGCCTGCCTGCTGCTCGTGGCGTTCACTGGTACGTCGACTGTTGCTCTCGCCGATTCCAATAAGCATCATCCGATGCGCTTCGACCACATCACGCTCGATGATGGACTCTCACAAAGTAACGTCCTTACCGTTCTTCAGGACTCGCAGGGATTCCTGTGGATCGGGACAGAGAACGGGCTCAATCGCTACGACGGCTACGAGATCGAGACTTTCACGCGTGACCGGGGGAACAAGGATTCGCTAAGCAGCGACTTCGTATTCGATATCGAGGAAGACCGAGACGGAAATCTCTGGATTGCGACCAATGGTGGTGGCCTCGTCAAATTCGATCGCGCCAGCAATCGTTTCGCCGCGTTCCGCCACGATCCCGCGAACAGCAACAGTATCTCCAGCAATATCGTTCGTCGCCTGCTGATAGACGATACCGGCATTATCTGGATCGGCACGCGAGATGCCGGACTCGATCGCCTGGATCCGGGCAGCGGCGTCTTCCGGAACTACCAGTTCGGCGATGGCGCGCATACGCCCGACAACATCTACGCGTTGTTCCAGGATTCCACGGGCATTCTGTGGGTTGGCGGCGATCATGGGCTGACGCAACTTGATACCGAGACAGATGAGCTGTCTACGTTACGCCATAGTCAAGATGATGCCAGCTCGCTCCCGGAATTTAGCGTACGAGCGATCGCCGAGGATGGTAATGGTCGCATCTGGATCGGCACGGACGGCGGTGGCCTTTCGCGACTGAACGCGAGCCATGCAGCGTTCGAGCACTTCACGCATGTTGCCGAAGATGCAGCGACAGTCGCGAGCGACCGGGTGTCGACGCTCTACAAGGACAGTGCGGACCGTCTCTGGGCCGGCACGACACGTGGCCTCAACCTTGTCGATGTGGACACAGGCTCCGTGGTCCGCTACGCGCATGACAGTAGCGACGCGTCGAGCCTTGGCGGCAATGACGTAACAACCATCTACGAAGATCGCGGCGGCCTGCTCTGGGTCGGGACGAAGACCCGCGGCCTCAATAAATGGAATCCACGCACGTGGGCGTACGGACTCGAACCTGCCAAGAAAATTACCGCCAGTGCTGAGCGTCAACCCAATGTCACATCTTTCGTCGAAGATGACGCTGGCACGCTGTGGGTTGGCACGTTCGGCGATGGGTTGAACGCAATGGACAGGTCGAGCGGCGAAATCGTTCGCTATCGTAACGATGCGGACAGCGCCTACCGGATTTCCGACGACCGGGTGATGAGCCTGATGCGGGACAGCAAAGGCCGGATCTGGGTTGGAACAATGACCAAGGGTATCGACCGGCTCGATCCCGAGACCGGTAACATGCGCTCGTTCCGCTTCAATCCTGACAATTCGTCAAGCCTGAGCGCCAACGGCATCATGACGATGTTCGAGGACAGCTTGGGGTATGTGTGGGTGGGGACCTTCGGCGGCGGCGTCAGCCGATTCGATCCCGAAACAGAGCAGTTCACGCGCTTCAAGCTTGATTCGGAAGACCCGAATTCCCTGAGCAGTGACCGGGTTACGAGCATCGCGGAAGACAGGAGCGGGCGAATCTGGATCGGTACTGAGGGCGGCGGACTGAACCTGTTTGATCGGACCGATAATACGTTTCATCACTTCCGTCACGATCCCGAGGACCCCAGGACACTCGCTGCCGATACGGTCTATGCGATCAACATAGACGCCGCAGGCACGGTCTGGGTCGGCACGCATGGTGGCGGCCTCGACCGGGTGGCGGGCGATGCGCGAAGGCCCGCAGCGATCTACTTCGAAAACTTCTCGCAAAAGGACGGGTTGACGAACGACGTTATCTACGGCGTGCAAATCGATGCCAGGGGCTGGCTGTGGATAAGCACTAACTACGGCATTACGCGGCTGGATCCGGAGTCCGGGGAGGTCAAGAACCTGCATCGGAAGGATGGCCTGCAATCGGAAGAATTCAACTTCGGCGCCCATTATCAGAGTACCAGCGGTGAGTTGTTTTTCGGCGGGCACAACGGCTTCAACGCGTTTCAGCCTGAGGCCATTGAGGCCAGCATTGTGGTTCCCGCAGTTGCGCTGACCGGGTTTTTCAACCTGAATGACCCGACCAAATCGCAGCTGCCCGAAGCTGGTGAAGGCGTTGAGCTGAGCTGGAAAGACGGCAGCGTGGCTTTCGAATTCGCGGCGCTCGACTTCGCGGCACCCGAATCGAATCGATACATGTACAAGCTCGAGGGATTCGACAAGGACTGGATTGACCTCGGCAATCGCCGTCGCGTGACGTACACGGATCTGGACGACGGCAACTACCTGTTGCGAGTTCGGGCCGCCAGCAGCGAGGGCGTATGGAACGAGGCGGGATTCGCAATCCCCGTATCGGTATCGGCAGCGCCATGGGACACGTGGTGGGCCTATGCCGGCTACGCGGCGCTGTTCGTCCAGCTCGTCGTATTCCTTTGGCTTGGTCATCGTCGCAAGGTCCAGCGCGAGGAAGAGTACAGCCGACGTCTCGAGAACGAGGTAAACCTGCGCACCGAGAAGCTGCTTGATACAAACAAGCAGCTCAACCACCTGAACAAGGCACTGCAGGAAAGCAGTCTTAGCGATCCATTGACGGGCTTGCGCAACCGTCGATTCGTATTCGAAGAGGTGTCCCGAGACCTCGATGTTATCCGGCGCCGCATCGAAGACGAGCGCGACGGCATGACCTCGGACGATACTAACGAGCTCGTGTTCATGATGATCGACATGGACAATTTCAAGCCAATCAACGACACCTACGGCCATGCAGCAGGCGACCAGGTGCTACTCGATTTCCGTGATCTGCTGCTGAATATCTGCCGACGCTCCGACTTTGTAATCCGCTGGGGCGGTGACGAGTTTGTCGTTATCGCGAAACAGGCGCGCGCCGGCGAGACAGAGGCGCTCGCAGAGCGCATCCGTTCGACGGTTGCAAATCATAACTTCACGCTCGGCGATGGCCAGATCGTACGCACAACCTGTTCGATCGGCTTCGCCGCGTATCCATTGTTCCGCAACAAGGTCGACGATTCCGGACTGGATCAGATTATCGGCCTTGCCGACAGCCTCATGTACGAAGCAAAGAAAACGCGCGACGCCTGGGTGGGAATGATGGGGCCAAGCGCGGCAGCCACGAGTTTCGACTTCGACCACGAGTCAATCGAACCCACGTCATTGCTGTTTCGCGCTCGCCATGCCGGAAACCTCGTTCGTCACAACCCGATAGAGGACGAGCAGGAATATCGGCAGCTTGGGAGTGTGAGCTGATGATTAACCGATTGGATAGGACGACACACATAGACTGTTACTTCAGTCCGGCATTCATCCTGCCGGCCGATTGGTGCAATACACCTGGAAATCTACTCAACGGACGAGAGCTATGAATATCATCAACCTCATCAAGATCGGAATGGTCGTGCTGGTGCTGACATTAGCGCCGTTCGCGTATGCGGCGAAGGCCGACAAGGTCGACGTCATCGTCGGATACGACGCCAAGCCCGGTAAGGCGGAGAATGACCGCGTCAGAGGTCTCGGCGGTGAGAACAAACGCGAATTCGAAAACTTCAACATGCGTGTCATCAGCATCTCCGAGAATGCGCTGAAGGCGCTCGAGAAAGGCAAGGGCGTGCGATTCGTGGCCAGGGACACGGCCATCGAGAGTTTCTCGGCCGCGGCTCGACAGACGGCCAGGCAGCCTGCAGCCGGTTCGGCGAACGCATTTGCCGTGGACTCGAACATCGGTATCGCGGTCCTGGATTCGGGCGTGGCGGAACACAAGGACCTGAACGTTGCCGCGCGCATGAATTGCACGGCATCGGCCGCGGCGTCGAGCGGCACGTTCGCCGATTCTTTCGGCTCGGCCTCTTACTCGAACAACGATGGCTCAGGTAACTTCAGCGGTAGCTGGATCGAAGGCGATGTGGCGGGCGCCGGGCCGAACTCGGGCAACGTTACTATCAGTGGTGGAGAGCTTCTGCTTAATGACCAACCGGACACGGGAACCGAGCCGAGTGCGGCACGTTCGATGGACCTCTCCCAAGCCGATTCGGCGACATTCAGCTTTGACTTTCGAACCACATCGGGCGTGGATACGAGCGACCAGATCATTCTCGATGTATCAGACGACGGTGGCAACAGCTACGTGACCCTCGAGGTCTTCGAATCATATGCAGGGGCGAACTCTGGATCAAGAAGCTATGATATTTCGCCTTACGCCTCGTCCGACACGTTGATCCGCTTTCGCGTGACCAATCTGTACGGTGGGTCTGATGAGTCCTTCGCCGTCGATAACGTGCAGATCACCTCCGAAACCTTGAGTGCCACCTGCGTAACCGAGACCGGCATGGCCAGCGGCGGCGAGTACCGCGACAGCTTCAGCACTGCTGACTACAGCAATGATGACGGCGATGCCAACTGGAGCGGCGCCTGGATCGAGGAGAACGACGACGGTTCGGCCACCTCGAGCAGCGGCGACATGTTCATCGCCAATGGCGAGCTAAACCTGGACAACCAGAACGGTGGCTCATCACCGGCCATTCGGCGCACCGCCGATCTTGGTGGCGTAACGTCAGCTACACTGGAATTTGACTATGCGGGTTACGGAACCGGCGGGCTCGACATCGTGGCTTTCGAAGTCTCGACTGACGGCGGCGCCAGCTACACCACGCTCGAGTCGATGGAAGTCATCGGAAATGTGAGCGGCTCACGTTCGTTCGAGCTCGAAGACTTTGTCAGCCTCGACACACAGGCAACGATTCGCTTCCGCCTGGCACAAGGCCTCGCCGCATCCGGCCAGCATATTCGCTTCGACAATATTGCGATCACCGCGGCTGGCGGCGACCCGAATGACGCATTCGGTCACGGCACACACGTGGCCGGCATCCTCGGTGGCAACGGCAGTGTTTCCGCCGGTGCTTACCCGGGCGTGGCACCGGGTGCCAAGATCCACTCCATTCGCGTGTTCGATGAGGAAGGCAAGGGTGTTGCATCGGATGCCATCGCGGCTCTCGACTGGGTCCTGAGCAATGCCACTGCGAACGGCATCCGCGTGGTCAACATGTCGCTCGGCAAGGCTGTCGAGGAATCCAACGACACCGATCCGCTGGTGCTGGCCGTTGAGCAGGTCTGGGATGCCGGGATTGTTGTCGTCGTCTCAGCCGGTAACTACGGCCGTGACGGCCACATGACGATCTCCAGCCCGGGCAACTCGCGCAAGGTCATCACGGTCGGTTCGCTTACGGACAAGGGCACGGGCAACGACTTTTCAGACGACTTCGTCTCGACGTTCTCCTCAATGGGACCGACGCTCGGCGATTACGTGTTGAAACCGGACCTGATTGCACCGGGTAATCGCCTCATCGCACCGATGCCTGGCAAGGGCAAGCTCAAGAAGGACTTGCCGGATCGTGTAACGGCCTGTGGCAATGGCTGCACGGGCAATTACCTCGAACTCTCGGGTACCAGCATGGCCACGGCTATGGTCTCGGGCACGGCAGCGCTGATGTTGACCCAGGATCCGTCACTGTCGCCATCGACCATCAAGGCACGCCTGATGCGCTCGGCGCGCAAGATCGACGCCGATCCGACCGCATCGGGTGCTGGAGTCCTCGACATCGACGCGGCCCTCAGTGAGACGGGCGTGTTGTCGGGCCAGGCGCTTTCGCCGCTCATGGGACGCACGGACGAAGGTCCGGCGATCCATGTGCAGGACACGGCGGACCTCTGGGGTGATGTCACCTTCGGGGCCGGTTACCTCTGGACCGATGGTTACCTGTGGACGGACGGTTATCTCTGGACAGATGGTTATCTCTGGACCGACGGTTACCTCTGGACCGATGGCTACCTCTGGACGGATGGTTACCTGTGGACCGACGGGTACCTCTGGACCGACGGGTACCTCTGGACCGATGGCTACCTCTGGACGGACGCGGTAACCGATTACAACCCGTTGTTCGATACCCAGAATCAGACCATCGGACTCAATGACGACGAATAGTTTAACCAGGGCTCATTAACGACGACTCGTATCGATCCGCCTGAGCCCACCTGAGGGGCATGTTGCTTGTTCTGTCCGCAAAGCAGCATGCCCCTTTGTTTTGCCTGATAGTTTCAGCGGAATTTAACGCCCGCATTATGTGATGCAGGTCACACTTTTCCAGCAGCTGCCACCCGGCCCCGCACCTCCCCAAAGTCCCGTTATTTGGTGCAATAGGCTTAGAAATTTACTCAACGGACGAGAGCAATGAACAACACAAACATCTTCAAGATCGGACTGATTGCGCTGGCGATGATGATTGCCCCGGTCAGCTTCGCGGCCAAGGCTGGCAAGGTCGACGTCATCGTGGGTTACGACGCGAAGCCGGATCATATCGAGGCGAAACGAATCGAGAATCTCGGCGGCAAGTCGAAGCGCGAGTTCAGAAACTTCAATATGAAGGTTATAAGCATTTCCGAAAACGCGCTCAAGAACGTCGGTGAGGGCAAGGGTGTAAAGTTCGTCGTTAAGGACAGTGAAGTCTTTGGTATGGCCGTGACGTCGCTCGCGCCTTCGGCACCCGAAGACTCTCCGGCACACAAGACGGCCAACGTGCCGGCTGATGGCACGGCCAATGCCACTTACAAGGGCAACAACGTCGGTATCGCGATCATCGATTCGGGCCTCGGCCAGCATATCGACCTCGACCAGCTCGCCTGCCAGTACGACTTCCTGAACGGCGCCACTCCGGGTAACGATATCGAAAACGCAGAAGATGCGGCTGAATGTGAGCAGGGCAGCACGCGGAGCGATCCGCTCGGTCACGGTACGCACGTCGCTGGTGTCCTGACAGGCAGTGGCGCTGGTTCCAACAACGAACACAAAGGTGTCGCGACTAGTTCGAAGCTTCTGTCGCTTCGCACGCTCGACGGTGATGGCCGTGGTGTTGCGTCTGACACGATCGCCGCCCTCGACTTCCTGCTTAGCTATGGTGATGACTTCGGCATCGAGGTCGTCAACCTCTCGATCGGCAAGGCCGTTGAAGAGTCGAATACGACGGATCCGCTCGTACTCGCCGTTGAGCAGGTCTGGGACGCGGGGATGGTCGTCGTCGTTGCTGCCGGTAATTATGGTCGCGACGGTCACATGACGATTACGAGCCCGGGCAACTCTCGTAAGATCATTACGGTCGGTTCGCTGACGGATAAAGAAACCGGCGGTGATTTCAGCGACGACTTCGTGTCGACCTATTCGTCCGTAGGTCCGACGCTCGGCGACCACGTATTGAAGCCTGACCTCGTGGCCCCGGGCAACAAGGTCACAGCGACGATTTCCCTCAATTCAACGCTGTTCACAGGACTGACGACGCGTGTTGGCAAGTGCCGCACGATCGAGACCTACTGCAGCGCAAACTATCTCGAGCTCTCGGGCACCAGCATGGCGACACCGATGGTTGCCGCCACGGCTGCACTGATGTTGCAGAAAGACCCGAGCCTGACGCCCGCAACGATCAAGGCTCGCCTGATGCGCTCTGCTCGCAAGATTGATGCAGAGCCCACGTTCGTAGGCGCAGGCGTATTGAACGTGGATGCGGCGCTTAACCAGACGGGCACGGTTGCCGGCCAGGCGCTGTCGCCGCTCATGGCCCGCTCCGAGGAAGGTCCTGTGATCCTCGTTGAGGATACGGCCACGCTTTGGGGCGACGCCTCCTGGGATGCCGGCTACCTCTGGACCGATGGCTACCTGTGGACGGATGGTTATCTCTGGACCGACGGTTACCTCTGGACCGACGGTTACCTCTGGACTGACGGCTATCTCTGGACGGACGGTTACCTCTGGACGGATGGCTACCTCTGGACCGACGGTTATCTCTGGACCGATGGTTACCTCTGGACCGACGCTGTCACAAACTACAACTCGCTCTATGAAACTTCTACCGGATCTGTAGACCTGCAAGACGACTAATCCGGAATTGTGAGACTAAGGGAGGAGTTTCATGAGAGCAGCAATTAGAAAAGTTATTTCGCTCGATTTCGCACGGTCCACCGGCTCGTGTCTGCTGGAGAAGGTGCCAGTCGGTGAGCCAACGGCGGAGCTCGAGGGCGTCGCGCTGCTGGTGACGCGCGATAGTCTGTCGGTGCAGTGGGCGCCACGTTGGCTCCAGCAGGTCGGGCTGCATGTAGAGATCGCAAGTGATGCGAAAGAGGCGCTCGAGATCGCCGCCGCAAAGCGTCCGACAGTGTTCATCATCGACGCGGCCGAGAAGGATGATGAGACCAGGCCGCTGCTGCAGCGCTTGCGCCGGGCACATGGCGCACATGTTCCAACGATCGCACTGTGTACGAGCGACGAGGATGTCACGGTCGCTGCAACGCTGGATGCGACGGACATCGTGCGCAGACCCTACCAGTGGGACCTGATCACACGACGCGTCGTCAAGGCTGTGAATGCCAGCGACACGCTCAGGGAATTGCGCAAGGCCAACGCGAAGCTCGACAAGATTAACTCGCGAGTCACCGAAGCCGAGGTGGCGCGTGCGAAGAGCATCGGCATGGATGCTCTGACCTGCCTGCCGAGCATCGAGAAATTCCGCAGTCTGTTGCACAAGGCCACTACGGGCAGGGGTGCTGGGGACAGGGACCTTTGCCTGCTCGCAATCGGCCTTGACCGTTTCCGCGTAATTAACGAGGCGATAGGGTACGAAAATGCAAATGCATTGCTCAGCCAGTTTGCTGATCGACTCCGGAATTGTCTGCGCGACAGGAACGTTATCGGGGACGTCGACAGCGGTTCGGTGACGGCGATCGCCGCACGGCTGGGCGGCGCGCGTTTCGGCCTGCTGGTGTCTCACGGAGACGTCGAGCAGATACGACGCGTCAACCAGGCAATTATCCGCCAACTCAGCGAACCATTCGAGGTAGCGGGGCAGAGCATCTATCTTACAGCCAGCGTCGGTGCCGCGATTCATCCGCGCGATTGCAGGAATATGGATGATCTGTTGCATTTTGCTGAGAACGCGATGTTCAGGGCGCAGGACAATGGCAGTGGCTTCGAGTTTTATACTGATCTTGACGATACGGGGAGCCACAGGTTGTTCGCTCTCGATGGAATGCTGCGTGAGGCCATTCGCAACGGTGACCTGGAACTGGCGTACCAGCCAATTACCGATGTCGCCAGCGGCAAGGTGGTTGCAGCCGAAGCACTGCTGCGCTGGGAGCACGCGGAGCAGGGTCCGATTTCTCCGGCTGTTTTCGTGCCGGCTGCCGAGAGCAGCGGCCTCATGGCCGAAATCGGGGACTTCGTGATCGAGAAGGCCTGCCGCCAACTTGGCAACTGGATCGCGGCCGGTATGCAGCCTATCCGCATAGCCGTCAACCTGTCGCTGTGCCAGCTGCTGCGCGGCGACGTCGTCAAGACGGTGGACGACGCGCTGAACAAGAATGGTCTGACGCCGGAACTACTGGAACTCGAGCTCAGTGAGCGCGGCGTTCTCAACAGGAACCCGGAAGTCGTCGATGTGGTACGCAGGCTCAAGGCCCTCGGCGTTCGCATTTCGATCGATGATTTCGGCACCGGTAATGCCGCGATTGGCTACCTCAAGGACCTCCCGATCGACGTTATCAAGATCGACCGTTCCTACATCAGCGGTAAAGATCGAAACGAACGCGACGAAGCGATTGCGTCGGGCATAGTAGCCCTCGCACAGCGCCTCGACGCGACCGTAATTGCCGAAGGTGTTGAGACAGAAGCACAACTCGAAATGTTGCGTGACTGGGGCTCGCAGGAATGCCAGGGCTTCTATTTCTCCCCCGCGATTGACGGGGACGAGTTCCGGGCGCGATTCTCACACAAGGCCCGGTTTTGAGACGCGGGTCACACTCCGTGCTCAAGATCGGGGCCCGAAATGCCGATATTTCTGCATGAGGGCAATAAGATACGTGTACACGGGTGCGTCGCGACATGCACCGTTTCTTTCGCTCGAATACGAGCATACAGGCGTCGGGTAGGGATGAGATCGACGAATACCGCAGGTAAACAGCGATGGGCGCCGGCAGCAATGCTACTGGCGCTGCTGTTTCTTGTTGTCTCGACCGCGCATTCGTTGGAGACGCATACGATGCGTTTCCAACGCATCACAGTAGCCGACGGCCTCGCCCAGAGCCAGGTCACGGCCATCGAGCAGGACCAGTCCGGATTCCTCTGGTTTGCGACGGAAAGCGGCCTCGATCGCTACGATGGCTTCACGTTCAAGCACTATCGCCACGAACGTGGCAACCCCAATGCCCTGGCCAGCGATTTCGTGCGCGATCTCGACCTCGCGGATGATGGCAGTCTCTGGATCGCGACCGACGGCGGCGGAGTCTCGCGTTGGGATCCCGCGACGGACAAGATCACGACTTACCGCTACGTTGCCGATGATGAGACGTCGCTGGCAACGGACCTCATCCGCACGATCCTGGCGGGCGACGACGGGACAGTATGGATAGGTACGCGTGACTCAGGGCTCGACAGGCTCGACGTCGCGACCAATCACGTGACGCACTTCGTCAGCGACCCGGATAATCCGGGCTCGTTGAGCAGCAACGAGATTTACGCGCTGGCGCTCGACGGTGCGGGTTCCCTCTGGATTGGTGCGAAATCCGGGCTTAACCAACTCAATATCGCGAGTGGTGAGATTACGAGAATCCCACTCGATCCCGCGAACCCTGAACGACTAAGAGAGAGCAGTGCCCGAAGCCTGCTGTTCGGGAGCGATGGCGCGCTCTGGGTGGGTACCGACAATGCGGGTCTCGTCAGCTTTGATCTCGAATCCGGTATCGCCAGGCAGTATGGCCACGATCCCGACAACCCACACAGCATCAGCAGTAACCGGGTCGATACGATATTCGAGGACGATCGGAATCGTCTGTGGGTCGGCACCGACAAGGGCCTGAACCTGATGGATGCTGAACGCGGTGAATTCACAGTCTACAAGAACGATGCCACAGACTCTGCGAGCATTGGCGGCGACGGTATCATGTCGATCTACCAGGATCGGGGTGGACTACTCTGGATTGGAACGCTCGCATCCGGACTCAGCAAGTGGAACCCGCGCTCCTGGTCGTTCGGCCACTACAAACCCGAGACCAGTGACCGGGCAAGCTTCAGCAGCCCGAATATCACGGCGTTTACCGAGGACTACGACGGCAACGCGTGGATAGGTACCTTCGGCGGCGGCATCAACGTGCTCAGTCGCGAAGGGCAGGTGATTCGGCAATATCAACATGATCCCGACGACGGCGGGAGTATTGCCGGCAATCGCGTGATGGCGCTGATTACCGACCGGCATGGTCAGGTCTGGGCGGGCACGATGCGCGGGGGGCTGAGCCGCATCGACCCGGCGACGAACGAGGTGGTCACGTTCAAACACGACCCGTCCGATCCCGCAAGCCTGGCCGCAAACGGCGTCATGTCACTGCTGCAGAGCAGTTCCGGCGATATCTGGGTGGGTACGTTCGGCGGCGGTGTGAGCCGCCTCGATGCGCAAAGCGGCAAGTTCACGAACTTCTCGCACGATCCCGAGGACGATACGACGCTTTCGAGCCCGCGGGCGACCGCCATCGCGCAGGGCCGCGACGGTGTCATCTGGGTGGGTACCGACGGCGGTGGCCTCAACTACCTGAACACGCGAACCGGCAACTGGCACCAGCTGAAACACGATCCAGACGATCCGACGAGCCTCAGTGCGAACACGATCTATTCGCTGCATGTCGATCCGCGTGGTCGGCTGTGGGCCGGTTCGAGAGAAGGCCTGGACAGGGTGTCTGCCTGGCCACTGTCGGGGAACGGAGCGCGAGTACTCGACATCTCCACGCCTGAAGGTATGAATCGCAGCGCCGTCTTTGGCATCCAGTCGGATACACGCGGCAATCTCTGGATATCCTCGTCGCAGGGCCTGGCGAGTTTCAATCCCGATACGGGCGAGATCCGGAGTTTCCATGAGAGCCAGGGACTGCAGGGCGAGGAGTTCAACTTCGGCGCGTCCTACGCAAGCCCCGATGGCAGGCTGTATTTCGGTGGCGCCAACGGTTTTAATCGATTCAACCCGACCAAGCTGGAAATCAACAGGACCCCGCCGCCCGTGGTCCTTACCTCGCTGTCGATCATCAACGAGCCGGTCAAGTCCGAACAGCCTTATGAACTGATTCGTGGCCTGGACCTGGACTACAGTGACCACGTCGTCACTTTCGGTATCTCAGCCCTCGACTTCACGGCGCCCGAAGAGAACCGCTACGCTTACATGCTCGAAGGCTTCGACGACACCTGGGTCGATGCCGGCAATGAGCGGCGCATCACGTACACGAACCTCGACGGCGGCAACTACGTCCTGAAGGTACGTGCCGCCAATGGTGACGGAGTCTGGAACGAGACCGGCGTGGAGATCCCGCTAGCGGTCGCGCATCCACCCTGGAAAACCTGGTGGGCGTACACGCTGTACCTGTTTGCCTTCGTGGCCGCCATATTCATGTTCTGGCGTCACCAGGAGAAAAAGCTGCAGCGCGAATCCGAGTACAGCCGCCGCCTAGAGAGCGAGGTTCATGAAAGGACCCGGGAACTCAACAATCGCAACAAGGACCTCAAGATCGTCAATGCCAAGCTCGTGGAAGCCAGCACGACCGACGCGCTGACGGGCCTCAGAAACCGGCGCTACCTGTTCCAGCAGATCAACAAGGACGTCGACCTGGTGCTACGGCACTATCGCGACGGCACGGAGACGATGCGACCGGGCGGCAACAACGACCTGCTGTTCCTGATGGTCGATCTCGACAACTTCAAACCCGTCAATGACAATTGTGGCCACGAAGCCGGCGACCGCTTGCTGTTGCAGGTTCGGGACGTACTTCTCGACGCATGCCGCGCATCCGACGACGTGATTCGTTGGGGTGGCGACGAGTTTCTCATCGTCGCTCGCGAGGCAAACCGCAAGTACGCGGCAAGACTTGCCGAGCGCGTACGTACCAACCTCTCCGATCGCGTATTCCCGGTCGGGGATGGCCAGGTCGCCCGCATCACCTCGTCGATCGGCTACTCGTCCTACCCGTTCATCAAGGACCGGCCGGACCTGTTGTCCTGGGAAGAGGTGCTGGGCGTCGCCGATGCTGCTATGTACGAGGCCAAGCAGAACCGCAACGCATGGCTTGGCATCGAGGGTATTGAATGGCAAGGCAGCGGCGACGAGCTGTACCGGTCGATCAAGTCCGATCCGGGCCAGCTCGCTGAGGACGGCGTTATCCGTGCGGTCGAGTCGATCGAAGAGGCGGCTGAAGAGCTGGCCTAGGCGAAAACGCCAATAATTCGATGCGTGACCTGGGTCACAGCAGGGTCGCGTCGTTGACCGCAGTATTATGGTACATATGGACTGATTAGAAGAGTATTGAGCTATGTGGTTACCCACACCTGTTTACAAGGCCCTGCCCACCGCGTACGCGGTGATCGGCGTCGCGTTCATCCTGGGCGTCCTGTACGTCGGGCCCAACGCGCCGCTGGGCCGGATGTACCTGGGCATCGGCATAGTATCGATACTCGCTTCCGTCACAGTATCGATCTGGCGCAGCAAGCACAAAGAAAACAGAACCAAGGTCGACACCGACGACGTGCCAACTGCCTGACCCCGCTATTCCCTGAGCTGATAGGTCCAGCGGCCGTAGACGTACATTCCGGCCGCCGCAACGATTCCCACTGAACCCATGATGTACCACGCGACGCCAACGTTGTTCGCGGCGTAAAGCTCGGCCGTCAATACCTCGGCGCTTTGTCCGCTAATCTCCATTAGCCGCTGGAACGCCTCGCCAACGGGTACCGCGTCGACATCGGTTTCCGACAGGCCGCCGTCGAGCAGCGCCTGCCGCGCCACGGTGTCCTTGGCGCCAAAGCGCGCGTAAAGCACCTGTCCCCAATAGCCTTCGAGCACCCAGCCGATACCGAGCGGCAACTGGCTGAATCCCAGGTACATCGCTTTCTTTTGCGGCGGCGCGATGTTGCCCAGGTACTCGGAGCACTTCGGGCTCGACAGCATCTCGCCGATCGAAAAGCACACGATGGCCAGTACCATGATCCATACGTAGTTGAAGCCGCCGAACAGCATCAGGGTGCCGGCCGCGAGGAATGTCCCCAGCGCCATCGAGTTCGTCGCTTTCATGAGCGCGCTCCAGCCCGCGACGATAAAGCAGACGAACATGATCAGCATGGCGTTGAGATTGACGAGTCCTTCGGGCTGGATGCGCTGGCCGTCCTGCGTCATGCCGAAGAAGAAGATCCAGAAACGGTTGCTCGTGCCGTCCTCGCCGAACATATGTCGCACCATGACCGAGGTGTCGACCCAGTCGCGGAAGTACAAGGGCGCGACGTCCCAGAACGCCATGAGCATGAACCAGAAGCCCGCGAACAGCACCATGTACCAGATCATGATCGGCCGCCCGAGCTCTTTGAGGCTGTCGAGCCACAGGCTCTGTTCCCTGATCTCGCCGGCCTTGACCTTGCGGCGGTGCTCGAGGCGCGCTTCCTTGTCCTGCTCCTTGTACGTCAGAAGCAGCAGGAAGTTGAGCGAGATGATGGCGGCGCAGGCGTAGAACACGTAGGCCCATTCGAGCTGCCTGAGTTGTGCCGCCAGCAGTGGTCCCAGGAAGCCGCCGATGTTCACGGTCTGGTAGAAGACGCCCCAGGCCATCGAGCTGTTCTCGCGACTTGTCGACTTGACGATCGTCGCCTGGATACCCGGTTTGAAGATACCCGTGCCGAACGCGAGGACGATGGCGCCCGCCATGAATCCCCAGTAGGTCGCGAACCAGGCCATGATCAGGTAGCCCAGGATCTTGAACACGGTCGACGCGAAAATGGTTTCCTTGTAACCGACCCGGTCCGAGATTCCGCCGGTCAGCACGGGCACGAAAGACTGCATGAGTGCCCAGACTGCGAAGATCGTACCGATCTCGGTGCCGGCGAGTCCGAGGCCGCCGTTGGATTTTGCGTCGGTCGCATACAGGCTGGAGACCTGGCGCACGCCGTAATAGGCGAGGCGCTCGACCATCTCCATGCCGCCGCAGACCCAGAACACATAACCCAGGGAGCCGAGCGCGGCCCAGATCCCGAGTTGTTTGACATCTCTTGCGGTTGTGGTACTGCTGCTGCCGAGATCGGAGTTGGCCATGGTCTTCTCTTGTTGTTAGTTGAATACGTCGAATATGTAGCTGTACTTCACGATGAACTCGCGGCCCGTCGGCTGGCCATCGTCAGCCTGTTCGTCGACCTCGTTGTAGACGATGTACAGACCGGAGCTTGCCGTACGCAGCCACGAGAAGCGCAGGTTGGTAGCGAACTCGTCATCGGTCTCACTATATTGCAAGAGAGACTCGATCTGCATCTTCGGCGTGAACGAATACGACAGCCTGACCCGCGCGAGGTTTGCCGTGAAGTCACCGTTCGGGAGGTCGAAGTCGTTGTAGCGATAGGATATCTCGGAACGGAAGGTATCGCCGATGCGATAGTTAAGCGTTGGCGACAGCGATACGCGGTCACCGCCGAAGCGCCCGCCGACCGTCACGCGAGTGCTGAAGCTGAGTGGCTGTGAGCGGTCCGTGAAGTAGACGAGCTGCACTTCGGAGTGGTCGTACGTGCCGGGGTCGACTGTGACGCCGTCGACGATTTCGAAAGCCTCTACGACACCGTCCTTGGTGAAGTTGTAGCCCGTGTGGAACTCTGTGCCCGTCCGGAACTCCCAGTGCGTATCGAGATGCAGGAAGCCGGTTTCCTGGAAGCCGTCGAATTTCCAGAAGCCGGTATACGACATGTGCGGCCGGATCTCGAGCAGGCCCCACATGTCGTCGGGACGTATGCGCCGCAGGAGGGAAAACCGGCCCTTGCGATACTCTTCGCGAGCGAGGAAACCCACTTCGGGATTGAAGTCCTCGCGGACCTCGGTGTAACTGCCGCCAATGCTCCACTCGGCCGAGCTGTAGTCGCCTTTTACCGATAAGGCATGGTCCTTGCCGTCACGGCCCGGTGTGTCGGTCCGGGCGAGCCAGCCCTGGAACAGCAGGTTGTCGCCGACCCCCCAGCGACCGTCGACGCCGTACGTGCGGTTGTAATCGTCGCTCTTCGCTAGCAGGTAGGAGCCGTCGCCATCGCGATTAATGAAGATCGCGCCGATCGCTGAGCGGTTCGGCAATTCCTGGTTGACGCGGGCGACCGCGAAGTCGTTTTGCGGCGCAGCGCCGTCGAACGCTTCGGTACTCATATACAGGAAGCCGACATTGGTGCGTTCGCCGACCTTGCCGGAGAGTCGTGCGCCGCCGTTGACGGGGATAATCTCGCCATCGTCGCCGATGCCGATGCGGCGGCTGAAGAAGAGCTCTACTTCCTGGCCATTGCCCACAGCGAATTGGCCGGCGTTCTCCAGGAAGAACGGCCGCTTCTCGGGAAAGAACAAGTTGAAGCGGTCGAGGTTCACTTGTACCTCGTCCGCCTCGACCTGGGCGAAGTCGGTGTTGTAGGTCAGGTCGAGTGTCAGGCTCGGTGTGATCGAGTACTTGATATCGAACCCGGTTTCGCCGTCGGACTCGCTGCTGTCGAGTTCCCCGCCGTCGCGCGTCTTGCCGAGTACATAGGGCGTAAATTTCAGGTTGCGCTGCGCCGGCGGCGTTATACCGTTGAGGGTGCCTGCCTCGGAGACGCGGTACAGGTTCCTGTTGAGTTCCAGCGGTGCCCAGTAGGCGATTTCGTTGTTGCGACGAATATTGCGCTGGAAGTTGATGCCCCACTGTGCGCCATCGCCGTAGCGGAGCGTCCGGAACGGGATCTCGAACTCCGCGCTCCAGCCGACATCGCTGATTTTCGAAGCCACTGACCACGTGCCGTCCCAGTTCAGGTTAAAAGCGCCGCCACCCGAGCCGAAATTGTCGCCCGAACCTTCCTTGGTGACCTGGCCATCGTATTCGATACCGGCGGCGTTGGTGCCGAAGACATAGCCGTTCTGCCTGTCCAGCAGTCCGTCGATGACCATGAGGAAAGCGTCGGTGTCATTGAGACTCGAGTCCCTGCGGCTGTCCGACACGATGATGCCTCCAGGGTTATCGTCATATGCGACGACTCCGACGTAGATCGCGGTGTCGGTATACCCGATAAACACCTCGGTCTTCTGCGAGGAGGGCATGCCATCGTTCGGCTGTACCTGCCAGAAGCTCGTGGCCGGTACGGTCGCAAGCCAGGCATCGTCGCCGAGAACCTGCCCGTCGATCACGGGCGCGGTGCTGAGCGGGCTCGCGTTCATCTGTGGCGCCACGGTCGGTCGCTCCGCGGACTGCGCGGACGTTAGTCCGGGCGCCAGTAGCAACAGGCTCAGTAACGTGAGGCGATTCAAGGTTTCGGATTCGGTGCTGTGAGGGGGAGCGGTACGATGAGTATTGCTTGTTATTCGTCAGTTCGTGGCGGAGCTGCGCGCCTACCGTATTTTGCTTACCGCAGGATTATACATAGCGTGGCCGCTACGTGCTTTCAGCGCTTGCCGCGGCCGGGTATCAATAGACCGAGCTGCCGAGAAACTCCAGCAGCCCGGCCATGGCAGGCCGCTGATCATCCCAGGGCTCGTACGAGCGGCCGCGCGCGCCCGTGGATTGCAGACGCACGTCGCTTGCCGCTGCGATCAGACGCAACTGGTCGACTGTGACTGCGTAGTACGCGTCCGCCGCCGATGCTACCGGCTTCAGGAAGACGGACTCACTGGCGCCAACCGCTGCGGCGTTCCAACCCGACACCTCGAGCAGCAATGGCTCGCCATCGGCGTATATGATCACGGATTCGAACCCGTCGCGGGTCATGCCCGCGTCCTGCATCGTATTCCAGATACCAAGCCACAGGTAGTACTCGTACCTGCCGCTGCGGTTCACTTCCATCGGCGCGAGATGCACGTAGTCGCGCGCATACGCGGCGCGGCCAGGCGCCTCGTGACAGAAGACCAGGGGCGCGTTGCTGTAGCTGATCGTGACGCTCGTCACGGGATCGAGTTTCTCGCGCACAGTCCCCGGATCTGTTGCGCAGCCGATGAGGAGGAGCAGAGACAGCAGGCTCAGGGCGCGAGTAGCAATGTAAAGATGACCCATCATGATCAGAAGAACGCCTGGTAGCCGAGGTTTACATAATAGGATTCGCGATTGAGACTGACACCGCTGACATCGCGTTCCGCGAACTGCCTGCCGGCCTCGAGTTCGAGACGAAACCGCTGGCTGCGGCGATACTGAATGCGGATACCCGGCGTGTACAGCCACTCGTCGCGCGATTCGTTAACGCGATCACGTCGGTCGACCCGAAAGCGCGGATTGATACGCCACGCTCTGCCAAAGGGGTAGCGACTGTCGAGCGTGAACGATGTGACTTTCGCGGTATCCGAGTCTGAATAGCGTACGCCCACTATCGTGACATCGCCTTCTCTGAACAGGCTGCTTGCGACGATATTGCTCGAATAGTAGGTGTAGGTTGACGATGGCGTAGCGGGTACTCCACCCGACTCCGGTGTTGCGTCTACGCTCGTCCGATTGACGTCAGCATTAATCTGCAATTTCGGCGTCAGTGAGTGGGAGAGACCCAGCGTATAGGTCGTGGAGACGGGGCTGCGGTCGAGACCGAGCTGCCGGATTTCCTCGACCGGGAGCAGTTCGAGCAGCTGAGCGAACTCGAAGACGGGCTGGCCGATCAGGGCATTGCCCGTGCTCAGGAACGGACTATGACGACGATCGATCGAGCCATGCAATGTCAGGCGGGAATCGAAACGCCAGCTACCCTGCAGGAATGCACTGCCGACCTCATCGTAGAGAGTGTCGTAGTCGATGAGTCCCCAGAGACTCTGGTTTGTACCGAAGTAACGAAATTCCGTACCCACCGCCTGGCGGTCGTCGAGTCCTTCAATGTCCTGCTGGATGAAATACACCCCGAGCTCGAGATCCTCGAATATGGGACCGTAGTTGACGCTGGCGCCAAAGAACGATCGCTCGTCGTCGATGCCATCGGATGCCGAATAGGCCGGTTTGCCGACGACGGCACTAACGAGTATGCGTTCGTTGGCCTCATAACCCAGGTTGATACCGTCGAAGCGACCGAGAATGCCGCCGGTATTTCGCGATTGCCGACCGACCCGCCCTCGCAGGCCAGTCACGGCATCGGCGAGGTCCACGTAAGCGTAGGAAACGCGCGTCTCGTCACCCGAGCCTTCGTCTTCATCGAGAAGATCCTTGCGGTACCCCGCCGCAAGGCGGCTGCTGAAGTCGAGACGTTCGCCGCGACGGCGGATATCAAGATTGATGTCGGAATAGAGTGCCGACTGGCTGACGACCTCTTCCTGGTCATTGAGCTGGTTCGCGTCGCGGCGGTAATATTGTGAGGCGTAAGACTGGATCCGCCAGTCGCTCTCACGAATTACGCGTCGCTGCGCCGCAGCTCCGGTCGTCGCTCCGGCCTGCTGTGCTCGACGGTCTGTAGCGAGCAACGCGGCGAGCCGCTGGCTCACACGACTCGCTCCCTCGCCTTCGGGATAGAGCGACAGATACCGCTGATACTCTGCCCTGGCGTGCGCAAGTTGACCTTTCCGTTCGCGTGCGAGCGCGAGGTATTCCTGTGCTTCGGGCTGCCGCGCGTTCTCGGGAAGTTGCATGACCTTCGTGTATATCTGTACGGCCCGCGATATGTCGCCCGCAGCCATTGACCTGCGTGCGTCTTCCATCAAGAGGTCCACTTTGATTGAGCTCGCGTCGTCGGTCGGTGCAGACTCGGCAGGCGCGGCGGCCACGACGGTTGGCGGAGTGACAATTGTCACACCGTCACTCGCATTGTCGATCCACGCCGCGGGGAAAGCGTTGCGCAGGCCGGCGAGGGCCTGCCTGGCTTCGTCGCCGCTTGCGAAATCGCCGAGCCTGAGCCGATACCAGGTCTTGCCGTCGACGACGACTTTCGAATAGTAGATACGCTGCTCCGTGGCAGGCTGTAATGCCTTGGCATCGGCGAGCGTCGGCACGCGCTGATACGATGCGAGATTGATAACGAGTGCCGGGTCTTGTGCTATGGAGCGCGGGACCTGCCTGTGAGTAACGACAGGTGTTACCTGAGCCTGGAGAGGCTGTCGAGAAGATGGCCGGACGTTGACGACCAGGCCGAAGGCGACGGCGGACATGTCGACATCGAAGTCGACAGCCTTGTTGAAGCTCAGCGTAAGCACGTACCCGGCCGTGGCGTCGCCGTCGTATTCCAGGTCGACGAGATGTGCGGCGTCCGAATTGAACGGCCGCACGCGACTGCGCGATTCCGCGACGAGCGGTGATACGCCGTTACAAATACCGGTCGGCTCGATGAAGATCCGCAGGCGATCACCACCACCCTGAGGCTCGTGCCTGAGATACTCGGCCTTGCAGTTGAAGCGTACCGTCACGGCCGCGGACGATGCGTCGCCGTTTACGCGCGAGCTTTCAATGAATCCGGGCCCGGCAACTGCAAGCGGTGCCGCGAAGATCATTACTCCAGCGCTGATCCAGGGTTTTGCGCGAAGCCTCGTCAAAACTCACCGCCCGATATTCGGTGTTCCGGGCCAGGGCGGTTCTCCTTGATCGTCGTGAACGATGAATCCGTATAGACGTGGCATGCGCCGGAGCAGTTCCTGAGTTCGCTGGCCGTGTATTTCCTATCGGGGTTTTCCGATTTCTTGTGCGGTCCGGACTCGTAATCACCGCCGTGACAGCCTGCGCAATCTGGCTGGAATGCCGGAAACCGCCAGTTCACCGCCTCGGTATTGCCCTCGTGACAGTCCGTGCAGGCCAGGTTACCGCGGTGATCGAGCGGCTCGTAAGGCAGTCCTGTGTGGTTGTAGTCGACCGGCGTCCACGCGTTCGGGTTGTGACAGAGTCCGCAGTCCTGGCTCGTGTTGAAGTGGCCTGGATTCTGCCCTGTCGCGGTCGTGCCATTGTGGCAGGACGCACAGGACCCGAGCACCTGGTTGTGATCGACCGCGGTTACAGGCGACCAGGCGTTCGTGCTATGGCAATCCTCGCAGACATTGGTGGTTTGAACGTGCAGCGGCCCCTTGCCTGTTGCGTCGGTGCCGTCATGGCAGCTGATGCAGTTGTCGACGATGTTGGCGTGGTCGAAATTTGCCGGGACCCAGGCCACGGTCGTGTGGCAGTCATCGCAGTTGTTGCCGCTGTTGATATGCGTCGGGTGCTTGCCTGTTGCGGTGACGCCGTCGTGGCACGATCCGCAGGCGCCGATCACCTGCGTATGGTCCACCGTGAATACGGGCGACCACACATTGGACGTGTGGCAGTCCTCGCAGACATCAGTGGTCTGTATGTGTGCCGGGCCTTTGCCCGTCGCGTCGGTGCCGTTGTGGCAACTGATGCAGTTACCTGTGATATTGACGTGATCGAAGTTCGCGGGCAGCCAGGCGCTTGTCGAGTGGCAGTCGTCGCAGTTATTGCCGCTGTTGATATGGGTGGCGTTCTTCCCTGTGGCCGTGACACCGTCATGGCAGGAGGCGCAGGAACCCAGGACCTGCGTATGGTCAACTGTGATAACCGGTACCCAGACGTTTGACGAGTGACAGTCTTCGCATACGTTCGTTGACTGAATATGCGTTGCGGCTTTGCCGGTTGCGTCCACGCCGTTGTGGCAGCTCACGCAGTCGCCCGTGATATTGACGTGATCGAAGTTCGCGGGCAGCCACGCGACCGTCGAATGGCAGTCGTCGCAGTTGTTACCGCTGGCGATATGGGTCGGGTGTTTTCCGGTCGCCGTGACGCCGTCGTGGCACGAACCGCAAGTCCCCGTAACCTGAGTGTGATCCACCGTATCCACAGGACTCCAGACGTTACTGTTGTGGCAGTCCTCACAGACGTTCGTGGTCTGGATATGTGCGGGACCCTTGCCCGTCGCTTCGGTACCGTTGTGGCAGCTCACGCAGTTGCCCAGGATATTGGCGTGCTCGAAATTCGCCGGCCGCCAGGCGTTTGTCGTGTGGCAGTCGTCGCAGGCATTGCCGCTGTCGATGTGCGTCGGGTGTTTGCCGGTGGCCGTGACGCCATCGTGGCATGAACTGCAGACGCCAATTACCTGCGTGTGGTCGACCGTGAACACCGGTGCGAACACGTTGGTACTGTGGCAGTCCTCGCAGACATTACTGGTCTGGATGTGGTTCTGGTGTTTGCCCGTTGCGTCGACGCCGTTGTGGCAACTGAAACAATCGCCCACGATGTTGACGTGGTCAAAGTTCGCCGGAATCCAGCCGTTTGTCGCATGACAGTCGTCGCAGGTATCGCCGCTGGTGATGTGGTTCGGGTTCTTGCCTGTCGCGGTGACGCCGTCGTGGCAGGAACCGCAGTCGCCGATGACCTGCGTATGATCCACGGTAGCCGCGGGCGCGAACGCATTGGTCGAATGACAGTCTTCGCAGACGTCCGTGGTGCGAATATGCGTCGCGTCCTTGCCGCTTGCATCGGTTCCGTTGTGGCAACTGACACAGTTGCCGGTAATGTCGAGGTGATTGAAGTTCGCGGGCACCCAGCCGGTCGTGGCGTGGCAGTCGTCGCAGTTGTTACTCGTGTCGAGATGCGTCGGGTGCTTGCCTGTCGCCGCGACGCCGTCATGACAGGACCCGCAGGACCCGATCACGTGCGTATGGTCGACTGTGAATACCGGTGCCCAGACGTTCGGGTTGTGGCAATCCTCGCAGATATCGCTTGTCTGGATGTGCGACGGGTTCTTACCTGT
>Ga0209567_10000311_pt1 | contig 26591 bp, 26 predicted proteins | sample COG_12_FD_184756 | JGI IMG/M metagenome (GOLD analysis project Ga0209567, IMG submission 184756) | Pelagic marine sediment microbial communities from the LTER site Helgoland, North Sea, for post-phytoplankton bloom and carbon turnover... | ecosystem: Environmental > Aquatic > Marine > Neritic... | reverse complement strand
ATTTGAACCTCCGACCTCACGGTCCCGAACCGTGCGCGCTACCAAGCTGCGCTACGCCCCGTATTTCAAGCTCGGCGGAATCTAGCGTTATCGTCGAGCCCTGTCAAAGCGCTATCCTACATTTACCCACATATAGACCTGGTAGGCATCTGCCCATGGGCCCGCGCCCTCTACCCAGGGGCCGAGGTCCAGGCGGCCGGTCGATCCAAAGTACAATGTTTTCAGCCGCGAAACAGGTCCGACCTGGAGCTCGAATCCAGGCAGCTCCACGTTGGCGGCGACCCTGGAACCCTCTTCATCGAGTGGGGAGCAGACCGCGTACAGGAGGGTTCCGCCGGGTAGAACCAGAGAGCTCACCTTCTCGAGCATGCGTCGCTGTGTTTCACCCATGCGGGCCGCGTCGTCGGAACCGGATCGCAGTAAAATTTCAGGCCTACGGCGCAAGGTCCCGATCCCGGTGCAGGGGGCGTCGACCAGCACGCGATCGAACTGGCCTTCTACCTCGCCCTTGCCCACCGTCCAATCCACACAGGCGGTTTGCAGCTTGCCGGGATCGAGGCGCAGCCGCCTGAGCTCGCCTGGGATCTGCTCCAGACGGTGCTCGTGAAGATCGGTGGCAACGATGCCGCCCGCCGCGCCAACCGCTTCGAGCAATTGGGCGGTCTTGCCTCCGCGACCAGCGCAGGCATCCAACACGCGGTCGCCCGGCTGCGGATCCAAGATCAGGCCGATGAGCTGCGCGCCCTCTTCCTGAACCGCGAATGAGCCTTCTGCGTAGCCGGGAAGCTTGCGGGGATCGCCCGCGCCGTGGAGGCGCAAACCGTACGGAGAAAGGGAAGTGTTCGATACCGAGGCTCCGGGTCGCGCCGCCACGATCGACTCGAGGATCGCGTCGCGACGGACATCGGCACGCGCGCGCAGATCGATCGACGGAGGTTCCCGTCCGACCCGCAGCAGATCGGCGGAGTGCTGGGCTCCGATCGAGGTCTGCAGAGCGTCGCCCAGCCAAGAGGGAACCGCTACCGATGATGGCGGCTCCGGAGCATCCGGACGATCCGCAGCAACTTTGCGAAGAACTGCATTTGCGAAACCAGCAAGTCTCCTGCCGCGTTTCATGCGCACGAGCTCCACGGCGTCATCGACCACAGCGTGGGAAGGGACACGCTCGAGGTGGAGCAGTTGGTACGCTGCGCTGATCAACGCAGCCCGGGTCCAGTCGTCGACATCGAGCTGACGCCGGGAATGCCTCCCGAGCGCGGCCTCGAGGTCGGGCACCGTTCGAAGTGTGCCGTAGACGATTTGTGTTGCGAGGGCAGCATCTGCCTGGCTGGCTGAGGCACGTCGAAGCTCGGCATCGAGAGTTGGCGTTGCCCAGGCGTCATCGCGCGCGACCCTCAGCAGCACGCGGGTCGCGATTGATCTGGCGGGGGCTACCACAGCGTCAAGCTTACTCGTGTCGGCCGGGCAAGCACGGAGATTGGAGCGCCCGGGAGCCGCGTGATACCGTAGCGGCTGTGGGGCAAGGCAGGAGTCGACATAGAACGAGCGGAACGAGGCGATGAGCGCTCTGGTTCTCGTGGCCGACCCGGATCCGTTCAACCTTCGTTTGCTCCATGAAGCGTGTGAGGCTGCGGGCTATGACGTGGTGACAGCTGCGGACGGGCCCGAGGTGCTCGCTATGATCGCGCGTCGGCCGCCGGATCTGCTGATGCTCGACGCCAAGATGTCTGAGATCGACGCGTTCGAGATCCTCCGCATCCTCAAAGCCGACACGAGCCTCGTGAGCATTCCGATCTTGCTCGTCACGGACGAAGGTGACCTCGAAGCTCGGCGTCGCGGAATCGAGCTCGGGGCGGAAGATTACCTGACCCGCCCGTATCGAGTGTTCGAGATTCAGCAGCGCGTTCGGAATGTCTTGCGCGCAACGCGACGCGATCGCCTCGGCATTCCCGATAGCACTCCGCCGGCAGACCAACGCGACCCCGTGACCGGCGCGGGCACGCCATCGCAGCTGCTGATCAGCTTGGACTACGAGCACACGCGTGCCGAGCGTTACGGGCACCCGTTGAGCTGCATCGTCGTGAGGGTCGGCAATTCGACTGAAATCGCAACGGCCAGCGAAGACGGATCTGCCGATCGCGCAATGGCCTCGATCGGCAGCGGTCTCAAAGCTTGCATCCGCGCCGTCGACCACCTCTTCCGTCTGCGGCGCGACGAGTTCTGCATCCTGCTGCCCGAAACCGATCGCACCGGTGCGGGCTACGTGCTCCGCCGCTTGGAAGCCCAAGTCGAAAGCGGGGAGCTATGGGGCAGGGATGTCACGCCGCGGCCACTCGTGGAGATCGGGCTCACAAGCACGCCGGAGGCCAACGTCAAGAGCGGCGATGACCTCTTGAAACAAACGCGGCATTCGATCGCACGCAAGAACTAAAGCACCGCGGCAAAGCGCACGATCCAAACCACGATAGCGCAGCCCGCTAGCGCGAGCGCCCAGCGGTTCAGCGCGAATCGTTCAACGACGGCGTCGAAGGACCAGCCGCGCAATGCAGCGGTCAAGCCGAGTGGAACACAAGAGCAGACTACGAAGAACAGGGCGAGCCCGAGCGGGTTTGCGCTTGCGGCCATCGACCAGTGGCCGCGGATCCCGTAGGCAAACGCCGTTGTGAGCCCGCAGCCGGGGCACGGCGAACCGGTGAGCGTGAGGAAGCCACACGGAGGCAGGCCGAGCTGCGTGTGCGTCCCGTATCCTCGAACGTCGGGTTCAACCGTCGAAGCTGCGGCCAAGGCCAGAACAGATCCCGCAACGATGCTCAGCCAGAGCAGTCGCTGCAAGAGCGGCGTCGATTCGGCGCTATCGAGAGTCCTGGTCATCGGTCGGCTCCCGCCAGTCTGGATTACGGAGGAGCTTGCCGTCAACGTTGGCCACACAAGGCAGCTCGCAACACGGCTCGCCGATCGCTTCGTGCACGCCGCGGCCGATTGGGTTCTCGTTGCCCGCTGCGAAGTCGGCGTAGTGCGCGTGGAGACACTTCACTCCACCCGAGGAGCCACCGACTCCCCCAGTCGGATGAATGCGCGCATCGGCGGGAAGAAGCGCATTGCGTTCGGCTGCGTAACGGTCGTGAGCCGCCTCGACCGCCCGGTTCAAGTCGGGGTCGGCAGCTACTTTGGCTTGCGCGGCGCGAACACCGCCCTTCGCTTCAATGCGGGCGATCCGGCGATGCACAAGCGGACAGGTCAGCCAGTAGTGCGTGGGAAACGGTTCGCCGGTGTCGAGGATCGGCGGGACTTCTACGATGACGGGCAGACCGAGGCTGCATCTGCGCACAACCTTGGACGTCGCGCGCAAGGGCCGCCCGATTTGTAGCGCAAGCACTTCGCTGTCGGGTTCGCCAACGCTCATGAGACGCGCATGCAGTCCTTGACCTCGGTCCAGAAATCGGACTCGCCTACGACCTCGAGCATCATCACCGCTTCGGCGGCCGCACGGTCCGCCCTCGCCCCTTCGTGTCGGAGGCGCGCGCAGATGTCTTCGGCGATGGTGAGCCTCGTGGCAAGCTCGGCGCGCGCCAACGTGAAGTCGTAATCCTCGGCCCACTTGAGCGACCAAATCTCATCGGCGAGCCAGTCCCCAAAGACGTCGCGGCTCGTGCGGGCCTTGGGCGAACGCGCTTGTGCCCGATCGAAAGCGGCAGTCCAAGGGCGCCCCGGTGGTCTCGGTTTTCGACCCAACTGAAGAACGCCGATCGTGTCGCCGACCCAGGCCATCGCCACGCCGAACTGCGATCCATCCCTGGCGTCGATGAACTCCTGGGCCTGCGCGTCCCAGCTGCTCCCGTGGAGCTCCGGAAACGGCTGGGCATCCAGAATCGCGTGCAATGACTCGCGGCCATGAAGCCGATCCAGATACTGGGCTTCGACCGGCTCCCAATCCGAGAACCTGAGGTCTTCTTTGACGCTCAAGCGGATGCGCTTAATGCGGCGATCGGCGATCGGCCTGTTGCCGCCGTCGGACACCGATGGCTCGACCTCTTCAGGGCGGATCTCCGGGCGGTCTCCCATCGTGCGACAAGGGCAGCGATGGTCTGTCGTGATCCGACCGCCTACCGGCGTTGCCACCAGCCCAAGAGGGAAGCGTCGGCAACCGTCGGGCTTGGCTTCGGCGCCAAGTTGCGCGTGCACCGAACAACGCTGGTCTGCCATGAGGAACACACAGCCACCGTCCGCGGCTGTCCGAAGCATGTAGTCGTCATGGTCGTCGTTCCATCCAGCCGAGGCAGGTTCGATGCGACGCATCGCGGCGACCTCCTTCTTGGTCAAAGGCCCGATTCCGTGGATATCCGTGCAGCAAAGGCCATCGCCGAAGCAGGTGTATCTCGCTCCCGGCCGGGCCAAGAGTGGTCGCACTTTGGTCTTTTTCTTTTTGTTTCCAGCCATGAATTAGCGTGGGCTTCCTTAACCCCGGGAAAAGGGGACTGTCCCCTTGTTCTGGGATATGATTTTGGGATGGGAGCGAGTCCTTCACCACTCGTGGGTTACAACACGAACGTGCGCCATAAGGGAAAGCTGTATCACATTCAAACCGAAGATTCGGGTGTGAAACGGCCGCACGTCATAACGCAGCTTTTCGCCGACGGTGGTCGTATCATTGCATCGGAGAAGACTTCATACCAAGAGCACGTCGAGTCGGACGACCTTGCCGAGGTCGTCAAGGAGATGATGCGCGACCAACACAAGCGCGTGTTCATCGGGCTGCGCGACGGTGTGTACGACGAGGACGGCCCCACCCGGGGCAAAGGGAGCAGCCCCGATGGGGATGCGCCGCCCGCTGAGGTTACCACCGAAGTCTTGGACCACGCCGCGGCTCGCCTGATCGAAGGCTCGCCCCACTACGAGCAGTTTCGCCCGAACAGCGTGTCGCGCCAACGGATTTCGCGCGCACCCACGGCGCCCTTCGGACACGATGTACTTAGCGAAAAGACACTCGACGAAGTCATTCTAGCCTACCTGGCGAAGGACCTGGAAACCGGCACCTGAGGCAGCTCGGCTTGACACCCTTCGGAGCGCATTGTTAGCTCATCGCCCGCCGGTAAGCCGCAGGCGGAACCGTCTTTCAATGCCCGACGCAAAGACCTCATTCACCCAAGACATTCCCCGATCGATCGAAGAGGACATCGACAAGGCGAAGGCCGTCGATGCGGTCTTTCTGTTCAAGGTGAACGGCGAAGGCGGCGGCGTCTGGACCGTGAACATGAAGGACGCCCCAGGGGTGACCGAGGGCGACGCCGGGAGCGCCGAGTGCATCATCGAGCTTTCCACCGACGACTGGAAGGCCATGACCGAAAAGCCCGGAACGGCGATGCAGTTCTTCATGCAGGGCAAGATCAAGCTCACCGGCAACGCACTGCTCGCCACCAAGCTACAATCCGTAATCGGCTAGCCCGCCTCAGGCCGATGACCGAGCTCAAGGACCGCGTCTTCAAGCTGCTTCGGGACCCGCGGGTTGCGAAGCTGATGCAGGAACCGAAGGTTCAGCAGGTGGTGCTCAAGGGCTTTCGTTTTCGCGGGCGCGTCGAAGGCGCGTTCGACCAGCGTGTACAGCAGATCGCCGGAATGTTGAACCTAGCGACCCAACGCGACCTTCGCTCGCTCCAGCGACGGATCCGGCATCTCGAGCAAGAGCTGCGTGAAGCGGAGGAGCGGCTCACCGAAGCCGAAGATGCTCGAGAAGCTCAGGCCCGTAGTTGAACCCGAAGTAGAACACGGCGACGATCGGCACGACGATGCTGAGTATTGCGAGACTGACGCCGAGCGTCACAATCGCGTAGTCCCATCCCGTGGGCTTAGACTCGGGAGCTTCGTGCTCCCGAATGAGCTCGAGGTTTCGCCGGTTCGATTTGTACGCGGCGTCGAATATGTCGCCCACGATCGGCAGAGCGCCCGAGAGCACGTCGACCAAGATGTTGAGAACCATTCGGAACAAGATCACGCGAGGCACCCCGCGGCGCAGCGCCAACGCAAGAAGGCCGATCGAGCCCGCGCCGGTGACCGCATCGCCGACGCCCGGAAACAAGAGTCCGATGATCGGGTCGAGACCAAATCGAACGTCGGTGCCCGGAATGCGAAACCGATCGTCCAGCAGAGTGACGAGGTGCTCCCCCCACCGCCTGAGCGTCGAAACCGAGCGGTCCGGGTCCAGCATGCCCGGACTCTAGGGGCGCCGTCAGTCCTTTGCCAGGACCTGATCTCCGCACACTTCGGCGATCACCGTTCGAAGTCGCTCCCGCAAGTTCGACCCCTTCTCGACGAAATGATGGATGCCAAGCTGATGAAGAAGCTGGACGTCATGCTCCTGCGCACCCGCGCTCACGGAGATGATCGAGCAGCTCTGCGCAAGCCCTTCGCCCCTGAGCTGCATGCACAGCTCCACGCCGTTCATGCGAGGCATGTGAAGATCGAGCAGCATTACGTCTGGCTCTTCCTCTTGGACATCGGCCAGCGCCTCTTCCCCATCATGGGCGACGCGAATATCGGTCGGACCCACGATTTGCCGCACGTAGAACGTGAGAATTCTTGCAAGGTCCACGTCGTCATCGACGATCAACACCGATGGCGCCTTGCTGCTCGTCTCTGTCGGGCTTTCGCTGCGGGGCCGCTCGTCCCGGACCGCGCGCAACTGCCAGGCGACGGCTTCGGCGCTCTGATTACGTAGCTGTGGGTTCGGGCTGAGCATCTCGTGAACGAGCTGACACAAGGCCAAAGGACAATCGGGGCGTAGCTCTGCGAGCGCTGCCGGCTGCCCGCGCTCGTGCGATGCGATCACTTCGCGCATCGTGCTTCCACCATACGGCCGCAAGGCGGTCAGCAACTCGTACGCAAGGACGCCAAGACCAAAAATGTCGACCAAGTGACCGCTGCCCGTGGCCGCCGTGTTGAGCAGAGCCTCAGGCGCCATGTAAGGCGGCGAGCCGGCAATGCGCTGCTGCGCGTCGACGTCGAACTCGGGCAAGACCAGACCGAAGTCCATCAACACGACGCGATGAACCGGCGTCAGCATGATGTTGTCCGGTTTGATGTCCCGATGGACGAGCCCGGCACGATGCACGACGCTGAGGCCTTCGGCAGCCGGCAAGAGAATCTGCACGACCTCGGAGGCACTGAACGGTTCGCCGCTGCCCCAGCGCGTTTCGGAATGCTGGCTCAAGGACACGCCGTAGACCCGCTCCATCACCAGGTAGTCGATTCCGCGGTGCTCCCCCAGCGTGTGAACGCTCACCAAGCTGGGGTGCTGGAATGCGGCCAGCGCCCGCGCCTCGTTGCGCAGAGGCGGGGTCAGTGGATTCGGCCAGGCTGCCTTGATCGCGACTCGCCGGTTGAGAAGGTGGTCATGGGCTTCAAATACCTGACCCATCCCGCCCCGGCCGAGGAGCTTGATGATCTCGTAGACGCCATCGAGAAGCTCACCGGTCGCGAAGATCCTGTTCTCGTCGTCGGCCAGTGGCTCACCCGAAGCGATTGCTTGTCCACCGCTCAGATCGTGCATATCAGTATTTACATACTATCTTGATGACACTGTATCACGCAAGGTTACAGGTCGATGGCCCGGATATCCAGTCCCTCGACGGGTTTCCCAAGGAATCGCGCCGCGGCCGCACCAAATTGGGCGGGCAAGTCGGTCACTAAGATCTCCAGAGAGCCAGCAGGCCCTTCGTCGTTGGTGTCCAACCCGAGCATCTTGGCCAGGGTCGCCGCGGTGGCCTCGGCGCTGTCCACGATCGCCACCTCGTGACCGAGCAGCTCGGCCGCAACCTCGCGAATCGTCTTGGAGAGCAACGGGTAGTGCGTACAGCCGAGCACGATCGTGTCGACGTCGACGTCGACCAACGGCTGCAAATATCGCCGGGCGGCAAGGCGCGGCACCTCGCCGGTGACCCAGCCTTCTTCGGCGAGCGGCACCAACAACGGCGCCGAGAGAGCGAATACGTTCATCGCTTTGTTTTCGCCGTGAATTGCACGCTCGTAGGCGCCCGATGCGACCGTACCGGCGGTCGCCAGGATTCCGATGCGTCCGCTACGAGTCGCCCTCACCCCCGCACGCGCACCAGGCTGGATGACCCCGATGACTGGAATGTCGAGGCGGTCCTGAAGGTCCCCGAGCGCCACGCCACTGGCGGTGTTGCAAGCGACTACCAGAAGCTTGATGTCGCAGCTGAGCAAACGCTTCGCGCAGCCAATTGCGTACTTGACCACAGTCTTTGCGCTGCGCGTCCCATACGGAACCCGGGCCGTGTCGCCGAGATACACGAGATTCTCGGCCGGCAGCGCCCCCGCGATGGCCCTTGCCACCGTAAGGCCGCCCAAGCCCGAGTCGAAAATGCCAATCGGCTTTGCCACGTGCCCCGTCCGAGCCAAGGTTACACACCCGTCCCGAAAGGGCCACCAGCAGAGTCGTCTCTGGTAGGGTGCAGAGTAGATGCCCGCACTGGCACTGATTTCGAGCGATCCGAACGTCTACCAAGAGCTGCTCACGACGCTCGACGGAACCGCTTGGTCTGTTGAATGGGTCGGGCCCGGAGTGCTTGAGGACGCCGAGCTCCAGCAGGACGTGGTCGTCCTGGATGCGACCGAACCGCAGGCTTCGGCCTGGAGAACGACACGCGGAAAGCCGGTTCTTCTGCTGGTGGCGGGGGACTATCCGGAAAGCTTGGACGAGCTCGCTAGCGACATCGTCTTTCGACCGACGCGCCAAGCGGAGCTGGTGGCTCGGCTGGCACGACTACGCGCACGCAGCCCGCTCGACGAGTTGCGCCGTCAGTACGCCAAAACCTTTGCGTCGATGGCGCCCGGCATCGTCGTGCTGGGCCCCGACCTCGAGATCGTGTTTGCCAATCCTCGCTCGTACGAGATCATCGGCCACCGCGAGGAGACGATTTCCTCGAACGACATCGGACAGCTCGTGTCCGCCGAAGATCTGCCTCGGGTTCGAGAGGCCCTATCCCAAGGTCAGTATCCGCGTGGAATGGACGTTCGCCTCATCCGGCGCGACGGGACGAACATCGTTTGCAGCTCCTCGTTTGCTCCCCTGAGCGGAGCCGAAGATCACATCGTGGTTTCGTTCGAAGACGTCACGGATCAACGCGAAACCGAGCAAGAGTTGATCAAGACGATGGAGTTCCTGGAATCGTTGATCGACGCGAGCGTGGATGCGATCATCGCGACGGACATGGAGCAACGCGTGCGCTTGTTCAATCCGAGCGCGGAGCGAATATCGGGGCGTCACGTATCCGACGTGGTCGGGAACGTGAGACTCGAAGACCTCCTCGGGCGAGCGACCGCCGAGCTCGTGACACAACGCGTGCTCGCCCCTGAGCACGGTGGCGAAGGGCGGCTCGAGCCCACCGTGCTCGACCTCCTCGACGTTCATGGGACGAGGATTCCCGTTCAGCTATCGGCTTCGCTGATCTACGAACAGGGTGAACCCTCCGCGATCGTCCTCATTTTCGCCGATCTGCGCGACCGGATCCGGGTCGAGGAACGACTGGCGGAGGCCCAGAAGAACTTGGCTTTCACAGAAAAGCAGAGCGTCCTCGCCGAGCTGGCCGGCACCGCGGCACATGAGCTCAATCAACCACTCACCAGCATGATGGCCTACGCCGAGCTGCTGTTGCGACAATCGGAGCCCGAGTCCACCGGCGCCAGGACGGCTCAGGTGCTGATCCGAGAAGCAGAGCGGATGGCAGAAATCGTGCGCAAGATCGGAAAGATCACACGATACGAAACCACCTCGTACGTTGGCCACCAAAAGATCTTCGATCTCGATCGGGCGGCAGACGCATCGAGCGAGCCGGGAGCGAAGGGCTGAGCGATGGACGACTCCGCGCACAAGAAGCCTCCCTCCGCTCGGCAAAGCACGGAGCCGCGGGTCTCGTCGGTGCAATCAATGGTTGTGCGACGCCGCGATCCCGCGGGCCCGACACTTCCCAGTGTTCTCGAATCGCTGAATCAGGCACAGCGCGAAACCAGTGGCCTTGTGACAGACGAAAGGATCCTGCGCTCCTACGTGCACGCGCTCGAGCGCCTCTATCCGCGGGTCCGCTTCGCGATGAGGTTGTCTGCGCGAACGCCGGAACGATCGTCCATCGTGCAAGCGGCCACACATCACATTCGGCCCGAAGCGATGGACGAAGTCTCGATCACCGAGGCTGGGCTTGCCCGAGGGGGTTTTGCCGAGCCGGTTGATCCGCCGCCAGCGATGCGCTTGAGGCGGACCTATCAGCCAATCTTGCTTGCAGGTACCACCGAGGAGCCACTGCCAGCCGATGGATTGGACGCCCCCTTGGCGCGTGCGGGTGAGGTGTTCGGCGTACTGTCGGCTGAGTTCGAGCGGGGCGCCGAGCTTCCGGCCCGCTTGGAGAACGCGCTCCTGATGACGGCGACGCAGGTGAGCGCAGCAATCGAAAGCGGGCGCCTTCGCCGCGAGTCGCTTCACCTACGTGATTACCTCGACAAGCTTCTGGAGCACGCAAACATCCCCGTCTTGGTGGTGGGCCGCGATCGCAACATTCGCGTCGTCAGTGGCGCCTTTGGACGAATTACCGGGCTCAACCGAGCGGAGTTGGTTTCAAAGGATGTGCTGCAACTCGCCGGGCAGAGCGAGCGAGTGCGGGTTCTGTCGGCCTTCGTGAACGCGCTTCGAGGCCAGGACGTGCCCCCGTTCGAGCTGAGGTTGCCAAAAGCCGGAGGCGGGAACGCGCGTTTGCAATTCACGCTGGCACCCATTCTCGATGCAGAAGGCAGGGTGGCTGGCGTCATCGCAATCGGGAAAGACCGAACAGAGGTTCGCGAGCTCGAGGGGCAAGTCATTCACGCAGAAAAACTGGCGACGCTCGGCCAACTCGCTGCAGGCATCGTACACGAAATCAACAATCCGCTAACCAGCATCTCGGTCTACGGTGAATACCTGATGGGCAAATTATCCCGAATCGGTGCCGAACAATCGGATCTCAAGCGGATGGAGCGAATCTTGCGTAGCTCCGATCGCATCATGTCGTTCACGCGTAACCTTCTGACCTACGCACGCCCTTCGAAAGAGGAAGCGCAGCCCGTCGCAGTCAACGACGTTCTCGAAGAGGCGGTAGGCTTCTGCGAACACATCATCCGGGAAGCTCATGTCACGGTCCTGCGAAACTACGGCGAGCATCTTCCCGAAGTGAAAGCCGTGCGTGGGCAACTTCATCAGGTTTTCGTCAACCTCATCACGAATGCGTGCAACGCGGCTCCCGAAGAAGGCGGACGAGTGCAATTGACCACGCGGCTCCACGGCCACGATCGAATCCAAATCCAGGTCGAAGACAATGGAGTGGGGATTCGGGCGTCCGAGCTCCGCCGAGTTTTCGAACCCTTCTTTTCGACGCGCCGCAAGGGCAAGGGGACAGGACTCGGACTTTCGATCGTCAAGAACATCGTCGAAGAGCATCGAGGCGGCATCGAGATCGATAGCGAGGTCGACCAGAGGACGACCGTCCTGGTCACCCTGCCCTGCCTCATTGGCTAAACGCGTGCAATCACGCGGGGTTTGAATACGGCACCGCGGCTTTACGTTTAGCGATGGAATCAACCCCGTACCGCGAGGGTTTGGGGGGAGACAGGGAGGAATGTTCATGTTCGGAACCACGCTTCGACGACCTTGGGTCATCGCACTAGGCGCGACGCTCGCCATCACCATGCTCGGCACGGCGTCCGCGTCGCCGAAAAAGGGAGCTGTCGATGAAGACGCTTTGTCGCGGGCGGTCGCATTCGAAACCGCACTGGCCAACGTGGCCGAAGCTGTTTCGCCATCGGTTGTCAGCATTCAGGTCGAAGTGAGCAGGCCGCAGAACGGCGGCTTTCCGTTCTTCTTCGGAGGCCAGAGTCGTGGTGGCATCGTTCGAGGCGGCGGTTCGGGTGTGATCTTGCGCTCGGACGGGTACATCCTGACCAACAACCACGTCGTCCATGAAGCGAGCCGCATCGACGTTCGATTGAAGAACGGCAAGAGCTTCCCTGCAACCCTCGTCGGCGCCGATTCGGCAACCGACCTCGCGATGCTGAAAATCGACACGAGGGGGCTACCAGAGGCCGATTTCGCGTCGTCGGAGAAAGCGCGGGTTGGCCAATTCGTGATCGCAATCGGCTCACCTTTTGGGCTCGACTACACCGTGACCACCGGTGTCCTCAGCGCAAAGGGTCGCGGCGGAATCGGTGCCAACGAAATCGAGGACTATCTTCAGACTGACGCCAGCATCAACCCTGGCAACTCCGGCGGCCCACTCATCGACCTTCAAGGGCAAGTGCTCGGAATCAACACAATGATCGTCGGCCGCGGTTCGGGCATCGGCTTTGCGATCCCGTCCGAAATCGCCCAACGCGTGGCGCGACAACTCATTGCGAGCGGTTCCGTCAAGCGGGCATGGCTCGGCGTCTCGTTCCAGGAAATTACTCCCGAGCTGGCTGCGCATTTTGGCGGAAGCTTCGATGGCGGAGCATTGATCAACGCAGTGGTCCAAGGTGGTCCGGCGGACAAGGCAGGTCTGCAGGCCGGAGACGTCATCACCGCCATCGGCGACCAGAAGATCAGTGAGGGGCACGACCTCTTGCGTACGGTCTTGCGCCACGGAGTTGGTGAGCGCCTGCGTCTCGATGTGCGCCGAGGCGAAAAGACGAAAAAGGTCACCCTAGTGACCGGTGAAAGGCCGAGCGAGGACAGCGCTCAGTCCCAGCAACAAGGCGTGCAGGACAACGCCATGCTCGGCCTCGCGCTCGAAGGCCTAACGCCGAAGCTTCGCGAACGCTTCCGCTACCAAGGCGACGGTCGAGTCTTCATTCGTGACGTCAGGCCGGGCTCCGATGCAGACCGAGCTGGCCTACGACCGGGCGACATCATTCTTGAAGCGGATCGGAAAGCGGTCCGGTCGGTGGCCGACGTTCGCACGGCGCTACAGGACGGAAAGGCCCTGCTCTACATCGAGCGCGAATCACAGCGCTTCTTTCAGCCGGTCACGCGCTCGAAGTAACGCTATCGCGCGACGGTGATCTCGATAGCCGGACCACGTGCCTCGACCCGGTAGGCCGGCTGGCGCCCTGCGACGAAGCGGAGCGTCAGCTCGGAAAAGTCGCCACGGTTGAGAATGCTGGCGTGTTCCACGTCGGGGTGTGCGTTGGCGATGGGACCAGCCTGCGAAAGGGAAAGGCTTCCGGGGATGGTCACGGAGAAGCCGTCCGCTTCGATGATTCCGTCCATTTCGGTGACCGGATTGCTCATCCTGAGCACGTACTTCTCGCCGCCTGCAACCGAATCGGCGCCAAACACCGTCCCGCGAACGGTCTCGGGAGGTAGCGGCGCGCCCTGGGCCTGGTAGGCCGCGGTCTCGTTCCCATTCCCGGTCTCGGTCTCCGGCTCGGTCTCGCTCCCGGTGTCTGCCCCGGTCTCTGTCTCTGTCTCTGTCTCTGTCTCTGCCGCTGCCGCTGTCGCTGCCGCTGCCGCTGTCGCTGCCCCTGTCCCTGACCCAGACGCCGCCCACAAGTAAGTCCCCCAGCCCGCGGCAACAATTCCACAAACCATCCCTGCGACGAGCAAGTAGCGACGCCCCGTGCGGCGTGTGTTCTTGAGATGCGCGCGCGCAGCTTCGCTGCGTGGAACCTGCCTCCGGCGAGGCTTTTCGTCGATGCGCGAGCGCAGCGCCCCGATGAACCGGGCGGCGAGCGCGAAGAGCTCTTTCACGTTTGTGGTGATCCGCGGAACCAGTCCATCCGTCATCGCCGTGCGGGCGCCGCCCACCGTGCTCGCCAACTGCTCAGTTGCCGACCTCACGTAAGCACGCAGCCGATCGACAGCACTCCGGCGCCGCTCGGCCTCCACCTCGGCATCGTAACGAACGATCCGTGGCGTATCCTGCATCCGCTCTTCCCGGCAGCGCTGATTGGCCTGAGCCGCCGAAGGCATCTCTTCGGGCAAGGTATCCCGGTCACCGTCATCTTCGACCGAGGTCCCCAGAGCTTCTTCGACCTCGTAGCCGATGCTCAGCACCAGCTTCGGGGTCCTTTCGTCCATTTTCAGCTCGACGGCTTCGAGATGTCCGCGGCGACCCGCGGTCTCGTTCAGCAGGGCGCTACCGATGGCCAGGAATGGAAGTGGCTGCTCCACGGAGAGCTCGGTGTCGGTCTCTGATTGGACCTCCGCCATGATCGGTGAGCCCACGCCTTCGAGCTGCAGTTGAACGATCGGCGCCTTGGCGGTCGTACGGCCCCATCGCTGAATCAGAGCTTCGATGCGGATCTGATCGTCATTCGACAGGTGCGTGAAGCGAATACCGAACTCGCCCACGTGCGGACCGCTCTCGTGCGCCCAGACGACGCGGCCGATCATCTCGATCGCCTCGCCACCGGTCGGGTTGTCCAACTGGCAGCGGAGCGTGGAGCCGACCTCGGGCAGCACCGATGCCCGCATCGAGAGCCCACCGGCCCCAACGTTGATGCCGTCGGCTTCGAATTCTTGATGGAAGCCTTCGGGGTGGAGCTTGATCAGAACCTCGTCAAGCGGCACGCGCCGTTGCCGAGGTGCTTGATAGTAACCCGCGGATGTGTTCATCAATTGCTCTCCTGCGCGACTGGTGAGTCGTCCCCATCACGACTGGTCCCAAAACTCAGGCAACGCGTCCACTTTTCTGCAACCCGCTTCCTTGACCTGCTCGCAACGGGACCGCAATCTTGGTGGCTACGATGGGTATGCGGATTACGGTGCAATCGCTTTGGACGGAACTTGACCCTTCGGCTTTCGTCTACGAGTTCGCACAGCCTCGCATCGTCATCGGGCGTTCGCGGAGTGCAGACGTTCAGCTCCCTCACGCGGCGGTCAGTGCAGTGCACGCGAGCATTCGCGAGCAAGATGCCGGATACGTCATCGTGGACGAGGGGTCGACCAACGGCACCCGCGTCAATGAAGCTCTTGTCGTTCCGCAGCGGCCCAAAACACTGCACAAGCACGACCTGCTGGACCTGGGCGGCTATCGGCTCACGGTCGATGTCGGCGTTCCGGTTTCACAGACGATGTCGGCTCGGCTGACGTCCGACTTCGCCCGGCGGATTCTCACGGAGCAGCTCGAAGGCAGGGACGCGAAAACGATCGACGCCGAGTTGGCCGCCATCCAGACTGGCCGGGACGAGCGGGTGGATTTGCTCCCAATCCCGAAGGAAGCGGTCAGCGAGCCACCTCCGCAGAGGGAGTCCAGGCCGTCGACACCGCGCCAGTCCAAGCCGGATAGCGAGCCGCCGAAGGAGCCGGTGCAGCTCCGCCGAAGCGAAGTCGCGGTCTATGCGCTCGCTGCGATCGTGGTCGCTACGAGTATCGTCGCCTTGGCGCTCCTGCTGCGACCCTAAACGTTGCGGAGATAGATTAGGCGAAGGCCCTCGAGGGTGAGGAACTCGTCGACGTCGTCAATCGTCTCGCTCTCTGGCTCGATGAGTCCCGCGAGGCCCCCCGTGGCAATGACCGCGACATCCGTGTCCATCTCCGAGGCCAGGCGCCGCACCAGCCCGTCGACCAGACCGACATAGCCAAACACGATGCCCGATTGCATGGAATGCACCGTATTGCGACCGATTGCGCGAGGCGGCCGGGCAATCTCGCTGCGGGGCAGCCTGGCGGCGCGGGCGAACAGGGCGCTCGCGCTGATCTGCATTCCGGGAGCGATCGAACCGCCGAGGTATTCGCCTTTTCCGGAAATGCAATCGAATGTCGTCGCTGTACCGAAGTCGACGACGATGGCAGCGCCCTTGACCCGCTCGTACGCCGCGACCGCATTGACGATCCGGTCGGCGCCGACCTCTCGAGGGTTTTCGTAGAGCACGGGCATCCCGGTCTTGATACCGGGACCCACCACCATGATCTCGTGATCGAAGGCGCGGTCGATGGCTTCAATCACCGTGTCGTTGAAAGAAGGAACGACGGAGGCAAGGATGCTGGCGCGCACGTCGCCACGCTTGACGCCGGCCAGCGTCAACAAGTTCAGGAGCAGGACGTGGTGCTCGTCACTCGTCCGGCCCTTCGAAGTTTCGATTCGAAAGTCGTGAACCAGGCGTTCTCCGTCGTAGAGGCCGAGCACCGTGTGGGTATTGCCGACGTCGACGACGAGGAGCATCTAGCGAGGCCGCAGGGACAAGGTCAGCTCGAGGAGCTCCCCGAAAGTCTTTGGACGCGGGAACTCGGGCTGATCGGTTGCATAGACCACGGGCTGTCCAGTGGGCGCGACGCTTTGCGGCCGAATCGGCTCCGGCCGCCGCGATTGCGATCCCTCCGCAGGCGGCCGCGACGGTGGCTGACTCGACGACGCCGAGGGCTTCACCGAAAGGGGGCGCTCCACCCGCGGTGGCTGAGACGAATAGCGCGTCGGGCTATCGATCGACGGCGAAGTGGGTGGATCCGAGGACTGAGCTTCCGGTGGTGGGAACGATTGAACCTGGGCGGCCGTCGTGGTGCCTGAAGCCGTTCGTATTCGATTGACGGCGTCTGCCGCATGTGTTTCGCGCTCGCCAGGACGCTTGGCCCTTACCTTGTCGAGCAGAGACCGAAGCCTGTCTTCCCGATCGCTCATGATGCCCTCTTCGTTTCGAGCATGCCTACGATTGCAGACAAGTCCGCTCCGTCTTTGAACCAGCCCCAGACCGTCTCCGCGACCTCGAAGTCGACCATGATGAACTTCGAGTCACCGGTGGGGACACAGGAAACCTGCCGCTGGGAAATCTCGGAGAACATGCCGCCAAGAAGTGCCGCCGCGCCGAGCTCGTCTTCGTCGAGCTCTGGCTTGTCACGAAGCGCGACCACCAGCGCGGCGCCCCAGCGCTCGAACGTGAGGCGCCCCCAGCCGAAAAGCGACGTCACCGCCGACACGTGGCCGAGCACCGCCTCGGACGAGAGCACCGATGCGGGCCTGTCCAAGCTTCCGAGCACCTGTTCGCCGAGTAGCTCACCCAGGCGCCGGAGCGGGGTTAGGTCACCATCTCGGGCCGCGGCAGCAACCAAAGATGAAAGCACATCCTCGCTGAGGATCACGACTCGCTCGCCGTTGCGAGTGCGAACCATGCCGCCGGTCAGATTGAACTCGTAGAAGCCGCTAGGATCGAAACGGCCGTCGTGCATAGGCCCCCCTCCAGATGGGATGTAGAAGGTACAGGCGGATCGTGTCAAATGCCTCGGGTGAAATCAAACCTCGTCTGCGTCGCCCTTGCGATCGCCTTGCAGACGCAAACCGCGCAGGCGCAAGGCGATCTGCTGGGTGCGGACGAAATGGCGGAGGCGATCGTCTCGATGACCTCGCAGGTCTGGACAGGGCCCCGAACGCCGGCCCCGGACCCAGTGACGCGGCCCCACGCGTCATCGCAGAGGATCGATTCGCCTTACGCCCTTCTGGCCGTCCACGCGGATCCGGGAGTGAGTGAGCGGACGCTGCGGCGCGCGATGAGCGCTCTCGAGCACGCCAGGGCGAGACTCGACGCGATGGGTTGGCCAGAGCCGATCTCCGACGGGGACCTTGGCGGCGGTCCGGGGCTGGACCTCTACCTCAGTGGCGCACTGCCCGCCGACGCCTACTCGGATGGTATGGCGCCTTGGACCTACCTCGACCGGGCTTCGACCTTCGCGGTGGTGAGCGCCGCAACCCCGGCAGCCGTGCTCGAAGCATGCGTAACGGCAGCCTACGCCGAAGCGCTCTTGATGAGCATGGATCCTGCGGAGGCAAGGACTTGGCGACGCGCGACGGCAGCCTGGCTAACCTGGGAGCTTACGGGCCGCTTCGGTTGCGATGAAGCCGTGAGCCGTCAACAAACGGAGCCGTATCGTTCCTGGGTGGCTGGAGCCGCCGGCGAGGGCGCTGGTGGCGCGCTCTGGCTCGCCTATCTGTCGGCGCGGCACGACGCCGTTCCCGGCCAGTTCGTACGCGATGTTTGGGGGCTTGCCAGCCAACGCACTTGGGAAGGAAACCAACTTCGCGCGGACCCCGACCTTTGGTCGGCCATCGAAACGGCGGTCGACCGCAGCGGAGATCGCTTGGTCACGAACATCGAAGAGTTTGCCGTCCTTCGGTGGTTCGTCGGACGCACAGATCGAAGCGACGCCATCGTGACCGCAATCGATAGCGACGCGGTGGCCCCGATTGCCCAGCAAATGAGGCGGCTGCCGACGCGGGTGGTCGCCACGCAGCCGCTGGAATCCTTTGGAAGCGCGTACTTGACGATGAATGCGAGCACCTGGAACGGCGGGACGCGACTGCGCGCCTGGCTCCGAGGCGAGTACGGGGTGCGCTGGTCATTCGTCGCGGTTCAGCTGGACGCCCACGGCAACGAGATTCGCCGCATCTCGGCCCCGCACACCGGCCCTACGCCCAACGCCTACCTGCCGATCGAGCTCGACGATGCGACCGAGCAGCTCTTGTTCGTAGTCACCAACCTCTCGAATGGCCTACCGGACGCCGACGAACCAGAAGTGCACCAACGCGCCTTCGAGCTAATCGTAGATCGCAACGATCACTAGGGTGTGAGAGATTTTCGCTTGTGGGCGAGCGCCCAGCGAGGAGGTAAGCCGCCCACAGGCGAAAAGATCCGCACCCTAGCGGGGGCGGCGTCGGCGGCGGCGTCGGCGTCCCCGCGGCTCGGCATCGTACACTGCATCGGTAGGCTCGTGGGCCCAGGCCGGAAGCTCCTCGCCACGGGCCATCTTATCGAGCGCAAACACGGTCGCCGCGTCGGCGAAGTACTCGCGGCGCGCGATCGATTGGATGCGCCCGGTTCGGAGCCTCCGCTGCGCCATGATGAGCAGGCGAATGCGGTCTTTGAGACGCCGCGGCAACGACAAGCGAAGCGAGAGCTCCCGAATGAATTCCTCGTACGCAACCGGGACGTCGGAAACGCCTTCGAGCGCCTCGTCGACCGGTCCGAGCAAAAGCGCAGCAAGCAAGACGGCATCGCCCGGAAGCCGATCCTCCGCGGCCAGCGCATCGACCGCCTTTAAGCGTCCAAAAGTCAGCGATGCGCCCTGGAGGTCGTCATCCAGGAAAGACGCCAGCTCGGGCAGGATCTCGCTTAGAACGCCTACGTCCCAGGAAAGGAAGACCGAACGGTGCGCGGCACCCCCACGCAGGAAACGAAGGATCTCCTCGAGCACGCGTGGCGCGGCGGCACGCCGGAGCTCGCCCCGGTGCCGAACCATCGCGTCATACACGTCCGGGTCGAGCCCCATGTCTAGGCGGGCACTAAACTTGATCGCGCGGAGGATGCGTATCGGGTCTTCTCGAAAGCGCACGTTCGGATCGCCGATCGTGCGGAGCAAGTGCTCTTCGAGGTCGGCCACCCCGCCGACGAAGTCGATCACCTCGCCGCGCTCGAGATCGTAGAACAAGCCGTTGATAGTGAAGTCGCGCCGGATGGAGTCTTCGTGCGGCTCACCAAAGACGTTGTCGTTGGTGATCAGCAGGTCGGCGTCTTCGCCTTCGGTGATCGATTGACGCGAGGGAATCAGACGCACCGGCTCCGGGCCTGCGCAGAGCGGAATCTTCTTCGCGAACTTCGGCTTGATGACCTCGTAATGCTGGGAGGGATCGCGCCGGAAAGTCGCAACTTCGATGATCTTCCCGCCGGAGAACAAGACGTGCGCCAAGCGGAAGCGCCGGCCGATGACGCGGCAGTTACGGAAGAGGTCGCGCACCTCGTAAGGGCGCGCGCTCGTGGCGAGGTCGAAGTCCTTGGGTTTTCGGCCAAGCATCAGGTCGCGCACGCCACCGCCCACGAGGTAGGCGGTGTGGCCGTGTCGGTTGAGGCGGCGAATCACTTTCGCCGCGTCTTGGTCAACGAGCCTGCGCGGAATCGCGTGGGCATAGACGATAGGCTCCGGCGGCTCTTCGCCGAGGACGCCTCGATCTTCGTCTTCTCGTCGACCGAAGTCAGAATCTATAACTCGGGCCATCGAAATCCAATGCCCATGAGGGGCAAGAAGTAGTTCCTACCTTGTAGCAACAACCCGTCCTGACGGCAATCTAAGACCAATGCTACGGTCCCCCAACAAAATGAACGAGCTGGAACGACTGGCAGGCAACGTAATCGTCTGCGGATTCGCTGGCGTGGAAGCTCCACCGGCGGTTCACCGATGGTTGTCGGAAGAGGCTGTAGCCGGCTTGATCCTGTTCAAGCGCAACATCGTTGACGTAGATCAGGCGGCTGCGCTGATCGCGTCGTGCGTCGATGGGCGGGACACTGCAGTTCCGATTCTGATCTGTGTCGACCAGGAAGGGGGTCGCGTTGCCCGCTTCGGTGAACCCGTGCTCAGACTGCCGACGATGCGGACGCTTGCGGCGGCCGGCGACGCGCAGCTCACTCGCGACGCTGCAACGGTGCTCGGTCAGCAATTGCGCGCGATTGGAATCAACTTGGACTTTGCACCTGTACTCGACGTGGACACCAATCCGGACAACCCCGTAATCGGTGATCGTGCGTTCGGCCACACTCCGGACACCGTGATCGAGCATGCGCTTGCGTTTGCCGCGGGGCTCCACGACGGCGGCGTGTTGTCCTGCGGCAAACACTTCCCGGGTCACGGCGACACCGACCTCGATAGCCATCTCGCGCTTCCAACGCTTCGCCACGACCGCGCTCGCCTCGACGAGGTGGAGCTTCGGCCGTTCCGCGCCGCTGCAACACGCATTCCCTCCGTCATGACGGCACATGTCGTATTTGAAGCAGTCGACCCCGACGTGCCTGCAACGATGTCCGCGACGGCCATCAACGAGCTCCTGCGCGAAGACATCCGGTTCGACGGCGCCGTTTTTTCGGACGACCTGGAGATGAAGGCGATTTCCGAACGCTACTCAATCGAGGAAGCAGGTGTGCTCGCAATCGAAGCCGGATGTGACCTGCTCCTGGTCTGTTCAGATCTCGAGGCCGCCGCTAGGCTCCGCGAAACACTCGCAACCGAAGCCGGTCGCAGCAAGCAGTTTCGAGCCCGCCTGATCGAAGCTCGGGTGCGTGCCAACAGGCTCCGCCAAGGGATCGAAGAGCTGCCGCCTGCCCTCCCCCTTCGAAACGCGCTAGACAGCGCCGAAGCCCGAGCCGTGAAAGAACGCCTTCGGGCACTGAGCTGAGGAAGCGTTGGAGATCTACGGCGACACGAGCGGGCTCAGTCCATCGGAAACCAAAGCGCTGCAGCATATCTACCGGCGCAAGGTGCCCCTCGATCGGCTGACGACCCCGGAGCTCACCCGGGCGTTGGTTGGGGTTTCGCACGCGACAGGAAGACAAGTGGGAGTGCTCGTCGACCGCCGTGGCGCAGTTCACCACGTCATCGTGGGCGACGCATCGAAGCTCATGCTGCCGGACGTCGGTCGCATGCGCGCTGGGGCGGGGAGGCTTCGAGGGTTGCGGCTGATCCATACGCACTTGCGCAACGAGCCTCTGAGCCGGGACGACCTGGTCGACCTCACTCGCCTGCATCTGGATATGGTGGTTGCGATCTGCCTCGCGCCCGGTGAAGAGCGCGCGCTCTGCGTGTACTACGGGCACAACTTCCCTGTAGTCGACGATAGCAACGAGCCGCCCTTCCAGACCTTTGGGCCCATCCCCTACGCGAAGGCCCGCGACAACCCGGCAGAGATCATCGCAACGCTGGAACAAGAGTTCGCTCGCGCAGCGCGGCTGCGCGGGGTCACCGCAAAGGACGGTCGCGCCATCTTGGTTCACGTCTGCGACAAGCGAAGCGCGGGCCAGGCCGAGGATTCGCTTCGAGAGCTCGACGAGCTCGCCCGCACGGCGGGTGTCGAGGTCGCCGACCGAGTGTTGCAAGTCCGTGATCGCGTGGACCCTCGCTATGCGCTCGGCCGCGGAAAGCTCGAGGACGTCGTTATCCGGGCTATGCAGCTCGATGCGGAGACGCTGATTTTCGACCGCGACCTTCGACCAGCGCAGGCGAATAACATCGCGCGAATGACCGACCTGAAGGTCGTCGATCGCACGCAGCTCATTCTCGATATCTTCGCTCAGCACGCAGAAAGCAGCGACGGCAAGCTGCAAGTCGAGCTCGCACAGATGCGGTACTTACTGCCACGCCTTGGCCAACGGGACGATGCGCTGTCACGCCTGACGGGTGGAATCGGAGGGCGCGGGCCCGGCGAGACGAAGCTCGAGGTCGGACGGAGACGCGCACGGGAGCGCATCACGCGTCTTCAATCCCAGCTCAAGCAGCTAGGGCAGCAACGAGAGCAACGGCGCTCGCGTCGGAAGCGAAGCGGAACGCCGACGGTGGCAATCGTCGGCTACACGAACGCAGGCAAGAGCACCCTCCTCAACGCGCTGACCGGGAGCGACGTGATCACCGAAGACAAGCTCTTCGCCACACTCGACACTCGCTCGCGAACGACGAGGCTTCCGTCCGGACGCAACGTCATCATGACCGACACCGTGGGCTTCATCCGCGACTTGCCGAAGGACTTGTTCGCTGCGTTTCGCGCGACCTTCGACGAGACGCAGGACGCCGACCTGCTGCTCCACGTGATCGACGCCTCGGACCCGTGCCGAAGCGAGCACGTCGAAACGACTGAGAAGCTGCTGGTCGACCTCGGGCTGGAGCGCCTCCCGCGGATTCTCGTGTTCAACAAATGCGACAAGCTCGAGACGCCTCAGGCAACGCTCGGAGACCGCGGGGTTCCGATCAGCGCGCTCGACCCGGGCTCGCTTGGCGCGCTCAAACAGGCGATCGAAGAACGCATCGAGGTATCTCACCCGATGCTCCAAGCCGAGGAGCCTACTTCTTCACAACCGGCTTGATGCCGACCTTGCCTTCCTTGACGACGACCTTGAAGTCGATGCGCTTGCCTTTGTGCTTGCGGTCGAGCTTTGGGACCATCTTCTTGAGGCTCTTGGCAACCGTCTCGTAGTCGATCTTGTCCGTGCGCTCGTTGTTGCCTCGCTTGGCTTCCACGTAGCTTTCATAGATCTGGCGCATCCTCGCCTCGCCGGGTCCTTTCGAACGCGCCGCGATGGGCGGGGGCTCGCGACGATTCGGGGTCGCCTTTGCGTTGGGCGTTTCCCTTCGAGGGCTGGGCCGGTTCGATCTCGGCCTTGCAAATCTCGCCTCCGGCGATTTGGGCTTGGGTGCAGCCGCCGGCCCTGCTTTCTGCGCACGGTTGTCCTGCAGAGTCGTGGCTGTGTCGTCTTCTCCAGATCGTGCGTCCTGCGATGCAGGTGCGGGGGCCTTCAAGAGCTCGTCCATTCGATCGCTCGCGTCGGCGATCAGCTCGTCCAGGTTGACGTCGGCATTCGGATCGAGCTCGAGCGGCCCCTTGCTTCGACGAGTCCTTTCTTCTGCACGCTCTGCCCGCGCCGCATCGCGTCTCCGCCGCGCGCGAAGCAGGTCTCGTCGATACGTGCCTTCTTCGATCTGACGCCCAATCCGACGCCAATACGTTTGAAGCGTGGTGTAACGCTGGATCAGCGTTTGAAAGCGGAACCGAATCGCGGTGTTTCTCGGGCTCTGTTTGCGCAGCTCATGGAGCGTGCGGTCGAACTGCTTGCGTGGGATTTGCGGCTCGATGCGCTCAATGCCCTGAAACCACTGTTCATACAGATGCTTGATGCGCGAAAGCTGCACCTCCGCATCCGACATCAGGATTTCGAACTCTTTTGGCGTCATGACCCAACCGTCAAAGCGGTGTGACCTTCAAATTGTCGAACCAGAGGTCTGATTGCCAGTTATTGAAGCCAAAATGGTCGTGGCCCCGGCCCTCCAGGGGCTCAGGATCCCCCATTTTCAACAAGATGTCGTCATCCACCCACACCGTGAGAGTGCCACCGATTCGCTCGATCCGGAACCGGTAGACCCTGCCGGGCTCGACTTTTCGGGCCTTGCCCACGACTCGGTCGTGCCCGTGCTCATCCATCCGGGCCAATACGTTTCGCGTGTTGTTCCAGCCTCCGAAGATGATCACGTAGCTCGTCGCCGTATAGTCGTCGCGCTGAGCGTAGGATGCTCCGTCACCAAAAATCTCGACCTTGATATCGCCATCGAGGCTCTCACTCCGCGCATCGAATTCGATCCGAACCTCCCGCGGAAGCGTCCGCAAGAGCCAAAGTGGATGATTCTTCGCCCCCCGCACATGAAGCTCCCCGTCTTCGATTCGCCAGTTGCCCCCTGTCTGCTGGTAGGCATTGCCGAGCTGGGCCCGTTCGTAGTCATCGGCGAAGCCAGTCCCGATCCCGGGGTCCCCTTGCGGGGTACAGGCCACCAACAGCACAAACACGATCGCTGACACTGACACTGACACTGACACTGACGCTGGCACTGTCACTGTCACTGTCGCTGACGCTGACGCTGTCACTGACGCTGCCACCGTCCCTGTCGCTGTCGCTACCCTAAGGGTCCGTGCACCCATCTTCATCCAGATCCCGTCCTTCGATCGCCTCCTCGTTTGGGCACTTGTCATCTGCGTCCGGGATGAAATCGTTGTCGTTGTCCGGGTCCATGCATCCGTCCTCGTCCTCGAAGCCGTCGAAGTCCTCGGGGAGACGCGGGCACTCGTCCTCGGAGTCCGCAATGCCATCTCCGTCGAGGTCGTCGGTTTGCGGGGACCAGGACACGCCGACGATCGCGCGGAAGCGAGGCTGCCCGAGACCTCGAATGAAGCCCATTCCGATCGCGGCAGTCATCGTGACGTCTTTCCTGGTCCAGCGGACTCCGATGTCGCCTTCGAGCGTGTTCGTGCTTCGGCCGCGGAAGGAAGTGGTACCGCGGAGCTCGAGGAGTCCGAACAGATCCTTGGCAGGCGGAATCGGCGGCTTCAGCGAGAAGCCGTATTGAAACTCCTGCCCAAGCGTGTCGGCGCCGAAGGTCCTGGAATTCACCCGGTACCGCCAACCTAGCATCATGCCTGCGCCGGCGCCGAGGAGGTGGAAGTCGCCGAGCAGTTGCGCGTCAAACGAGAACTGTCCCTCGCTGGCGTAGAAGCTCGAGCTGCCGATCGGCACGGGAAACGTGAGCAGGAGAGCGAGCCCGGGGCCGTCGGGACGGTTCTGCGTTGGTTCGGTCTTCTCTCCAAAGAACCGAACCTTGGTCGTGAACCGCGGGTCCTCGACGGCAAATCCGGTGAATGACGTCCGCCCATTCACCAGGCGTGCGGTCTCGCCGGTCTGATAGAGCACCAGAGGCACTTCCAAGGCGAGTGACCAGCGTCCGAAAAGGCCCACCTCGAAGAAAAGGTCCCCGGTCATCCGATGATCGATCACCTGCTCCCCGGTCCCGTCGGTGTATCGAATGCGCAGCGGCCTGTTCGAGTACCAAGTGAAGAGGCCGAGGTTGTACCGAGCGTGACCGGGCGTCGCACTGCCGTTGAACCCGAGAAAACCAAAACGGTCGAGCGCCGGCCGGAAGCGCTCGATGTTGATCTCTTGTGCCGAAACCGACGCCGACGCCGTGAGCGCCATGACCAAGCCAAATACAGCAAGCAAACGTGTCATCTGCTCTAGGGCGACCCCAAGAGGTGAGTGGTACGCACGTTCTTGAGCGCCGCGAGCATGCTTTGACGCACCTTGGGCGCGCGCTTCTCGATGTCATCGAGCATTTGCTTGACCTGCTGACGCCAAAGATTGTCTTGCGAGCCGCAGAGGTTGCAAGGGATGATCGGGAAACCCACCTCGTGGGCGTACTTCGCGATATCCCGCTCCGATGAATAGAGCAATGGGCGAATGACAGTGTTACGGCCGTCATCACTCACGAGCTTTGCGGGCATCGCGCTCAGCGACCCGTTGAACATCATGTTCAGCATCAGCGTCTCGATCGCATCGTCGCGGTGATGCCCGAGCGCGACCTTGGTGCAACCCAGGCTCTGCGCGATGTTGTAGAGGATCCCGCGCCGCAGCCTCGAGCACATGCTGCAGTAGGTCTTCCCGTCTGGAATGCGCTTGGTCACGAGCTGGTAGGTGTCCTCGCGAACGATTCGATGTTCGTAACCTTGCTCTCGCAGCCAAGCCCGGAGCGCCGCACCGTCGTAACCAGGCTGCCCTTGATCGAGATGCACCACGACGATCTCGAAGGGCACCGGAGCTCTTCGGCGCGCGCGCTCCAAAAGGTGCAGCAGCGTGTAACTGTCCTTACCTCCGCTGATGGCAACCATGACCCGGTCGCCGGGCTCGATCAGCGCGTAGTCTGCGATGCACCGCCCCATCTCGTGCGCGAGTCGCCTTTCCAAAGTCGCCTGCCCCACGCCGGATGGGTACCTGTCTAGCGACCGCGCTGCAAGGCTCTGGGTCACTTCGCTCTTCGAATTGCAACGGCGCGCGCGTGTGCTTCCAGACCTTCGAGCCGTGCCAGCCCTTCGAGGAGATCGGCCTGACCCATGATGGCAGCCCGGGAATAGCGAATCAGCGACGAGCGGACTACGAAATCGTAGACGCCAAGCGGCGACGCAAAGCGCACGGCGCCGCCCGTGGGAAGCACGTGGCTGGGCCCGGCCGCGTAGTCACCGGCAGCCTCGGGTGTGCAGTAGCCCAGGAAGATCGCACCGGCGGCACCGATTTTTTCTAGC
>Ga0209567_10000310_pt1 | contig 26611 bp, 19 predicted proteins | sample COG_12_FD_184756 | JGI IMG/M metagenome (GOLD analysis project Ga0209567, IMG submission 184756) | Pelagic marine sediment microbial communities from the LTER site Helgoland, North Sea, for post-phytoplankton bloom and carbon turnover... | ecosystem: Environmental > Aquatic > Marine > Neritic... | reverse complement strand
GGATCTAATTTACAGATAATGCGCCTCGCAATTAATCCTGCTATCTGCACCACGCATATCTGTTTCCCGCCTTGTAGCTCTAAGAAGACGGCATTATGTTCGTTCTGTAGAGAAGCTTTATCCAGATTCGCAGAGAAAAATTTACCGGGATGATGACTAACCTTCTTGATCGCTCCCTCAAAAGGAATACGATTTACATGCACATTGAAAACGGACATAAAAATGCTGATCTTTTTGCAGCGGCCGTTTATAAAAGCGGAGCCTTCTATGGTTTCCGCTACAATGACTTTGCCGTCTGCCGGCGCAACGATCCCTCCCGATTGATTGGGAATCACCCGATCCGGATCCCTGAAAAAACCGCAGAAGCTAAAGGCAACCACGACGCCCAGTAACGCCAGAACAGTCATCCCCAGCAGCGCAAAAATTAAAGTGACAAATGCCGCCGCCAGAATAAGCGGAAAGCCGGCTTTTGCCACCGGAAAGGCTGTCTGAACGCTTGGCTCAGGCCATGAATATTTCTTCATGCAATCGCTATCCCATAATCTTGGTTACCCCATTCACGGCCGCAGCGCCTGCGTGCGCGAATACAAAAGCTGAACCATACCAATATCAGTATGAATTGTCAATGATTACCATGAGATGATCGGTATCAAAACCGAATTGGGCGGCAGCACCGGGGATCCCCGAAAAAAACCAGCAATATGTCTTGGCAGAAATCACTTCGGACCCTGCAATCCGGTGCGCGGAACATTGATTATTGGCCTTCTTTTGGTGTAACTCGACCCGTCATGTTCGCATTTTCATGCGGGGTTGGGTGAACACGGGTCTTGGGCTGCAACGCTGAGTTCCGCATCCGATTTTCGAATGTAGAACGGCGCCAAGTCAGCAGCCCTGACGGTTTCGTTGATCTTAAATCTTTTTAAACTTAAAAACCCAACACTTGACGCCCGGATAACATTCTGGTCATTGGGAACAAAATAGGCTTTATCCCCCAGCGCATCCTGAATTTTGTCGTGATACAACCGGGCGCCAGACCCGATAAACATGCAGGGCTGCTTGATGTCACCAACAAATACTTCCGGCTTGGCTGCACATGCTGCTGATTGCTGAATCAGACGATCCTTACTGTAACGGTAAGTTGCCCCGTAGACCTCTGCTTTGCGGGCATCCAGCAGGGGACAAATCAAACGGGTGCGCGCGCTGCATTGCCAGGCAAGTGTTTCAAGACTTGATACGCCGACAACCGGTTTATCAGCGGCTGATGCCAGACCTTTGATGGTGGCTATTCCGATCCGCAAACCGGTAAACGAGCCGGGTCCGATCGTAACCGCAAAACCGTCTATATCACCGGTGCGACAATCTGCCGATTTTAAAACCGAATCAATTGAGGTCATCAAATGTTTTGAATGCGTTTGCTTTTTTCGAGTTGTCAATTCAGCGCATACTGCCAAATCGTCAATTACGGCAACGCTGCAGCTGACTGTCGCTGTGTCGACGGCAAGAACCTTCATAATGCTTATCAATTTCAGGGTGATTTATTGGCGTTTGGTTCCGGATCGCTTTGACCGCGTTTTTGGCCTGGGCTCAATAATGGCCCGGGCTAAAACTTCCGACATATGCTTGACCGGCACAAACTCAATCTTGCGCTTCAGATGCCGCGGAAACTCGACCAGATCTTTTTTATTTCTTTCGGGAATGATGACTGTCCGAATGCCCGCCCGTATTGCCCCAAGGGCCTTTTCTTTCAATCCGCCAATCGGAAGGACACGGCCCCGCAGTGTTATTTCACCGGTCATGGCCACATCATTTCGAACAGACTTTTGGGTAAAAGCCGAGATCAAGGCCGTTGCCATGGCAATCCCAGCCGAGGGGCCGTCTTTGGGAATAGCGCCTGCCGGTACATGGATATGAATATCAGCATTTTCAAAATCTTTACCTTTTACACCCCAGGAAGTCAAATTGGCCCGGGCATAACTGACCGCCGCCCGGGCGGACTCCTGCATGATGTCGCCCAGTTGGCCGGTCACAATTAAATCCCCTTTCCCGCCGATCAGCGACGCTTCGACATAAAGCAATTCACCGCCGGCCTGGGTCCAGGCCAGGCCCGTGGACAGACCCACCTGGTTTTCTTCCTTATCCATGTCCGGACCATATTTTGGCAACCCCAGGTACTTGTGCAGGTTGCCCCGCGTCACAGAAAAAGGTCCTTTTTTGCGTTCAGCGATTTTGCGCGCAACTTTGCGGCAGATGGCCGCAATCTCTCTTTCAAGATTTCGCAAACCCGCCTCAGAAGTATACTCGGCGATCATCTGCTGCAAAGCGGCGCTACTGATCGTTACAGAGTGGGTTTTGAGTCCATTTTCTGTGACCTGGCGGGGGATCAGGTATTTTTGCGCAATGACCATTTTTTCTTCTTCGGTATAGCCTGAAAGCGAAATGACTTCCATGCGATCCAGCAATGCCGACGGAATCGTATCGGTCAGGTTGGCAGTCAGAATAAACATGACCCTGGATAAATCAAACGGAATATTTAAAAAATGATCGCTGAAGGCAGCATTTTGCTCCGGGTCTAATGCCTCCAGCAGGGCGGCAGACGGATCTCCGCGGAAATCGGAACCCAGTTTATCTATTTCATCCATCATAAAGACCGGGTTATTGCTGCGGCATTGCTTGAGACTCTGCAGAATGCGGCCGGGCAGAGCGCCGATATAGGTTCGGCGGTGACCCCTGATTTCAGCTTCATCACGAATTCCCCCCAGAGAAATGCGGATAAACTTGCGCTTTAACGCCCGGGCAATGGATTGGCCTAAAGAGGTCTTGCCTACGCCAGGCGGTCCGACAAAACATAAAATCGGTCCTTTCATCTTGGGGTTCAATTGGCGGACACCCAGGTGTTCAAGAATGCGATCCTTTACATTTTTTAAACCGTAGTGATCTTTTTCAAGTATCTTCTGGGCTTTGCTGATATCAAAATTGTCGCGCGAAGATTTGTGCCATGGCAGCTCCACCAACCAGTCGAGGTAAGTTCGTGAGACGGTTGCCTCTGCAGAATCCGGATGCATCTGTTCAAAACGCTTGAGTTGTTTGATGGCTTCCTTATCGGCGTCTTTGGGCATTTTGGCGCGTTTGATTTTTTTGCGATATTCTTCAATTTCAGCGGTTTTGTCGTCTTGTTCGCCCAATTCTTTGTAAATTGCCCGGACCTGTTCACGTAAAAAAAAGTCGCGCTGGGATTTGGAAATTTCATCCTTGACGTCAGACTCTATTTTGGCCTGAACCGTTGAGAGTTCGAGTTCTCTGGTAAGCAGATCATTTACCCTTTTGAGACGTTTGACCGGATCTGTTAACTCCAGCAATTCCTGAGATTCCTGAATTTTGAGTTTTAAATTGGATGCTGCCAGATCGGCCAGTTTGCCCGGTCCTTCGATACTTTCTAAAATGGCGCTGATATCACCGGAGAGCTCCCCCCGCAGCGCAAGGATTTTTTCCGAATTTTCTCTGACGGTTCGCATCAAGGCTTGGGTGTTCAGATCGATTTCGCCGACAGGCGGCTCTTCAATTTTTTCTATTTTGACCCGGTAAAATGACTGTTTTCGCAGATAACGAACGATTTTAGCCTTGGCAACGCCCTGCACCAGAGCTTTGACGCGACCATCCGGGAGCTTCAGCATCCTTAAGACCCGGCTGACTGTACCGATCTTGTAGATGTCGGCTGCAACCGGGTTTTCAGTTGCAGGATCTTTCTGGGTGACCAGCATCAAATACCCGTCTTTGGCAACACCTTCTTCAACTGCCCGGATGGATCTTGCGCGGCCGACAAACAACGGTAGCACCATATCGCTAAAAATGACAATATCGCGGACCGGCAGCATGGGAAGAGTCATCGGTATCTCAGCATTGGCGCTGTCTTCTTCAATAAGGCTGATAAGATCGTCTGTATCGCTTTGTGCCATTTTCGCTCCTGTGCATTGCCCTAAAATTCAAGGTTCACCCGATTTGGGCCGAAATTAACCCCAGTGGGACAACCTGATTGTGTGTGCAATGTAACCCGTTAAAATAAGATTAAATTTTTCTTTGACAATATCCAGCTTAATTTTTTATTAAATACATACTTAACCATAAAATAATGCCGTTCGTTGTATTTTAAAGGCGCGTAACGCCGATTATTTCCAATTGAGAAGTTGGCGCATTCGATCATGATGCCGACTGTTAAGTAACGCTTACCCCGTCAGGACCGTTAACCGATGATAATAAATTATTTGACCGAATTCTTGGTTTTTATCTTTGGAATCTGTATCGGAAGCTTTTTGAATGTGTGCATATATCGACTTCCGGAATCAAAATCAATTGTCCACCCCCGTTCGATGTGTCCCAGTTGCGGGACCCTCATCGCTTTTTATGACAATTTACCGATTTTCAGCTATATTGCCCTGCGCGGAAAATGCCGCCGTTGTGCCGCCCGCATTTCATTTCGGTACCCCGCAATTGAATTTATCAGCGGCATTTTTGCCGTGGGGGTATTTTTAAAATATGGCTTGAGTTTGGAAGCACTGATTTATTTTACCTTTATCGCAACGCTGCTGGTCATCACATTTATTGATATTGATCACCAGATCATCCCCGACGTGATTAGCCTGCCGGGGATACCGATTTTTTTTGCGGCCAGTTTGGCCCTGCCCGATGTCACGCTCGTTGAGTCTATTGTGGGTATTTTAATCGGCGGCGGAAGTCTGTGGATCGTCGCCCAGTTGTACTATGTACTGACCCGCAAAGAAGGGATGGGCGGTGGCGATATCAAACTATTGGCGATGATGGGCGCTGTTATCGGCTGGAAGGGTGTCTTATTTACGATATTTGTGGCCTCCGCCATCGGAACGGTAGTCGGCATGCTCGTCATGTTAAAGACCCGTACTTCAATGAAACTAAAAGTGCCATTTGGACCGTTCCTGGCCATCGGCGCCATTGCCTACATTTTTTTGGGCCCGCAATTGATTACCTGGTATTTTAATTTACTCAGGCAATGATATTGATCGACGAGGGAATTCCACGCCATAGGGTACCGGTTACATCATGGAAAATTGTGTTGGTATTTCAAGTTAGGTCACGACAAACGCACTGAAAAAGATGATTGCACCCGGCCGAAAAGAGGAAGGACCCTACATTCAAGTGCGCACCCGGGTCATTTAAGGAATCACAGATGAAAATTGCCATCATTTCCGATATTCATGGCAATATGGAAGCCTTTGAGCAGGTTTCAACCGATATCGAAAAGACCCGGGTTGATGCGGTAATCAGTCTGGGGGATCACATCGGTTACGGTCCGGAACCGGAGCGAGTTGTCACGCGTATCCACCAGTACAAAATCACGGCCGTGCAGGGCAATCATGAGCTGGCCCTGATTGAGCCCGACTACCTGGACTGGTTTAACCGCGCTGCGCGCAAATCTTTAAATATCACCCGCAAATTATTGACCGCCAAGTCCATTGATTTCATCAAAACGCTAAAGCGCTTTTATACCGCATATGGATGTCGGTTTGTACATGGCTTTCCGCCGGATTCCGTGTTGACCTACCTGTTCCAGTTGCCCGCTGAAGCAAAGATATTGGCGTTGAAAAAGCTAACCGAACAGCGCTGCTTTATCGGTCATACCCATACTCTGGACATCCTCAGTCTTGGCCGTCAGGGTTTTAATGTCGGTCAGCTCAAAGAAGGCCTCAACAGGCTCGACAACCGCCGCAAGTATATCATCAGTGCCGGCAGCGTCGGTCAGCCCCGGGATGGAAACAATAAAGCCAAGTATCTGATCTGGGATGCTTCTGAAGATACCGTTGAGGTCAGGCATGTTGCCTATGACATTGCCGCTGTAGTTGAAAAAATGATGGCAGCCGGTCTGCCGCAGGAACATGCACGACGGCTCTGGTGAGGTTGGCATTCCAAGGAAATCAAATGATTGTCGGTGCAACAAGTGATATCTCAAATACCGGGCAGATTGCAGGCCGGCGTAATGGCGCACTGGAGTGGTGTAAGATATAAGATTCTGAAAAAAGAGTAGAATAAAACCGGCTTCAGGACGTTAGATTTTATTCGAGAGCAAGGCGGCATTCGATTCGAAAACGGAGCTTATATTTGAATACGCGAGTATTTCGAATCGGATTGATGAACACCTTAGTATTCTTAAAAATAGAAATTCTGCAGTTTGCGGGGGAACACAGCTCTCGGAGAAAAGATGATAGCCTAAAGCCGGTTTTGGGCTGCTTCCCCCAGCTCAATCCCAATATCCAGCGCCTTGCGATTCATATTCAGAAAATCTGCTGGAATGCGATTTTCCAGCGCTTTCATAATGGATTCGGGACTGACCACTTCTACGATGGCCGTAACGGCTCCGAGCATGCAAATATTGAAAACAATCGGTTTGCCGATTTTTTCTATGACGGTTTCATACAATGCAATCCCTTTTTGCTGGGCATCAACTTTTTTTTCAGTTTGCACATAGCGGCTGTCGCTGATCAGCAAGCCTCCCGGCCGGATAATCGAATAAAATTTATTGTAGGCTGCCTGGGTCAGGCAAACGAGCACATTGGGTTGAATCACTTTTGGATAATGGATAATCGTGTCGGATATGATGATATCAGAACGCGTTGCCCCCCCGCGGGCTTCCGCCCCGTAGGATTGGGATTGGACGGCATTCAGCCCTTCGTGGAGAACTGCTGCTTCGGCCAGGATAATGGCTGCGGTAATAACCCCCTGCCCACCCGAACCTGAAAATACCATTCTGCATTTTTCCATTTTTAGCGACCTTTCATTGCCTTTTGAACCAGCTTTTCATACTGGTTGCAATATTCCGGCTTCTCCGCTTGAACAAAAATCCCGCGCTCGATCAGATCCGGGTTTTCCTTTTTGGCCTTTGAGCCAATCGGAGTTGTCTGTTTTTTATAGTGCGCGATCATATCTACCGCATCACCGGCTTTGTTTTTGCGCCCGAAATACGTCGGGCACTGGGAGAATATTTCGACGACTGAGAAACCCTCGTGCAAAATGGCCTGTTGGATAATGTCCGTCATTTGTTGAATATGATAGGTGGTTGTCCGGGCCACAAAGGTGGCTCCAGCGGCTTTGGACAGTTCGACAACATCAAAGCCGGGGTCGATGGTTAAATATGGCGCCGTCGTCGCATTTACATCTTCACCTGATAGCGGCGAAAACTGCCCGCCCGTCATACCGTAGATGCGGTTGTTCATGACAATGGCGGTGATGTCGATATTGCGGCGCGCCGCATGGATAAAATGGTTGCCGCCGATGGCCAATGCATCACCGTCCCCCATAGGAACAATCAGGTTCAGCTCCGGACGGGCCATTTTGACACCTGTTGCAAAAGCCAGCGCCCGGCCATGAATCGTATGCAGGGTATGAAAATCCACATAGCCGGTAATACGGGAAGAACAGCCGATACCCGAAACCATAACAATTTCGTTTCGGCTGAGCCCCATTTTCTCGATTGCCTGCAACAATCCGTTTAAAACCATGCCATGACCGCATCCCGGACACCAGAGATGCGGAAAAAATCGTTCTCGCAAATATGCCTTTATCGCCATCGCTTTAAACCCCCTTGCCTTGGATCAATCGCAGAATATTTAAAATATCAGATGGCATAATGAAGACGCCGTCAATGCGATTGGCCAGAAAAACTTTATCCGGTTGATCTACTGCAAGCTTCACGGCCTGAAGAATCTGTCCCATATTCTGTTCAACCACGATTACCGATTGGGCCGCGGCACATTTTTCGCGCATCAACTCATAGGGAAACGGCCAGAGTGTCTGCAATTCCAGCAGGCCCAATCGTTCACCGCGCGATCTTCTTTTTTCTACGATATGGCGGGCCGAGCGGGCCGAAGAGCCGTAAGATACCAGCAGGTGTTTAGCATCCTCGATATAATATTCTTTGAAGCGAGCGAGTTGATTGACGCGGTTTTCGATTTTATCGACCAGATGACGCAGCAAACCATGCACAGCTCTGGGCTCGCTGGACGGAAACCCCCACATGTCATGGAAAAGTCCGGTCACATTGAAGCGATGAACGCCGCCGAAATCGGACATCGGCAAGCGGCCATCTTCGCGCGGCAGATAGGGATGAAAATCAACGCCTTCTTTGACGGTCGTTTTTAATCTTTCGACCAAAGGCAATTCACCGGTTTTAGGAATCACAAGGCGTTCCCGCATATGGGCAACAACTTCATCCAGCAGCAGAATAACCGGTGTCCGATAGATTTCAGCTAAATTGAACGCTTCGACCGTCAGTGCAAATATATCCTGGTGATTGGAAGCCGTAAGCGCGATGATGGCATGGTCGCCGTGAGTCCCCCAGCGCGCTTGATTGACATCGCCCTGACTGCCGTGGGTTGGCAGCCCGGTGGATGGCCCACCACGTTGCACGTTGACGATCACGCACGGAATTTCAGCCATGATGGCATAACCCAAGCTTTCCTGCATCAGAGAAAAACCCGGCCCGCTGGTGGCTGTCATCACTTTACAACCGGTCAGTGAAGCACCGATAATGGCACACAGTGACGAAATTTCATCTTCCATCTGCATAAATTTTCCGCCGATCTGAGGGAGCCGAAAGGCTAAAAATTCAGTAATTTCCGAAGATGGCGTAATCGGATAACCGGCATAAAAATCAAGCCCGGCATACAAGGCTGCCTCTGCGCAGGCCTCGTTGCCTTGGACAAATTTTATGTTTTCGCTCATATCATTCGCCTATTCTTTAGTTTCGATCTCGATGGCAAGGTCCGGGCAGCGAAACTCACAAAGTTGACAGCAGATACAGTCCTGCGGTCGCAGCGCCGAAACCTTTTCTTGATCGTCTAATTCCAGTACACTTTTCGGGCAAAGCGCAACACATATGCCACATCCCTTGCACCAATCCTGGTTGATATGATGTTTTTTTAATTTTGGCTTGGCCATTAAAATAACTCTCTGTGCGTTAAATGCGTTTTAAGAAATATGTAAAGTGGCTCCATATTGATTTTAGCAGTGATTGTCAAGGAAAACACAAATGGCTCTGTGTTCATTGGATGCTGAAAAAACCCTAAGAACAATTTTTCCGCAACCAGTGAACGCTGTTCGATCGACAATTTGGACAGATACGCTCCGACTCCACGTTGAATGGACCGTCCCATCTATGATCGCAGCGCAGACAATGAAATTGAGCTGCACTGTTTTCGTCAGCTGGTTTGGGATTTCGGGGTCGCGGTACCCGAACCTTTGACAAGTTGGTGCGGGTCATCTCAATTTCTGCGGATGTCACCGCTTGGCGCTTCTTCTCAGCTTCCTGCATAATCGTCTGCCAGCGGGCCCCCTCAGCGGCCGAACACCATTCCAGCATCAGACGTTCAGGTCGGATGTCCTTTTTTATCATTTTATCCCACAAGCCGTCGGTCCGACGAACCGTGCTTCGATTGGCATCCATATAGTGACAGTCAACGTAGTGACAGCCGGAGACCAGTACAACGGGTGCCCCCTTCTGAAATGCATACCACACGAATTCCGGATTTACACGCCCCGAGCACATCGTACGGATGATAAAGGCATGCGGCGGATAAGCCATTCGACTTAAGCCTGCGGTGTCGGCTCCAGCATAGGAACACCAATTACAGGCAAAAGTTACGATTTTTTTCTGAAAATTTTCTTCCAGAATAGCGTCAATTTGGGCATAAATCGCCTGGTCTGAAAAATGCCGCATTTCAATAGCCCCAAATTTGCATTCGGCCGCACAGGTCCCACATCCGGCACAGGCCGCACTGATGATCTGGGGCACCTGTTTCTTTTCCCATGTGATCGCACCAAAAGGGCATACTTTTGCGCATTGCCCGCACTGCGTGCACGGCTCTTCATATACAACCGCTGTGATCGCCTCAACGGCGAAGTGGTCTTTCTGCAACAAAATAGATGCCCGTGAACTGGCGGCGCTGGCCTGGGTGACACTCTCACGCACATCTTTGGGACTTTCAGCCGCACCGGCTATGAAAACGCCCTTGGTGGGTGTATCCACGGGCCGCAGTTTGGCATGGGCTTCTTTTAAGAATCCGCCGGGAGATTTGGAAAGGCTGACCATTTGACGCACAAACTCGGTATCCACAGCCGGCACAGCACCAACCGCCAACACCAGCATATCAAATTCACATTTTTCAAGGCGTTTTTCGGTTGTATTTTCAACGGTCACCCACAAATTTTTGGTGTGCGGGTCTTCCTGGACCTCACCGGGCAAGCCGCGTAAATATCGCACCCCATGACCGCGCGTCCGCATTAAAAGCTCTTCAAACCCTTTGCCGTAGGCACGAATATCCGTATAAAAAATCGTAATGTCTGTATCCGGGTAGTTATCGATCAGGTATTGGGCGCCTTTGATGCTGTTCATACAGCAAATGCTGGAACAATAAGGGTTGCCGCGGGTAGGGTCCTGGGTTCGAGAGCCCACACACTGAACATAACCGATACGCAACGGTCGCTTCCTATCACTGGGGCGTCCTAAATTGCCGCCCAAAGCGCCTCCGGTCGAGATCAGCCTTTCAAATTCAAGACTGGTGACAACATTGACAAAGCGCGTGTATCCGTATTCATCCAGTGCGGTCGGATCGTATACATCCATTCCGGTGGCGACAACGATAGCGCCGATGTCGATATCAACAAGCTCGTCTTCCTGGTCAAAATTAATGCATTTTTTTTCACAGGATTCAATGCACTTGCCACAAGCGATCGGGTTGCGACCCAAACAATCTTCGGCTGAAACCACATAGGCCGAAGGAACCGCTTGTGGAAATGGGATGTAGATCGCTCGGCGACTGCTAAGTCCCATTTGGAATTCATCAGGGACGACCACCGGACAGACCGCCACACAATCACCGCAGGTCGTACATTCGCCCTCATCGACATAACGGGGCTTTTTTCGTATCCGCGCTTTAAAATTACCCACGTATCCATTAACATCTTCTAAAACAGCATTGGTCATTAGCTCAATTCGGGGATGCCGACCGACATCCATCATCTTGGGCCCGAGAATTCAGATGCTGCACTCAATGTCCGGATAAACTTTGTCGAGCTGGGCCATAATACCGCCAATGGACGGCTTTTTTTCAACCAGATAAACCGGATGCCCCGCATCTGCCAAATCCAAGGCGGCCTGCATGCCGGCCACCCCCCCGCCAATCACCAGCGCCGCATCCGTAACCGGAATGTACTCCTCATCTTGAGGGTAAAGCCACTTGGTGCGGGCAACCGCGACCCGGACGATATCCAATGCTTTACGGGTGGCCGCTTGACGATCAGGCGTTACCCAGGAACAGTGCTCGCGAATATTTGCCATCTCCAGCAGATAGGGATTCAGACCGGCTGCTTGAATGCATTGCCGAAAAATGGCTTCATAAGAAGCCGGCGAACAAGACGCAACCACCACGCGGTTGAGTTTGTGTTCGAAAACTGTTTGTTGAATTTCTTGTTGGCCCGGATCGGAACACGTGTATTTGTTCCGGACTGCCACGACCACATCCGGTAACGTCTGGGCGAACCGTTGGACCTCATCGACATCGACCACTCCGGCAATATTGGAGCCGCAATCACATACAAAAACGCCTATACGCAATTTTTCTTTGGTCAAATTTGGCCTCCTTTGGGCAATCAGAACGTTTTTCGTTTTGGATTAAATTCCAGTCTGTTATCATTTTGAACGGATCCGGAAATCCGGCATCACTCCATCCCTGCCAAACGTTCGGCTCATATCTTTTTCCGCTGCCAGGTCTCATATTGCTGCCCGCGCGCATATTCTTTATCTTTCCAGATTTGGCGGTCTCGAGCCGCTTTTTCAATGGCCTCTTGGAACGCTTCTTTAAACTCCTCGGAATCAAACTGGGCTTTACTAAAAAAATCAAAAGCCCGGTACTGTTTGAAAGCTTTGCGTTGCGTTTCCATGGTTCCATAGCCAGTGATCATAATAACGCGGGTAAACGAAAGTCTTTTGCGAATTTCCGCCAGCAGGTGAATGCCGTCCTCATTGCTTTCATCAAGATCAACCAAACGAATATCCAAAACAGCGAGATCCAGATCCTTGTTTTCATCAACATAGGCAAGGGCCTCTTTTTGGGTCGCTACGGCATGAATCAAATGCCCTTCGCGTTCCAACAATCCACTTAACAGCCCTCGCCAATCGGCGTAGTCATCCACGATTAGGACTTTTCCGCGCATTTTTAGCTCCTCCAAAGGTTCAGCGTTCAGCGTTCAGAGGTTCAGGGTTCCATTATTTAGGTTTCAGGTGTCGGGTGTCAGGTGTCAGCGCACTAAATGTCTCAACAAATCTCAAATTTCTCTGAAACTGTATCTGATACCTTGGTTTAAAGGCAGCTGTAAGGCCCTCCAGGCCATCAGACTGACACCTGAAACCAGACACCTGACACCTGTGAACCAAAAAATATCTGACACCCACTTGAACCCGTGACCGTTATTAGACCGCCACTTGCTCACTGGCGATAGAGGCCGGCAACCGGATAATAAACGTTGCTCCATGGTCAGGCTGGCTGTGGCATTCGATGGTTCCGCCCTGGCGTTCGATAAAGGTCCGCATCCACCACAGTCCAAATCCAAGGCCGTCATCGCTGGGTTGAAATAAATTCCATAAATGGTCCAAATGCTGAGATGACATCCCTTTGCCCGTATCACTGATGCTAACCCGGACCCAGGGCAGCCCATTAATCTGTTCCGATCGGCTGCTGACCTCAAGTCGTTTCAGCTTTTGACGCTCCATGGCCTTGCAAGCATTGGTAATGAGTTCAAGGAAAATGTCCAACAGAAGCAAACTGCAATTCACCATGGGCAGCTGTTGATCATAGGTACAAACGATCTCAATATCATCCGGCAAACCGGCAGAATCTAAAGCTTCATTGAGCAAGCGGTTTATGTCAAAACGCGTTGGTGGACCGGATTCCTTAAACGGCCTGAATAATGCTTCGCTGAGCTTAAGAATAAACTGCGCATTCCGATTGATACGTTCCAGATTGGTCTGGGCCCAACGACGGTCTGCATCAGATAGGTCCTCCTTTGCCAGCATTCGCAGTACTTCACTGGCACTAACCGGCACAATCCCTAACAGGTTATTAATGCGATGCGCCAGGGCCGTCGCCGCTTGGCCCATGACTGCCCATTTTTCGGCGGCCACACGCCGTTCTTGCTCCGCCTTGATTTTTTGAAGCTGAGTGGCGTTTTGGATGGCAATGACCGCCTCCTGGGCCAATGCTTCCAGAAGTTCAACATCCTGCTGGTCAAAGGCAGCCGGACGAGAACTCTCTAGTAGCAAAACCCCGATGAACTTTCCTTTCTGGTGTTGTTCATCTGAGCTGTACAGCAAGGGCACCGAGATACTCGAACGCATATCTTCAAAAAGAACGACATTTAAAGGATCCTTACGAACGTCCGGGCTTAGATAGGGCCGTTGCTTTTCGGCCACCCAGCGGGCAATCCCCTGTCCGATACGCGGGGTATACGCCATCTTTTCTCTTGTCCACCCTTTTCCATAGTGAGCCTTGAGGGCAAGGTTGCCGGTCTCTGTTTCCAGGTACCGCAGCGAGCCATGCTCAGCATTGACCAGCTCAGCGGCCTTTTTAAGGATCAGATTCAGGACATGATCCAATTCAAGGCTAGATGTCAGCGCCACATCAATGGTATGCAAGGTGCGGAACTGAGCGGTCATACGTGCCAAGCGTTCATTTTGCTGGGCAACCGAAGCCGTCAGGTCTGCCAAAGATTGGATTAAGGCGAGATCCCGGTCCCTAAAGGTTCGCCCCGGCTTGCTGTCGAAAACAATCAGCAGCCCGCGAACGGCTTCCTGCCAAACCAGCGGCGCCGCCATTAAAACCGATTGATCCGGAAGCGTTTTAATGACAGCTTGATGAGAATCCATCATTTCTTTTAGAAGCACCTCATCCCAAGGTTCTTTGGGCAGGTTCTGGGTGGCCAGCAAGATCCTGTGACCGCTTTCCGGATCGCACAGGTAAAAACCGCTGCCTTCGGCACGGCATTGAAAGGTCGCCTGTCGGACAAGGCTTTGGAGAAGATTCGGATCCAGTATATCCGTTGCGGATATATCCGCTTGCATCATATTTAGGACACTTTTCACTTTAGTTAAAATACGCCCCCCAAGCAGATCTTCTTCAACGATAGCGTTCAAAGATGATCCGCGATTAAAGTCGTCAGATCTTGAATCTTAAGGTTAAGTTTATTCTCCAGCTGTGGATCTTCCTGGGCACAACGAAAATGAATCTGGCATTTAACACAGGCCGTAATCATTCGGCTGACACCGGTGCGCGACGCTTCCTCTAATCGCTCAATTTGAATATTCTTACTGACCTGTCCGCAAGACGTCCACCCGGTGGTGCCGCAGCACAGGCTGGCACTACGGTTCCGCTCCATTTCCCTTAGATCCATTCCTAGAGCCGCCAATAAAGATCGGGGCTCATTGTAGACATCAAGATAGCGCCCCAACCGACAGGGATCCTGGTAGGTAACACGATGTTGATTTTTCGGTGTCAGCATGAGGTGTCCATCAGCAAGGGCCTGGGCCACATATTGGGTCAGATGAAAAACGGCCATGCCATGGTCGGCGACCCGTTTAGGGTATTCCCGGGCAAGCATGAAGGCACACTCCGGACAGGTGGTGATGATGATTTTAGCACCAGTGGCGCTAAGGTGATCAAGGTTGAGTTTGGCCAATGCGTGAAATGTCTCCATTTCACCTTCCCATAACTGATCGTGACCGCAACAGCGCTCATCAGCCATGATCTGGGGCGCGATTCCCATATGGTTCAAAATTTTCACCGCCGCTCTGGCAATGTCGATGCCCTCAATATCCAGATGCTTAAATAAGGCGTCATAGTAGGGCAAACATCCGGTAAAATAAACAATTTCTGAATCATCGGATATCTGAAGTTCAGGTGTTATCCAGTCCAAGCGATTCTGTTCGAGCCCCGGATCGGTCATCATTTTGCCCCAGTTTTGAATAACCGCTCCGTGGGTGCACTCGCCCGCTTTTCCGCACCCCCTGGCCAGGGTTCGCGCCTGCTGTATGAATTCTGAAAAATAGACATCCGATGGACACAGTAAACTGCAACGTTTGCAGGTCAGACAGGACCAAAATAACGGATCTTGCATGATCTCTTCAGGTTCACCAACGCTGGCCTTTTCCACCAGCAGTCGCGGACTGCTATAAGAACGGGTTTCCCAGCGGGTAATGGGACAGACGGCACTGCACTTGCCACAATCCTGGCAATACCAGGCCCGACACTGTTGAATAATGTCTTTCATGCTACCCATGCCGCTGCCCGCCTCCATTCAGGCCATCCATAAAGGTTTGTATTATTGATACCCCGGATTCCGCATCGTCGGCCGCAATTTGATCCATGACAAGGGACTTATTCGAATGTCCTAAAAGTTGCATTAGCCGACGGGTCAATTCAAATGTTTCTTGGGCACGTTGGTTGCCAAATGTATAATAGCATTCATCCGGTGAGCAACCCAGGAGTAAAACGCCATCGGCCCCCAGTTGAAAGGCTTTCAGAATGATCCCCGGACTCAATCGACCCAGACACATCACTTTTAGAGGATAAACCCATGGTACATAGGAGGCATGCTGGCGACCTGCCGCATCCAGGCCCCGGTAGGCAGTCCAATTACACGTAAAAACCACTGCCTTCTGCTTAACATTCGAATCGTCACTTTCCAGAACAGCTGAGAGCATGGCTTCCAGCTGGTCATCCGTCGAATAGCCTGCTGTTATGGCGCCCGAAGGGCATTGGGCGGCACAACTGGCGCAACCCGTACAGATCACCGGATCGATCCAGGAGTGACGCTGTGGGTCTTCGCCAACCAGTTGGGGCGCACCCACGTCACAAATGTCGATACAAGTCTTGCACGCCCGGCAGCGGTGCGGATCGACTGCAGCCGTTATGGGCTTGGATGGTTCAACCAGCTGATGCAACCAACCGTTCACCTTGACGGCAGCTGCTGCTCCGGTCGATTGGCCATCTTGCGGATCACAGAAAAAAACGCCCGGCAACAGCGTTTCAACATCCGGTGGCAGCGGCATGATGCGCTCGAGTTCAGCGGATGTTGCAAAAGCATTGCACAACAAATCCGCCTCGCGCGCGTCCTGCGGTGCCAGAACGACTGCATTTGCTTGCTGGACAGTCAATGGATTCGAAACCGCATATTGCCCATCGACACGCCTAATCTGATGGGGCAACTGCTCGGCGACGCGGGTGACAATCTGCCGATCATCGAGTAAGTTCTGACACATCCGTGCCGCTGTGCTGTTGCCCACAATCAACACGGACCGTTCAGTGTCCATCGACCGGGTCGGTTGGGGGGTGACCATCTTCAATTTGACCGCAGCAGCCGCAATTAGCCGATTGGCCTTGGCGGTCGCGGCCTCCGGATCGTCGGCATGTACCCAGGCGCAATGCTCGCGGATATTCACAAATTCCCAGATCAGATGGGACAAATTCCCAGCTGACAAGCGATCTGTTGGACTGCATGGACCGTCAGTACCAGCAGCGAACAGCCCCAGGTTATCTTTGCAGCGAACGCGCTGATACGTGCAACTGAAGCAAACCTGGTCCAGTGAACAACAACTGCAGGCAGCCAAAAGCACCCGGTTCAGACCGTGGTCCAGCACCGCATTGTCAATATGTTCAGCCGCTTCCGGTAAGCAGGCCTGGGGAATTACAGCAGCATGGATAACACCGGGTAGACCAGCTGATTGCTGGTGCAACGCATCGGTATCGACGACCCGAGCGATGTGATCGCCACACTGGCAAATAAACACACCCATGCGCGCAGGGCTTTGCAGATGCGCTCCCTGCCGAATGGATGACGCTGGAAAATGCTGCTTGGTGCGTGCGTGGCGCATAGCGTGGGCGGCCGTAACAGAGGCCGCAAATGTCTCTTGGGGTGATACCCGATAAAGGCCGGGTCCTTCTTGCAGATCAAATTGCGCCAATGTTGTCAGACCATCGGCCAGTATAATGGCACCCATATCAAACTCGACAACCTTTTCACGCTCAGCATGCACAATCGCTCCCGCTTTGCAAGCCTCGACACAGGCCATACATTCACTGCAAGGACCACATGCCAGGCAGCGTTGGGCTTCGGCAATTGCCTGTTTTTCTGAATAGCCCAATTCGACTTCGGCAAAACTGCTTAAACTTTCGGCTCTTGGCAGGACCGGCATGGATAAACGCGGCTTGGGCACTAATTCCGCCTCGGTCATGGGCCGCTCGGAAATTGGTATCTCAACTACTTTCTGTATTTGCGTGTCCAACGAGGGGGCACTTTTTTGATGGGTGTCTTCGATTTCATTTGGCCACTGGTTGATGCGACCCTCTTTTGATTCGGGCTGATTAAGATACCGATCGATGCTTGCAGCAGCCTGTTTGCCGCTGGCAATGGCTTCTATGACTGTTTTGGGTCCGTAGAGCGCATCCCCGCCGGCAAATACCCAGGGTATGCTCGTTTGCAGCGTTTCCGGATCAGCTTGGATTTCTCCCTGGGGTGAAAGCTGTATTTTCTCTGCATCTAAAAAGCGCATTTCACCGCGTTGGCCAATGGCAATCATTACAGCGTCTGCTTCCAGCGTGTTGCATTCATTTTCATCATACTGGGGATTAAAATTGCACTGATCATCAAACACACAGGTACAGCGTTTGAATTCAATTCCGGTAAATTGGTTGTTTTTACCCAAGAAGCGACTCGGCCCAAAACAATTGACAATTTCCACACCGGCTTCCAGGGCCTCTTTAATCTCGTCATCGCGCGCCGGCATTTCTTCGCGGGTTTCAAGACAAACCATGGTAACCGCTTTTGATCCCAAGCGTCTGGCAGTCAGGGCCACATCGATGGCGACATTACCCCCGCCTACAACGATGAGCTTTTTAGCAACAGATACCTTTTTGCCCAACGCCACATCGCGTAAAAAAGACACCCCATCAAAAACGCCGGAGAGGTTTTCTCCGACGACCCCGAGTCTGCGGCTGCCGTGCAAACCGGTGGCCAGAAAAAGTGCTGAGATTCCCTTCGATCTCAGCGTCCGGATACTAAAGTCTTTGCCCAAAGTCATGCCTGTCTTGATTTCAACGCCCATTTCCTCAATGACACTGATTTCCGCTTTCAGAATATCCCTGGGAAGACGATAGGATGGAATGCCCACTGCCATCATGCCACCGGCAACAGGGAGCTTTTCAAAAACCGTCACCTTATAATTTTTTAGCGCCAGATCGTGCGCTGCTGTCAGCCCGGCCGGGCCTGCGCCAACAATCGCTATTCGTTTGGCATCGACAGCTGGCGGTGGTCTATTAATTTTTTTGCGCTTCGACGTGTTGGTCTTTTTGAGTTCCCAATCGGCAATAAACCGTTTAAGCTGCCGAATGGCCACCGGCTCGTCTACTTCGTTACGACGGCAATTGATTTCGCAGGGATGGGTGCATATCCGGCCGCAGATGCCGGGAAAAGGGATGGCTTCCCGCACCAGATCCAGTGCTTCTTGAAAACGCCCCTGCGCGATAAGCGCCACATAGCCCTGAACATGGATCCCCGCCGGGCAAGCATGCGCGCAGGGCGCAAGGCCCATTTTATCAATGACGGCAGACTGGGGCTGAGGGCCATCTCTGAGATAGATGGCTTTGTGATCATTTCCAAGCACCTGCACCGGACAGACCTCGAGGCAATCTCCGCAGCTCGTGCATCGGTTTAAATCGACATATCGCGGCCGCATCTGAAGTTGGACCTTGAACGCATCTCTGGTATTCTCAACGCTTTTTAACGCGGTGTGGGTCAACAGATGAATACGGGGATGTTTGGCAGCGGCCAGAGCGTGTACACTCGAAGTATAGTGCGGGGGGGTGGAGACCGGATCGTCTCCAATGAAAGGTGAAATTTCTGTCAAAAGGACTTCAATTCCGGTTTCGGCCAGATCCAGGGCTGCTTGGAGCCCTGCAGGGCTTCCACCAAAAATAAGAACGCCTGGGTTCACAGAAGCTTTCCTCCTTCGTCATGGCTTCCGGACTTACAACACGTTGTTGCCTTGGTAACGCAAACCTTTTTTGAAACCAGCCTCAAAAGCGTTTAAATTGACCTCTACGGTCTTGGGGGGCACGGCGTCGGCCACAGATTGCTGCATGGCCGATTTGCTGACCGCTCCGATGATGGCGGTCCAGAGCCCCAACATAACAGTATTGGCCGCCCGTGAATTGCCCAATTCTTCCGCAATTTGGGTCGCTGGAATCCCATAGGTTTTCAGATCCTGGCGGTGATCCGGAGATAATGTTACCAGCCCGTCGTCAATTAACAGGGTTGCGCCGGTAGCCTGTTTGGGAACGTATTTGGTATAAGCCTCCTGGGACATAATGATCGCGTTTGTGGGTTCAATCAGATGTGGATGATGAATCGGATCACTGGCGATGACCACTTGAGAGCCGGCCGCACCACCCCTTGCCTCCGGGCCATAGCTCTGTGTAAAGCAGGCCTCCAACTTGTCATAAATTGTTGCCGCCTGGCCAATAATTCGACCGGCACTCACGATACCCTGCCCCCCAAATCCGCCCAGCTGAACTTCGGTTCGGCGGATACTGCCGGTCCGTTTCGGTATTTGAGATCGTTCATCCAGCGTCTTTTTTGCCGCCTGCCAGCGTTCCTTGGCAATCTGCGCTTGTTCGTCGATGGCGGTCTGAAAATCCGGTTTGTGTTCGTCACTGAAAACACCTTCAACGATTTCAACAATAGCGCCCTCTTTATCGACTTTAATGGCGGCATCTTTAGGGTGCGTGCCGTGAGCGACCTTCCCAATCTTTTGGTAATGTTTCATGAGCTCCAAACCCCGTCGCCTGAGTTTCTCGGGATCCAATCCGCGACCTTCTGGATTCCAACGGGCATAAGACGTGGAACACGGGGCAATCACTTCAACAAAGCTATATCCGGGATACATCATGGCCTCGCGCAAGGTCCACTCCAGTCGCCGGGCATGGATGACGGTCCAACGGGCCAAAAAAGATGCCCCACTGGCTGCCGCCAGATAGGGCAGGTTAAATGGATACTCAAAATTGCCGTACTGGGCGGTAACCGCCCTGGCACCGTGCGGCGTCGTTGGTCCCACCTGACCGCCGGTCATGCCGTAGTTAAAATTGTTGACGCAAATCACGCTAATGTCCAAGTTTCGTCGCGCAGCATGGATAAAATGATTGCCGCCGATACCGGCGATATCGCCATCTCCAGAAATAACGACAACTTTCAACTCGGGATTGGCAAGTTTAAGACCGGTTGCAAACGGAATGGCTCGTCCATGGGTGGTGTGAAAGGAATCCAGGCGAACGTACCCGGCAATACGACCAGTGCAGCCGATACCCGATACCACAGACACCTTGTCCAGATCCCAGCCCTGGTTCGATTCGAGCCATTGGAGAGCGCCAATAAAAGTCGTCAGAGCCGTACCTAAACCGCAGCCCTGACACCAAATGTGCGGCAACCGCTCGCCCCTTAACAGCCCATCCATGGGATGCAGCCCGGTAACCCAGTCGCTATAACCAACAGATTCGCTTCCAGAGTGCTCGAATTGACCCTCATCGTTCAAGTCAAGATCAGCCATGATGCCTAACTCCTATTTGAAAGGCTCAGCCCACTCCGGACCGGGCGGTATCAGGCTTGCCCGCGGCAGTGCGCAGAGCACTTAGAACCTGCTGAGGTTCCAATATGTCTCCTCCCAATCGATTCACTCCGATGACGTGTGCTTGGCCGGCCGCACATCTTTCCACCTCGCGCAAAATTTGGCCATCGTTAATTTCGGGCACTACAAACGCGCGGATCTTTTTGGCCAATGCCCTGATGCGTTCTTCCGGAAATGGCCATACAGTGATAAGCCGTAGGTAACCGATTCGAAACCCTTCCTTTCGGGCTTGCTCAATCGGCCATAATGAGGTGCGCGCTGATATGCCGTAGGATACAACGATGATCTCGGCGTCCTCCAGATAACGTTCCTCTACCTGGATAATCTCATCACGATGCGAGCGAATTTTTCTGACCAGCCGCTTGATGTTCCATTCACTGGCCTCGGCATTCATGGCCGGATATCCGCGCTGGTCATGTGTCAAACCGGTAACATGGAAACGAAATCCCTCACCGGCAATGGCCATGGGGGCGACATCACCATCGTCGCAGGACTCAGGATCGCGATAGATTCGAAAATGATCCGGCTCCACATCTCCTTTGCGAACCAGGAGCCGCTGGACGAGCTCAATTTCTTCCGGCGGCGGTATGATGACCTTTTCGGTCATGTGGCCCACTTCTGCGTCGGTCATGACCAGAACCGGTGTGCGAAATTTCTCAGCAAGATTAAAAGCTCGTATGGTCAGATCGAAAAGTTCTTGTGGGGAGTTGGGTGATAAGGCGATGATTTCGTAATCGCCGTGGGAACCCCAGCGGGCCTGCATCATATCTTGTTGCCCCACCAAAGTGGGTAATCCGGTGGAAGGCCCCCCGCGTTGTACATTGACCAGCACACATGGGGTTTCCAGCATAATCCCCAGACCAAGATTCTCCATCATTAAAGAAAATCCGGGCCCACTGGTGGAGGTCATTGATTTAGCGCCTGACCATGAAGCGCCTAATATAGCATTCATCGAGGCCAATTCATCTTCCATTTGAATGTAAATGCCGCCGACCTGCGGTAGTCGCGTAGACATCCTTTCGGCGACCTCGGTGGCGGGGGTGATGGGATAACCGGCAAAAAAGCGGCATCCGGCCATGATCGCCCCTTCGGCGGCGGCATAATCCCCTAATAGGAAATGCTCGCCAATTAATAGGCCTTCATGTGAATGCATGGATTGCATTTGATCTATGGCTCTTTTTCTTCCTTTTTCTCCGCGGATTTCTCACTGTTTTCAACATATATGGCAAAGTCCGGACAAAGCAACGTGCACAGACCACAATTTGAGCAAGCTTCTGCATCAACTACTTCGGGTGGATGGTACCCTTTGGCATTGGTTTGCTTAGACATCACCAAAACAGTGCGCGGACAGAACTCAACGCAAAAACCACAGCCTTTGCAGCGCTCTTCAATGATGTGGATAATACCATGGGGAATCTGAATTTGATCTTGGTCTAACGGTTGGCGCCAAAATTTCATGATGGCTCCTGAAATTTTGATGAAAGCGTCTGAGGGTTTATGGGTAACATCACGTTGCCATACTTGGCAAGCTGCCTGCATTGATATGAATACCCAAAAGGCCACTGGGGTTGTATCCCAGAAATAATTACCAAAATAAGAGCCGGGCATATCATTTTCTGAAAGACGCTATGAATTGCAAGGTGCCGGTGCCCCGATATTTGGGATTTGATCCCCGCCATGGGTTGAGCCGAAAGCTTCGGTGCCCATCATCCCAAATATCGGGGCACTGCGCAGCCCGCGAGGCAACAATCAGCATATCGCCTTTCAGAAAATAACATGCCCGTCCGGAAAAATTAACGCAGTCCGCTCCTGATCGAGCGCCATTTTGATCCGAACGGTATTGTAAGTTATTTCTGGGGCACAACACTAGAATAATTGTATACCACAATTGGGTACAAATGTCATCGCTGTTTACAAAGGGGCCTGGCTGCTGCCGTTGTTTTTTAGAATGACGTCGGCATTTGGCTGTCATGGTACCTAAAAACGGCACTTCAGACGGACGAATGCATGCTTTCAGTTTGGTGCAGTCAATTTATTTTATTCGATGTCAGTGAGTAAATTACTTTTCCCCATCTTTAAAAACCCATAAAGATTTGGCAGCACGGGGATCCTGCTTTGACAACAATGGGTTTTTTTTACTATGCTTATGATATCATCCAGCTTGCATGCCACCGATTGAATTCATTACACGAGCGTCTGCCGGCACATCCTATAGACTGGAGGGTATCAGCACCTTGAAAAGATTTCTGCTTACAGCAGCCATAGCGCTATTGCTGATGATGGGTGGCATCACCGCCTTTTTCCTGCATTTGCGGCACTATGCTGAAACACCTGCTCGCGAGGAATCCGGTAATACGGTGATTATCATTCCCGCCGGTCAATCATTTAACGTCACAACCGACGTGCTTGCCAAAGCCCATATTATTGAAGATCCATATAAATTTAAAATAGTTGCCCGTCTGAAAAGATATGATAAAAAGCTCCAGGCCGGCGAATATGTGCTGTCAGCAACCCTGTCGCCAAAACAGATTTTGCGGAAAATGGTTAGCGGAGAGGTCAAGCTGTACAAGCTCACCGTGCCTGAAGGACTCAATCTCTACCAGATTGCCGAGCTGGTGGATCAGAGCGGTTTGGCATCCAAAAACGACTTTATTGCGGCGGCCACCAGCACCGAATTTGCACATCAACAGGGTTTGAATGCCGACACCTTCGAAGGTTACCTGTTTCCGGAAACCTATTTTTTCCCAAAAAACGCACCTGTCAAAACGATTATATCCACCATGATCGACCGCTTTCGACAAATATTTAGTGCCAACTGGCAAAAAAGAGCCGAACAGCTGGGTTTTTCCAGCCACCAAATTGTCATTCTGGCATCGATCATCGAGAAAGAAACCGGTGCCCCTTTGGAGCGCCCTTTGATTTCCTCGGTATTTCATAACCGCTTAAACAGGAAAATGCGTCTGGAATCTGATCCAACGGTTATTTATGGATTAGAAAATTTTGACGGCAACCTGAAGCGCAAACATCTTGAAACCCCCACACCGTATAATACTTACAAACGCAGCGGCCTGCCGACCGGCCCCATCGCCAACCCCGGCAAAGATTCACTGGAAGCTGCCCTGTATCCGGCCGACACAAAATTCATTTATTTTGTATCTAAAAAAGACCATACCCATCAATTTTCCACAAATTTCAAAGACCATCAGCGCGCTGTCCAAAAATACCAGCTGCGGCGTCGTTAGCTGAGAGCACCCGGATATAAAAAAGGTGTTTGCCGCCGCATGGGCCTCGTGCGTCCGATCGATTAAAAAACGGTTTAAAATCCAGCAGCTTGACATTGTGCCCGGCAGAAGCTAGCTTATAGCAGCTTGTAATACCACCCGATACGATTTGATGGGCCCGTTCAGGAGGATGACATGACACATGCAGACAAAAATCGGTTTAAGACGATCATCGATCTCGAAAAACTAAACCGCTTCAATGCGGAGGGGTGTCCGGCCTGCGGGCGAAAATTTACCTTGGGCGAACCGGTGGTGATGGCCTGCGGCGCATGGGAAGGCGAGCCTAAATATGTACATGAAAATGAAGCCACATTTGATGCTGCTACGTCAACTTACATCGAGAATCGTTGCTATGCGTCTCGCAAGGGATAAGGTATTGCCGCCATCCCCCCTTCACTGATAAAACTGCCGGGTCACTCAGCGTGCCTTATGCCATCGGTATGACCCACCATTTGGAATTCCCAAACAGAAACCGGCGCAATTACGGGACTTTACCATAAGCGGGCTGTCGCTGCCGGTTACATCTTAAGTTTTTCCCCTCACGTGCCGATATAAATCGAGTAAATCTGTGAATTTGGCCTGCGGTCTCCAGCGATTCTTCAAAGATTAAAGACCGGTGCATACGCGCTGAATTATACACAATTACGGAAAGTTATACCAGCAAGAGGCGGGGAATGAACAAAAAAAAGCGCTTTATCAACCTGGATAACATGGGGCTGATCATCATCGGTGCAGGTGTCTCCCTGTTCTATTATTATTTTGAGAAGACCATTTTAGCCAGTGAAACCCTGGCCATTGTCATAACGGCCGGCATCATTCTGCTCATCAGTCTGTGTACCCAGTTACTGGTCAATAATATTAATCGATCCAAAGAAGCGCTGCGCGAAGCCAACGAAACATTAGAAATCAAAGTCAGGGAGCGCACGGCCGAGCTACGAGAATCGGAAATGAAATATCGAACCATTTTTGAAAATACGGGCACGGCAACCGTCATCGTTGAAAATGATGCCACTATCTCCCTGGCAAATTCAGAGTTTGCCAATATGGCAGGATTCGAAAAAAATGTAATTGAAAATCAAAAATCATGGCTGCACTTTGTGGATGAAAAAACACAGCGCAAAGTCTTAAATGGCGAGGCAACGCCAGGTCATCCCGAATGCAACCAGATAGCGCCCCATTTCGAATGCACTTTTACCGACAAAGAAGGCACCCAAAAAGATATGCTGTGTTCCCTGGCTGACATTCCGGGTTCTGAAAAAAGTGTCGTTTCGCTGGCCGACATCTCCGAGCTGAAGGAGGCAGAACGCCAGATCTATCATCAGGCATTTCATGACACGCTGACCGGCTTGCCCAATCGCGCCCTTTTCATGGAACACTTAAGCATGGCTCTCAAACGCGCCAAGCGCCGCGATGATTATTTTTTTGCCGTGCTATATCTGGATATTGATCGCTTCAAACTGGTTAACGACAGTCTGGGCCATAGCGTCGGTGACCGATTAATCAGAGCTTTTGCCAGCCGAATTCAGGAATCCCAGCGCGATCTTGATATTCTGGCGCGTTTTGGAGGTGATGAATTTGTCATCCTGCTCGAAGATATTGAAAACAGCGAATATGCCAGTGGGGTGGCCGATCGGCTGCAACAGGAACTCAAACGGCCCTTTATGATTGAAAACAAAGAGGTCTTTGCACCGGCCAGTTTTGGGGTGGTATTGAATACCCGCGACTATGATGATCCAGAGGACATCATCCGGGATGCGGACGCGGCAATGTACCATGCGAAAGAAAACGGCAAGGCCCAATACAAAATATTCGATAAAACGCTTCATAAAAAAGCATTGCATCTGCTGGAAAGAGAAACGGATTTGCGCAAGGCCGTCACCAGAGATGAATTCGAAAATCACTATCAGCCCATAGTCGATTTACAGTCTGCATCCCTGGTGGGTTTTGAGGCGCTCATTCGCTGGAACCATCCGGAACTGGGTCTTATTTATCCAGGATCCTTCATTTCAATCGCAGAAGAAACCGGACTGATCATTCCGATCACGAAGTTGATTGCCCAGCAGGCCTGTGAGGATCTTTGCCGCTGGCAGGACCAGCTCAGAGATGAATTGAAACTCACAATGAACATCAATCTATCCAGCAAGCATTTTTTGTCCCCCACCCTGCTGGAAGATATCAAAGAAATTTTAAAACAAACCGGCATGCCACCCGATCAGCTCAAATTGGAGATTACTGAAACCGCCCTTATGGAAGATGCGGATGAAACCATTCGGCTGGTGCACCGCTTAAAGGACCTGGGGTTGCATCTGGTCATCGATGACTTTGGAACCGGGTACTCTTCACTTAGCTATCTGCAGCGCCTGCCCATTGACACCCTGAAGGTCGATCGCAGCTTTGTCTCAAGAATCCAGTCGCAACCAGATGGCAACCGCAATATCGTCGAGGCCATTATCTCGCTGGCGCATCGCTTAAAAATGATGGTGGTGGCCGAAGGAGTGGAGACCGAAGAGCAATTTGCAATATTGTTGGAAATGAATTGTCAATTCGGGCAGGGTTATCTATTCTCAAAACCGCTCAGCAA
>Ga0209567_10000309_pt1 | contig 26646 bp, 19 predicted proteins | sample COG_12_FD_184756 | JGI IMG/M metagenome (GOLD analysis project Ga0209567, IMG submission 184756) | Pelagic marine sediment microbial communities from the LTER site Helgoland, North Sea, for post-phytoplankton bloom and carbon turnover... | ecosystem: Environmental > Aquatic > Marine > Neritic... | reverse complement strand
CTTCAAGAAAGTACTGGCATGGGTGCTGGCACCCGAAAAGAGAAAACCCTATGGCACACTCTAACCCGCTTTTTCCGGCGCGCCCGGAGGGACTCGAACCCCCGACCATCGGCTTAGAAGGCCACTGCTCTATCCAGCTGAGCTACGGGCGCATATGCGCGCTGTTTAGCATGTTAAGCACAAACCGCGTAAGCCGCCGGACGTCGGCGCTGGCGCTGGCACTGTCGCTGTCGCTGTCGCTGTCGCTGTCGCTGTCGCTGTCGAGTCCCTACGCGGTCGGATTCCCGAGAATCAAGTCCGCCGCTCTCTCCGCCACGGCTACCGTCGGGGCGTGGGTGTTGCCGGAGGGGAGGAGTGGGAAGATCGAGGCGTCTGCGATTCGGAGGCTGTCGATGCCGTGGACTCTGAGCTCGTTGTCGACGACGGCGCTCGGGTCTTCGGCGGGGCCCATTCTTGACGAGCCGACAGGGTGATAGACGCTCATGCCTTCGGTCTTCCAGAAGTCGAGGATCTCCTCATCGGTTTGCACACCGTCACCGGGCACAATCTCGTACGTCGCGTGGGGGCTAAAGGCGTCGGATTGATAGATCTTTCGCTGAAGCTTGAAGCCTTCGATGGCCAAATCACGATCGTGATCGGTCGACAGGTAGTTGTGGAGGATCTTCGGGAATGCTTTCGGGTCGGTGTTGCGGGCGTGAACGCTGCCGCGTGATGTCGGGCGAATGATGCAGACGGTCGAGTTCACGCCAGGGTCTGCCGTCGCCACCATCTTGCCGTTGGCATCCATGCCTCCCGCGCCGGGCGTGAAGTGGATCTGGAAGATCGGACGCTCCGCGCCCTCGCTCGGCACGAACCCACCGACGTTGCAGGCCGGCATCGTGAGCGGACCCTTCTTGGTGAACATGTACTTGAGCACAGCCCATACGACCTTTGGGAACTTTCCATCCTCCGAAAGGCATTGGCTGGTGTTCACGCCCTGCTGAACCCAAACCTGAAAGTGGTCCTGAAGGTTCTCGCCCACACCGCGAAGCTCGTGCTCCACCTCGACGCCGAGCCCCGCGAGCACGTCCGGGTTTCCAATGCCCGAAAGCTCGAGCAGCGGCGGCGAGTTGTAGGTCCCAGCCGAAAGCACGACCTCGCGACTCGCCTTCGCTTGGTGAGCATTGCCCTTGGCGTCCGTGTACTCGATGCCAACAGCCTTCTTCCCATCGAGCAAGATGCGCTGCGCCACCGCCTTGATCGCGATCGTCAGGTTCGGCCGGTTCTTCACGTCGGGGCTGAGAAACGCATCGGCGGAGCTCCAGCGCTTTCCGTCCTTCATGTTCACCTGAACGTAGCCGATGCCCTCTTGCTTCTCGCCGTTGATGTCGTCGTTGCGCGGAATACCCACGCTGACCGCCGCATCGATGTATGCGTCACTGATGTCGTACTTCATCTGGACGTGCGTGACGTTCAGCTCTCCGCCCTTGGCGTGATACTCGTTCGCGGGCCCCGGCTCGTAGTTCTCCGAGCGCTTGAAGTAGGGGAGCATATTGGCGTACGACCACCCCTCACAGCCTGGGAGCGCCCCCCAGTCGTCATAGTCCTTCCGCTGGCCACGCATGTAGACCATGCCGTTGATCGAGCTACACCCGCCAAGCACGCGACCGCGCACCACGCTGATCTCACGGTCATTCACGTGGGGTTCAGGCTCGGTCTTGTAGAGGTTGGTCGTCTTCTGGTCATACATCAGCTGCGTGAAGCCGATGGGCATCTTGATCAGCGGGTTGTTGTCCTTGCCGCCCGCTTCGAGGAGCAGCACGCGATTGGCAGGGTCCGCCGAAAGACGGTTTGCAAGACAGCAGCCGGCCGACCCGGCGCCCACGACGATGAAATCAAAAGCTTCTTCGGACATCTCTTCTCACGCGCTCCAAAGCTGGAAAACCGGGGGGTTTCTATCACAGGACGAGGCGGGGACAAGGCGCTATCGTTTGTACGGCGGCCGGTACCCATCGCGTTCAGGAGCGTACCGCGCGAAGAATGACCGCAATGCTGACAGCGCCTCGGCGGCGCGCACCGGATCCCGCTTCACCAGATCGACTCGCTCCTCGGGGTCACGCACCAAATCGTAGGCTTCGATAGTCTTGTGGCGGCGATCTTCGATCGCCTTCAAGCCATCCTGCAGAACCAGAGCCCGCCTTTGCCGACCCTCGACTGCAATTGGGCGCACACGCGGAGGCTGGGGCTGTCCCACCAATGCAGGAAGCAAGCTCTCTCCCATCATGGAGGCAGGCACCGCTTGGCCGTAGAGCGCAAGGAGGGTTGGCGCGACGTCGATCAGGCTGACCCACTCGTCGTGTCGTTTGGCGGAGATGCCCGGCCCGTAGAAGATCAATGGAACGTGGATCAGCTCCTGGTAGAGGGTCTTGCTGTGAAAGGTGGTGCCATGCTCACCAAAGGCTTCCCCATGGTCCGCCAGAACCACGATGTACCCGCGGTCAGGGAAGGTCCTGCGCATCACGCGGATCAGGGTCCCGAGTCTGGAATCGAGCGCGTGCAACTCGGAGAGATACCGCTCCTTGGCGGACCCGGATTTGAGCGGCCCCCGGTCGTATGGCTCATGGGCGTCCATGAAGTGGACGAAGAAGAGCGCTCCACCATCGCGGTGTGTGCGTAGCTCTTTGAGCAAGGGTCGCATGAGATCGCGGGCGTGCGCGTGGCCTGCGCTTACCAGGTTCTCTTCTTCAAAGCCGCGGGCGACACCAAAGTCGCCGCCCAGGAAGCCGGGCGAGAGAAAGCTCACCGTCCGAACGCCAGCCTCAGCGAGCAACTCTGCGACCCGTGGGCTCGAGTCTGCCGCCGCGTAGAGACGACGCGCCTTGCCGGAGCCGTGGTACGCCCAACGAAGCTGGGAGAAATACCGCCCACTAAACATCGACGTGTAGGTGACCGAGGTCTGCGACCCCGGCGCAATTGCGTTGGCAAAGTAGGCGCCCCCATCGCGAAGCCGACTCAGATTGCGGAGCTCCGCGTCGTACTGCCCTCCGCTGAGCACGTCCCCGCGGATGGCGTCGATGCCGACGATCACCACCACGGGGTCTTCGACCAGAGGCTGCGCCTGGGGGATCGGCTGAGGCTCGACGAAAACCAGGCGACGGTCAGCCCCGGGAATCGTCGGCACATCCCACATGGTTTGCGCAAGCGCGAAGCTCGCGATGCCCCCGGGCACCCGAAAGAGCTCCCTGCGGACGTCGCTCGGAGGCGAAACTAACAAGGCAGCGGCAGCTAACCCGCCACCAACGGCGAGCGCCAAGGTGCGCGGCCTCGCCTGGTCGAAACGCGCTGGCCACAACGGCAGGAGACACGCGCCCAATGACATCGCGGCGGGCCAAAGGATGGCTGTGTGGACGTCCTCGTACTCATCTCGCAGCACCGCGTGTCCAACTACAATCGCGATCGTCGCAGCCACTGCAACGAACGGTCGGCCGAAACGAAAACGGAAGAGCGCCTTGGTGACCCAGTGGCTCGCTGGAATGGAAAGACCGACCAGCAAGAGAAAGACCACATGGAGAACCCCGACCACGGGCCCGGGCGCGTCGAAGCCCAGCTTCGTGCTAACCACGATCGCCTCTCGGGTCATGGTCTGGTCGAGCAAAGGCCACAAAAGGCCGCAGGTGACCACGGCGTAGAGCGCCCAGCCGAACGCCCGCCAGCTCGTGGGCGCGTGGCTGAAGGCAGCGGCGGTCAGCGCTCCGGTTGCAGCCAATCCAGCGACGTGAAGCGCATCGAAGAAGTGATGTTGTAGTCGCAGCGCGGCATTGCCTTCGGGCCACCGGAGCACGACCGCAATCGCCAACGCGTTGGCCGCAGCTAGAACCAGCCCAGCTCCTGCCCAAGTCTTCGCAACTTCACCCGCGCTCGGAACGATCGAACCTGCCACTTGAAGCCTATTTATCAGACTTCCATGGGAATTCGCGTCGCTGGGGTGAGAACCTTCGAAGCGTAGCGGTACTCTGGTACTCTCGATTTCCCGCGACCCCAGACGTCGCGGTAGAGGAGGGGAACATGGGCAATGAAGACGGCAGTGCGCTTGGCTTGTTGGTTGGGCTCGCGATTGCGGCGTTCTACATCTACACGCTTTGGAAGATCTTCGAAAAAGCGGGGAAGCCGGGATGGGCCGCGATCATCCCCATCTACAACTTGATCGTGCTGCTCGAGATCGTCGGTCGCCCGATCTGGTGGGTGATCTTGTTCCTGATCCCAGTGGTGAGCTTCATCATTTCAATCATCGTCGCGATGGACCTCTCGAAGTCGTTTGGCCATGGTGCGCTGTACGGCCTCGGTCTCGCGTTCCTCGGTTTCATCTTCGGCCCGATTCTCGCCTTTGGAGGCGACACCTATCAAGGCCCATCGGCGCTTCAGCAAGCCTGACCGTTCCGCCCCGCAGCCACGTATCCATGCTAGAGAGACAGCCCCGCTGTGATATCCATCGTGGTACCGACATATCGGGAGGCGGACAATCTTCCCTTGGTTGCGAAGGCGGTCGACGAGGCCCTTGCAGGGGTTGCGCACGACTACGAGCTCTTGTTCATCGACGATGATTCGCAGGATGGCTCCGAGGGGATCTGCGAGGAGCTTTCCGAGCGCTTCCCGGTACGCATCGTGGTCCGAAAAGGAGAGCGGGGCCTGGCCACCGCCGTCATCCACGGCATCTCGGTCTCGTCGGGAGATATCGTCGTCGTGATGGACGGCGACCTTTCCCATCCTCCGAGCGTCATTCCGAGCATGACCGAACGACTGCTGAGCGGCGAAAGCGATTTCGTGCTCGGCTCACGCTACGTCGAAGGAGGCTCGATCGACGAAGACCGGAGTCTGTTCCGAAAGCTGAACTCGGTCATTCCCTCACTGCTCGCGCGGCCGCTCTGCCCGCTCAAGGATCCAATGAGCGGGTTCTTTGCATTTCGACGGGCCGACATGCCCGACCCGAGTCGCCTTTCCCCAATCGGCTACAAGATCGCGCTCGAGATTTACGCAAAAGGCGAGTTCCACAATCCGAGCGAGCTGCCGATTCACTTCGCCGAACGGCAACACGGTGAAAGCAAGCTCACGCTCGAGGAGCAGTTGAACTTCCTCCGCCACCTCGGTCGCCTCTACGCATATAAGCTCCGGCTCGGTTCGGGGCCGTGAAGCTCATCTGGGAGGACTCGATTGCGTTTGCGCCTGTCATTTCAAGGACTTAGAGCCACTCATGGTGAAGGGAATCGGGTCTCAGAGGAATCCCGTCTCTTGCCGGTCATCAGAGAATCTCCTAAGTCGAGAAAGATAATCTTATGAGCCCCCCCCGTCTTGTCCGTCTCCCGGAGCACATCGTTGAAATCGTCAGCGACGCCGGCGAAGGTGCGCAAAAAGCAGCCCTTGCTTTTGCCCAGCTCTGCGCCAAAGCAGGCAACGGCCTTTGGACGGTGGAGATCATACCCTCCGAGATCCAGCCCCCTCCGCATACGACCGGAAGCGCGAGCGGCAACCGCATCCGCCTTGCGGAGCACAGCCGGGTTACGAATGCCGGCAATCTGGCGAACGTGGTGCTGGCCTTTAACGAAATGGCCCTGCTGTCGCGCCTCGAAGCAGGAAGTCTCGCCGACGACGTTCTGGTGCTGATCGACGATCAGTGGGCCACGCACGACAACAAGCGGTATCAGCTCTCCTACCGCGAGGTGCTCGCCAAGTTCGGAGCGCGGGGAGCGACCATCGTCGAGATTCCGATGGAACATGAAACCCTCCGCCACGTCGAAGAAGCGGAACGGGGCAAGAACATGTTTGCGGTGGGCCTTCTGTGCGCCCTCTACAGCAAAGACGTGAATGTGCTCGAAGACATCATTCGCACCATCTTCGAGACGAAAGCCCCCGAGGTGATCGCAGCGGCCGTAAAGCTCGCAGCCGCCGGCTATCAATACGGAGTCACGCACTTCGAAGAATGCTTCGAAATCCAGGCTTTCCCGACCGATGTCCCGAAGGTCGCGATGAACGGGAACACCGCACTGGCGCTCGGCGCCGTCTCGGCTGGCTTCGAGCTCTGTTCCATGTATCCGATCACCCCGGCGACCTCCGCTTCGCACGCCTTGTCCGAAATCTTCGAAGACTTCGGTGGCTTCGTGCATCAAGCCGAAGACGAAATCGCAGCGATCGGGGTGGCGCTTGGAGCCTCGTACGCCGGAAAGACCGCGCTGACGATCACTTCGGGGCCGGGCATGGCCTTGAAGACCGAGTTCCAGGGCTTGGCCGTGATGACCGAGACGCCGCTCGTCATCATTGACGTTCAACGCGGTGGACCCAGCACCGGGCTGCCAACCAAAATCGAGCAAGCGGATCTGCTTCATGCGCTCTACGGCGCCCCGGGAGACGCGCCGAAGGTGGTGATCGCGCCGAGCACGATCGAAGAGTGTTACTACATTCTTTCCGTTGCGCGGAAGATCGCAGAGGAATTCCGCATGCTCGTCATCGTCCTTTCCGACGCCAACTTGGCGACTGGTCAGCAGCTCTTCGATCGTCCCGATGTTTCCCAAACGCCGCGGCGGCCTCCACTCGACCTCAGCCCCGTCCCGCCCGGCGCCCTACCTTACGACTGGGACCCAACGACGGGCCTTTCGCAGCGCCTCATCCCCGGGCAGCCTGGCGGAATGGGGGTGACGACCTCGCTCAACCACGACCGCGATGGAAAGGCCTGCTACGACTCCGAGCGCAACCAGCGCGGCCACACCATGCGAAGCCGGAAGCTCGCCGCGTTGCAGAAGAGCCTGCATCCGCCGAACGTGCACGGAGAGCCTGAAGGCGACCTCCTCCTCGTCGGTTGGGGCAGCACGCGGGGAGCGATCGAGGAAGCCGTCGACATGGCGCGCGACGAAGGTCTCGCGGTTTCGTCCCTCAACATTCAGTTCCTCAGTCCCCTGCCCCCTGGGCTCCACGAGATCTTGGCGGGTTTTGGCAAAGTCATCACGGTCGAGCTCAACTACAGCGATGATTGGGAGGACCCGTTGATCACAAAGGAAAACCGTCGATACGGCCAGCTTGCGTGGGTCCTCCGGGCCACCACCCTGCTGGACATCGACTGTTACGCCAAGGTCCCTGGCCGTCCCTACATGCCGGTGGAAATCTTCGGCGAAATCAAACGCATCCTCGGCGATCAACCGGGCATCGAAAGCCCCGCTGAAACCCTTCTTGCAACAGGGGAGTAGATTGACGATGTCCACACTTGCCGAGCTATGCGTCCTCGAGAGTGGTGAGGTCGAACCGCACTCCATCGACGACTACGAATCTGAGAAGCCTCGGTGGTGCAAGGGGTGCGGTGACCATGGCGTGCTGGCGGCGCTCCAGCGCGTGCTGCGCAAGAACAACCTCGAGCCGGAAGACGTCGTTTCGGTTTCCGGCATCGGATGCTCGAGCCGCCTCCCCCACTATCTCAATACTTACGGTTTTCACGGCATCCACGGCCGGGCTCTGCCGATCGCCACGGGCGTACGACTCTCGCGTCCCGAGCTTCCCCTCATCGTGATCATGGGGGACGGGGATTGTTTCAGCATCGGTGGCAACCATTGGCTGCATGCGCTCCGCTACAACATCAACGCGGTCGTGCTGGTGCTCGACAACGAGGTTTATGCGCTCACCAAGATGCAGGTTTCGCCTACGACGCCGGACGGGTGGAAAACCAAAACCACCCCGCGCGGCACCTACCTTCAACCGATGAACCCCCTCAGCGTGGTGATGGGGATGACCAACGTTTCGTTCCTCGCCCAAACCGCCACGTGGCTGCCCGCTCATCTCGACGAGACCGTCGAGAAGGCCTGGGACCACCATGGACTTTCCTTCGTGCGTGTCCTGCAGCGGTGCCCGGTCTTCATGCCCAAAGCCTTCGGCGAGGGCGGGTTGAACTTCCCGGTCGTGTTCCTCGAGAATGAAGACGGGATCCCCGTTCACCCCTTGCTGCTCAAACGCGGGCAAGCTCAAGCGCACGACCATCGGGACATCAACGAGGCGCAGCGCGTCGCGGTGAGTGTCGACCCCGCCCCCATGGGTCTCCTCTATCAAAATCCCGATGTACCGACTTATGAGGAGATCCGATGGAGCCGTCAGGAACGGCCCGATCATCAGACCTTCCTCGAGCGGCTCGACGCCGCGATGGACCGCTACACCGTCACCTGATCGGTATCTGGCCATGAAAGAGCAGATCCGCGAAGCCGTCGAAGATGTCTGGCGCCACGATTGCGCCGCCCTCGAAGATGCGCTCAGCGAATTCATCGGCGAGCTGGAAAGCCTCCTCCGTCTGGACGAGTACAATCGCCATCGGCACGATCCCGACCGCCTCGAACACGCTCTCGGGCCCCTTGCCGCGGACAACCTCGACCTCGGCTCCTTGTCCCGCGTGCTCGGCGCAAGTGCGCGCTCACCGGTGGTTGCGCCGGAACGGCTCGAACGGGTGCGGGAGCTCATCCAGACTCTTGGCGAAATGAAGGAGGCCTGGTCGATCATTCCGCCAGACTTTGCCTCGGTCGAAATTGAGAGGGAGGAGAGCGAAATCCGGGGGCTCGCCGAGGAACACTTCAAGGGGGTCGCCCGGGTTTTTCGCGCCCTCCGCATCGCCCAACTGGAGCTTCGCTCCAAGTACGATTCCGAAACCCACGACGGTTTCTTCACCGACTTCGACTGGCGTCAGCTCGGCCCCGGTGAGCTCCGGTTGTGTCCTCCCTTTCTCGTCATCGCGCGTCTGGATGGCGACGATGGCGCACAGTTGCGCAAGATGATGTCACTGCTCGACAGTCGCATGCCGATCAAGATCGCTGCTCTCCGCTCGAGCTTTCGCGAGGTCAGCTCCGCAGCCTCCGACACAGGCGTGCCGTCCACGATGACCATTGAAACGCTGCCGCTGGCGATGCGTGGCGTCTACTTCGTCCAGACCTGCGTGGCCGCCCCTGATTTTCAAGAACAACTGTTCGATGCCCTGACCGCCCCTCGGCCCGGCGTGATTTCGGTCCTCTGCCCGCAAGATGAAGAGGAGCAGGCTTCCTTTCAAAGTCGCGCCGAACGCGCCGTACGTGCACGGGCTTTTCCGATTTGCGTTTACGATCCGGATCGCGCCGACGGTTTCGTCACCTGTTTTGATCTCTCCTCAAATCCGTCGCCGGATGCGCCTTGGACCACCGAAACGCTCTGCGGCAGTGATCCGCAAGGGCAACCGGTCGACATCGAAGAGGCCTTCACCTTTGCCCACTTCGCCGCATCGGAAGCGGAGCTCGCCGCGGAGCTCACCGATCCGCCCGCGATCACCGATCAGCTGGTCCCGATGACCGAATACCTGGGGCTCTCACGACGGCAGCAGGTCGGGAAGCTTCCCTTCATCTCGCTCGCCGACAAAGATGAAAGCATCGTTCGCAAAGTCGTCTCCCAAAGGATTGCCCTCGGGTGCGCGGAACGCCTCCACCTCTGGCGCACCCTTCAGGAGATCTCCGGAATCGACAATCCGCATGTGAACACCACCCGCGCCAAGCTGGAGAAAGAACTTGGCGCCCAACAAGAAGCGCGCCTCCAAACCTTGCAGCAGGAAATGGAGAAGGACGCTGCTCACCGCGAGCAGGCCGCCGTCGCCTCCGCGGTGGGTAAGATCGTCGCCCACCTCACAGGCGTCGACCCTTCCGACACCTGAGGGGCTGGGGACCTCATAGCCTTGAGGTGCTCAGACGGGCTCGACTTCGCTCAGTTGCACAGGAAGGCCGCCGACAGGGTGGGGGATCGGCACGACTTGAAACCTGGTAGGGCGGCGCCCCCGCAGACTGACCTCGTAGCGCCGCAGGAACTGATAGAGAAAGGCCTTCGCCTGCATCGAGGCCAAGTGCACGCCGAGGCACATGTGCGCACCGCCGCCAAAGGGATAGTAGAGACCCGGATGTTGCTTGTGCTCCGCGCGATCAGGACTGAATCGCAGCGGGTCGAAACGCTCGGGCTCGGTCCACCACTCTGGGAGGTAGTGTGTGACCAGTGAGACTGGGGCAAGGGTGAGGTTCTTCGGAAGGGCGTATGGGCCAAGCTGAACCTCGCGCACGGTTCGGCGCATCATGAAAGGGACCGGGGGCTGCATGCGGATCGCTTCCTTGAACACCCAGTCGGTCTCGACCAGTGAATCGAGATCTTCGTATCGCATCATGGGGCTTGGGTGACCCATCATCTCGGCGCGGATGCGGTCTTGCCAATCAGAATGCTTGCCGAGTGCCCAGATCGAAGTCGTGACGGCGCTCGCGGTCGTGTCGTGTGCGGCAAGGACGACGAAGATCATGTGCTGTGCGATCTCTTCATCGGTGAGCCGGTCCCCATTCTCATCGGTGGCGCGGCAGAGCTCCGAGAACATGTCAGTCCTCTGGCTTCGCCGGCGCTCTTCGATCTGAGACGTGAAGTAGCGCTTCAGGAACGCGCGGCCGCGCATGCCTCGCCAGTAGCGATTCGGGGGAACCGGACGTCGCACGATGGCTACCGCCGCACGGACGGCATCGATGAACGCGCGGCTGATTCTCCGGCCCTGGCGAGCGTCGAGCGAGACTCCGAGCAATAGCTCCGCTGCGATTCGCAAACCGAGTTGTTTCGCGGCCGGGTAGAAACGGAAACTGAGCTCGCTAGACCGCTTCTCGACGGCTTCGTTGATGATCGGGTTGATGATGTCCAGATAGCCGCGCATGGCGGCGGGGCGAAATGCCGACTGCATGATGTTTCTCTGCGCGCGGTGATCGTCGAAATCGCGAAGCATCAGGCCGCCTTCGAAGAGCCGTCCAATCGCAAAGTCCCAGCCCATGCGGCTCGAGAAGTTCGAGCCGCGGTCGAGCAGCAGCTCGCGAACCAGATCCGGTTCCCCCACCGCGAACGGCACGAAGCCGAAATACCCATGCGCGAAGTTAGGCCCAAACCGTTCCCTTCGGCTGCGCAAGAACCCGTGCATGTCGTGAAGCTGGTGGAGGGTGTCCCGGACCTGCATCCGGCCCCCGTCCCCAGGCAATCCATGCGGGTGACGCTCGGGAAAGAGAGGCAGGTTCACTGCGTCGGAGATCGGGGTCTCACGAAGAGTCCGGCGCTTGGCCGAAGTAGGCGGAGAGGGGCTTGCGTCCACCTCGGGAGGATACCCGGTGTCGGGGCGTCAAGGCGAGTGCAACGACACGAGCGCGCCGGCGATCGTGAGGAAGCCCGTAAGGCCCCAGATTGTGAGGAAGGTCAGAACGACTCTCACGCCGCCCGCAGTTCCAATCCGTAGCCCGCGGCGCAGCATTGCGGTTCGAGTGAAGATCCCTCGGCCGGCGAAGTACACGTACATGCCGCCGCCGACGAGCCCGAAGTAGGCCCATGCGCTGTCGTCCACGGTCAGCAGAACCCCTGCCACGACGAGCGTCCACAGTGTCAGGAAGTCCCAGAGTGCCTCGCCGCGGATATCCGCCCAAAACGTTGGCTCCACTTCAGCCTCCACTTCTGAAAGCCCAAGCCTCGCGCCGGATGCCGGAGCAAAGCACACGATAGCCTGACCACCCCAGCAAAGGAGCGACAAGGCAGAGACCACGACGCCTGCCAAGATTTGCATGATGCCCATCATACTCCCCTCGGTGGGCACCATGCTCGGAGCCACAGGAGGTTTGTAAATAGTGAAACGGCGAGGCCGATGACGCCAACCTCACCCAAAGATCGCAGGCCGGGGCTGTCGGCGGTCATCAATGCGCCGAACGCCACCATCGAGGTGAGCGTGGACGCAGCGACAGCCTTGTAGGTCGCGTACTTCTGCCGCGCGCTGTCGTAGTCATGTGCCCAGCGAACGTGTACGGCGCCGTCGACGGCAAGACCGATCACGACCGGTACGGCGAGCAGGTTGTAAAGATGGAGATCGATGCTGAAGACGCTCAGCACGGTGGCAAAGAGAATCGTGCTCAAAGCCGTGGCGAGGAAAACGTCACGCGTGACCGAGAACGATCGGCTCGCGATGGCCGTGGCAGTGATCAGGCCGAGGAATACCAGCGCTAGAATCCAGGGAGAATCTGCGATCAGAGCCGGTGTCACCTCGCCGAGGAGCGCGGGCGCAGAGGCGAAGGTCACATCCGGATGCGCTTCGCGCAATTGATCGAGCCAGCCGGCCAGGCTTTCCATGGCGTCCGCGTTCGAGCCGCCTAGCGGAACATAAATGATGCCGCTCTTGCCGATTGATCCGTCCTTCAAGACGAGCGTTGCCGCGAGCCATTCGGGGATCTGATCCGGTTCCGGGGGCCCCTCGACGTCGACCCAGGGCTCGAGCTCGTCGAGCTCTTCGAGGAGCTTCGTGTCTTCGCGCTCGACTGCCTTCTCCCGAGCGCGCTCGAGTGTCGCCTTGAGGTTTGCCAAGATCTCGGTCTTTTCTTCCGAGTCTTCCGGGAAGATCACCTGAGCGGAGACCACGACCGGCTCGACTCCCAATGCCTCCAAGCCGCCTTGGGTCATGAGCTCGTCTTCGATCGCGGCGGTCACTGCGTCGTGCGACTCGCCGATGTAGAGTGTGTTGATGTTCCCACGGGCTCGCAACAATGATTCGTCGATGCCGTGGCCAACACCCTTCGGTTGAAACTTCCTCAAGTTGGGCTCGAACCTCACCTGCAATGCCAACGGGATGGAGAGAACTCCTGCTGCCAACACGATCAATGCCACGGGCCGGGCGCTGCGATCCTTGGCAGCAGGCTGCCGGTGGGCCTTGCTGCTGCCGGGGAGCACGCGAACCATGCTGGGAAACACAGCAAGGGTCCAAAGCAGCGTTACGATGATGCCGAGAGACGCCATCCACCCCATCTGCGAGAAGCCCTGAAAGTCGGTCATCGAGAGTGCCCCAAAGCCACACGCGGTGGTGAGGCCAGCAACCAAGAGCGACACCCACAGCTCGCTGACGCTTGCCTTCGCCGCCGCAACCGCGCTCGAGCCCTCCGCGCGCGCGGACTGGTAGTGCATCAAGAGGTGAATACCGAAGTCGATCGCCATCCCTGCCAGAATGGCGAGCGCGGAGGCGCTAATAATGTTGACCTCTGGTTCGATGAGCACAATGAGCCCGATGGCGACCGCAAGCCCGCTCAACATCGGGACCATGAGCTGCACGACGGCGGTGAGGTCACGAAAGAACACCAAAACCATCAATAGCGAGCCAACCGCAGCGAGGATCGACACCAGGCGAAGGTCGTTCAGGATGACGCCGTGCTCGAAAGGAGCGACGCGGTAGCGGCCGATGACCTCGATGCGCGTGTCTTCGGGCTGGGACTGCGCCAGCGGTACGGCAATGGCTTCTACGCGCTCCTTGATCATCCGGGCGAATCCGAGGTCTCCGGGAGAGCCGCTCAACATCACTTGCACGGCGCACACCGAACCGTCGTCGTTGCACAACGCCTGTGGCCCCTCTTCGCCTTCTTCGCTACTGCCAGCCTGCTTGGCAGACTGGCCCGTGAGCTGTCGGAGCACCGTTCCCGCTGGAGAGCGATCGACCGCTTCTCGGACTTCATCGCTGTCAGGAAGCTCTGGTGGGTCGGCAATGGTCACGCACAGTGGCGACGCCTTGCAGACTTCCCAATCGAGAGCCTCTTCTGCGAGCTCGCTCCATTCGTGGAGCGTGTCGGCGTCGACATAGTAGAGCGCGCGCTCAGCGAGCGCGTCCAAACCGTAACCCGTCATGACCCACACGGTTTCAGGCCACTCGGCGAACGAGTCGGCAAGCTGGGCGGCGAGCGCCTTGTTGCGATCCGGATCGTCCGAGGCGACGAGGATCGTAAGAGGATCTTCTAGCCCGAGCTTGTTGCGCACTTCCTCAATCGACAGCACCGACACCGAGTCGTCTGGCAGCAGCGCTTCGACTCCCGTATCGAGCCGAAGGCCGGTTCCCACCCAAACCGCCAGTGACGCGAGACCGAGCGCAACCACGAGTGTCAGAAGTGATCGCGTCACGGCGCGGAACTATAGACGTTGGCATTCAGAACACAACTCCGACCCGTCCAAGAGCTGTGGTTTCGAACTCTCATCGACCGAGAGCCTTCCCGGCTATATTCTTTGCGCGATATGAAGATCATTGACGTAGCCGAGTTCTATGCGGAGCTCGGCGGCGGCGTCCGCACGTACATCAACCAGAAGCTCGAGGCAGGTGCGCGAGCGGGCCACGAAGTCATCGTCGTCGCGCCCGGCCCCGAGGATGGCGAAGAGGAACGCTCGGGCGGTCGCATCTGCTGGGTCAAGGGCCCACCCATGCCCCTCGACCCCCGTTACTACGTCTTATGGCGCGAAGAAGCCGTGCACCGGATTCTCGACCGCGAAGCGCCGGACGTCGTGGAGGGCTCTTCACCATGGTCGGGTGGTTGGTTCGTCGCACGGTGGCCGGGCCATGCGGTGAAGACCTTCATCTTCCATCAAGACCCGGTGGCCGTGTATCCGCAAACCTTTCTCGGACATCGCCTCGGGATCGACCGGGTCGACCGAATGTTCAGCTGGTACTGGGCTTACCTTCGGAGCTTGAGCGCGCGCTTCGACGCCACGGTGGTGAGCGGTGCGTGGCTGGCAGAAAAGCTCCACCGGTTTGGTTTGCATCGCGCGGAGGCGGTGCCCTTCGGAATCGACAAGGCGCAGTTCTCTCCCTCGCTCAGGGATCCGGTTGTACGCAAGCAAATGCTAGAGCGCTGCGGGGTCGGTGAAGAGGCCTCGCTACTGGTGAACATCAGCCGGTTCCATCCCGAGAAACGACTTGGAACCCTGCTCGCCGCATTTCGCCGCGCGAGCGCGAGGCGTCCCATGGGCTTGGTGATCTACGGCGACGGGCCGCTGCGCAGGTGGGTCGAGCGAAACGCAGCACGGGTGCCTGGCGTACACCTGGCCGGCTTCGTCTCCGACCGAGACGAGATCGCCAAGAGCCTCGCCAGCGCCGATGCCATGCTTCACGGATCTTCAGCCGAGACCTACGGGCTGGTGGTCGCCGAGGCGGTCTGCTCGGGGTTGCCCATCATCGTGCCCAACCAAGGTGGTGCCGCAGACTTGGCCGATCCGTCATATGCGGAGACCTACGCGCCGGGCGATGTCGCGGACTGCAGCGCGGCGATCGAGGCTCTCCTCGCCCGCGACCGCGACGCTCTGGTCGCTGGCTGTGCCCACGCCGCGCAGCGCGAGATTGGCACGATGGATGACCACTTCGACCAGCTGTTCGAGCTCTACGAACGACTGGTCGAGGAAGCTTCCCAGGCGAAGAGCGACCTGCCCCGCTAGGCGGCTAGTGCTCTGCGATACGCCCACGGAAACGTGGCACTGATGTGCATGAGCTCGGCGCCGAGTTTCACGGAGCGCTCACCGATGACGCGTCGAGCCGCGCGGAGCCAAATCAGCGGCGGGTACAGAGGCAGCAACAAACTAAAGCGCCAGCCGAGCAGAGCTTTTGCGATGCGATGATAGTATTGAACATCTCGCTGGAAGCTGTCGTGGAGCGAGGCGCCTCGACGCCCAATTCCGCCCTCGATGTTCGTTCGCCGGAGTATCTTCGCGTTGGGGTCGAATACCAGCCGTTGATTCTTGCCTAGCCGCCGCAATTGCACACATAGCGAATGCTCTTCGTGATCTACGAACTCCTCATCCCATCCGCCGAGCTCCTCCACGATGCTTCGTCGAATTGAGGCGTTGCCGCCGTGCAGCCAATCGACGCGTTCGACCCGTTCATCAAATCTACAAAAGGTGTACGGCGTGCCTAGGAACGAATAGGAGAGGCAGAAGTGCCGGGCCAGCCCGCGGGAGACGTAGGGCATTCGTTCGCCGGGCTCCAGCACTTCGCTCCCAGAGACACCAACGATCTCTGGATCCCGATAGTTGGTCGCATGCGCGGCAATCCACGTCGCGCTCATGGGCAGGTCGTCGTCATCCATGAAGAGAACGATCTCTTTGCTCGCTTCGCGCCACCCACGATTTCTGGCGCCAGCCGGTCCAAGGGGCTCAGTTCGAATCACTCGCAGTTCCGAATGCTTTGCGGAAAGGGCTTGAAATTTTTCTTCGAAAGGCTTCGTCTCGGCGCCGGACTGCTCGACGACGACGACTTCGAAATCTTCATAGTCTTGAGCCAGAATGGTTTCGAGAAGTTCGAATAGGGCCGGCAAGCGTCGGAAAGAGCGGACCACCACACTCACGCCTGGTGCCATTGCTTGCTCGCCGCTCACAGGCTCCCATTGCGCTACCCGCGGGTGGATTTCAAGTGACTCGGTGGATTCAGCAAAACGTCCGTATCGTCGACCCTTGCCGGGGATGCTCGTAATGCTACGCCAACTCCGGTGGGCGGCCTGCCCAAAGCACCTATTGAGCCCGGGACGGTGAGGGCCGGCGGAGAAAATGACTCCGCGCGCGAGCTGCGACGCGGCGCGAAGGTGACCCTCGCCGCCTATGTGGTTCGGATCGCGCACCCGCCACTGATGATCGCGGTCACCCGCACTTATGGCGCAGCTCACTGGGGTGAAGTTGCCATCGGCCTCGCGTTGAGCACGGTGCTGCTCCGTTTGGGCGCGTTCGGTTTGGATCGCTCCATGCTCTATTGGGTTGCTCGTCATGCTGCTTCTGGAGTCGTGCCCGGGCTTGGAGCGGCAATCCGCTGGGTCGGTGTCTTCAGCGTGTTTCTGTCCGTCGCGTTTCTGATAGGACTGCAAGCTGCTTACGGTGCTGATCCTCGCGCAGAGGTTTGGAGCATTTTGGTTCTTGGGTTTGTGCCCTTGGCGGTCAGCGAAATGCTACTTCAGGCATGCACCGGATTGCGTCGACTAGAAGTGCAATTGATCGTGCGGGACATTATCGGGGCCTTCGCGTTTCTACTCTTCGGGCTCTTGTTGTATTGGGCAGGTCTTCAATCCACCGGGCTTGCTTGGTCGTACGTGCTTTCTCAATGGCTTGGCCTGGCAGTTGCGGCATTCTACTTTCACAGACTCTTCCGGGGCGTGCGAAAGAGCGCTCCCGGTCAGCGCGGAATCCCAGCCGAGCTCCGGCGATATGCTCTTCCACTTTGGCCTTCTGAGGTCCTCAACGCGAGCTTCGCTCGAGTGGGCGAGCTCGTCGTGGGTGCTTACGCAGGGGCCGCAGCAGCTGGCGTATACGACGTGGTTCGCCAGATCGGTAACACCGTGCGAAGCATTCGTGGAAGCTTCGATGGGATCGTGACCTCGGTCGTCGCGAGCCTTCGCACCGATGGGGACGACTCCGCTGTGGATGAGCAGCTCTCCTACGCGACGCTGCTCGTGCTCACCGTGCAGACTCCGATCGCCCTTGCATTGGCTCTCTTTGCGGATTGGTTGATCCCGCTCTTCGGCAAGGACTTCCACATCAGCAGTGCGGCGGTGGCCGTGCTTTGCACGGCGTCTGTCGTGGGCGGAGCAACGAGCATGGCGGCCATGGTCATCAACGGGCTCGGGCGAAGCCGGGTCTACCTTGGCTACGTCGGAGTGAGCTTTGTGGTTCAGTTGGTGCTGCTCATTACCCTGACTCCGCCTTACGGCGTCGACGGGGCGGTGTGGGCGGTATCTGTGGGCTCCGTCGTGCAAGGGGCCTTGGCGGTTGTCTTGCTGAAACGTGTGACGGGACGAATCGGACTGAATCGCCAGGCAGCCAAAGGCATCCTACGCATGTTGGCAGCCGTTCTTGCCGGGATAGTAGTCGCCAAGATGGCCTCGGAGGCCCTCGAAGTATGGTTCGCGTCCGCAGAAGTCGCAGAGCTCACGGGTCGCTCTTTCGGCTACTTGGTGTTTCTGGCGATTCACTTGCCGCTCTTCATGCGAGTGTACCGAGCCAAAAAGCACGTCGACGAAACAGGAGCGGCCTGATGCATGTGCTGATCTGGCCGACGACGTTTAGCGCAGACATATGGGCGCTCGCGGAATACCTCGGTCATCAAAGCGATGTAGATGTCACCGTGTCGTTGCCGGACCCCGAGGTCTATCAAGCCCAACCCATTGCTCGGTTTCGACCGGTTAATGCTCGTTTTGTACGCCGCAGACCTTGGCATTCATTGCTTGGCGGGGCTTCGCACGGCGGGCCACCCCCAGATGTCACGGTGATGGACAATCGGGTTCCCCTGCGGGCTCCTTCGAAGGCTGGTTTCATCCTGTGGCATGGCTTCGGATGGAAAGGTCCCAATGACGAGGAGGAGTTCGCCTGGGTGCACCGCTCCATCGCTCGTGCCTTCGGCGACGCCAAACGACCCAACCCGCACTTTCGCTGGCAGGTCTATGGTCCGTGGGACCAAAAGCATCGAAGCGAAGTGAGTGGCTTTCATCCTGACAACATCGTATCCGTTGGCGCCGTGAGTCATGACGTGCTCCGTGAGCCGTGGGATCGCCACGAGCTACAAGCCTTCTACGACCTTGATATCGTCAATCGACCGACGGTTCTCTTCGCGCCGACCTGGCACTACGGCGAAGTCTTTGCGCACTGGGGATCGGACGAAACGCTGATGCGACGGCTCGTCGAGCACTGTGCATCTCGCGGAGCGAATCTCATCTTCCGATTGCACGACTCGTTTCGATACGAGCGGAGCTATGTGCGTTTCATTCGATCTCTCGCGGCAGCGTCACCCCACGTGCGGCTTCGATTCAAAGACACGCATCCAGACAACATCATGGATCTGCAGGTGACCGATGTGCTTCTGACAAACTACAGCAGCATCGCGAACCTATTCTATGCGACGAGACGACCCACGGTGCACCTCTACCCGGTCCGAAGCGCCGATGAGGCATTCATGTGGCGCAAGCTCACTCCATTCGGCATCACGAAGACCAAGGTCAAAGACGCCAGGTTTGTATGGAAGCTCGATCCAGAAGACCATGGCGGCCTAATGGCTCGCTCGTTTGACGAGACCCTTGCTGCACTAGACACGGCGATCGACAACCCGGGTTGCTGCCAGGAAGCAGCCGATGATTTTCTCGCTCGTCACATGCACGGTGCCGACGGTCGATCCGGGGCCCGAGCCCTCGCAAGCTTGCGCGAGCTCACCAACGAGACGATGCGAGGATGACCCCAATGGCGAACGCCAACCTGGGTGGGGTTGTTCTCTTCTGTGCTCTGGTCACATCGGCCCTCAACTCGACATCAGCGCAGACCGCTGAAGAGCCGACGGTCCGCGTATTTCCGCGCGCATCGCTGTTCGCGCCGCTCGCCGCAGATCCGCGCTGGCCTAGGTTCACGCTTGGGTACATGCGCTATTTTGGTGATTCACAGCTTACCCACGTAGGCACGGCCGAGGCGGGTGCCTCGATCGCAATCGTCGGTAAGAACGCACGCCGTCGAGGCGCTTGGGAGCTTGGCATTCAGGGGGGCATATTTTCGATCTTCGACTTTGGGGCGCCCTCGAGCGACCTCGTGAACGCGGACTATCTCGGCGGCATCACGTTTACGTACGCGCTCGATTCGCTCGCCCTCTTGACTCGCTTCGTGCACCAAAGCTCACACCTCGGCGATGAGTTTCTTCTGAACAATGAAGTCGAGCGCATCAATCTTTCGTTCGAAGAGCTCGGCGTCTTGGTCTCGTATGATGCGCGCGATTGGGCCAGGGTCTACGGGGGCCTCGCCGTCATCGTGCGCAGTGAGCCTTCGAGTCTGGACCGCTGGTCCCTCCAGGGCGGTCTAGAGTGCCGTCCAATGACTGCCAAGACCAAGCGCCGCCTTCAGCTCTTGGTGGCCGTGGACCTACGGTCCTGGCAGCAAAACGGTTGGACCCCCGACGCTTCCTTCGTCGCAGGTGCAACGCTCGACCCGATCGGAGAGTCGAGTTACCGGGTCGACTTTCTCATCCGGTACTACATTGGTCGCTCACCAAATGGGCAGTTCTTCACGGAGCGGATCCAGACGCTCGGCCCAGCGGTCCAACTCTACTTCTGATTGCACCTTGAACAGAGGGGGAGGTGCTAGAGCTGCCAGCGTTTGGCGAGGTAGTGCATCATGGTTTCGTCGCTGCCGCCTCCGACGCTGGCGATGCGCATGTCGCAATATGCGCGACCGGCCATGCTTTCCTTCATGTAGGCCATGCCGCCGTGGAGCTGGAAGCAGACGTCCGCGACCTGGCGCACGACGCGTCCAGTGTGGAGCTTCGCCATGCTGATCAGCTCAGTAGCGTCTTGGCCGTCGACCAGGGCATCGACGCAGGCTTGGTTGAGTAGCCTTGCGGTCGTGAGCAGCGTCTTGCATTCCACGAGCTTGAACTGCGTGTTCTGCATCGACATCAGCGTTCGCCCGAAGAGCTTGCGATCTCGGGCCCATTCGCAGGTGGTGTCCCACAGCTGCTCGCAGTATGCGACGAGGCCGATGGTAGCGACGAGGCGTTCGCTTTGGAACTGCATCATCTGTTGCATGAAGCCCGCACCGATTTCACCGATGGTATTCGACACCGGAACCCGAACGTCCTCGAAGAAGATCTGACCGGTGTCCGAGCCCCAGAACCCGATCTTGTCGAGCAGATCGTAGGAGACCCCGGGCGTGTCCATGGGCACGACGATCTGTGAGAAGCCACCGTGACCCGCTTCCGGATCGGTGACGGCAAGTAGGCAGAGCCAGTCAGCAGTCGCGGCGTTGGTGATGTAGATCTTGGACCCGTTGATCACCCAGTCGTCGCCGTCGCGAACGGCACGGGTCCGAATGTTCGCCACATCCGAGCCCGCATCCGGCTCGGTCACCGCGATGGCCGACACCATCTCGCCGCGAATCGCGGGGACCAAGTACTTCTGCTTGAGCTCTTCGCTACCGAAGCGGTGAAGCGATGGTGTCGCCATGTCCGTGTGCACCGAAATGCCGGTCATCACGCCGACATTGTCTGCTCGCCCGAGCTCCTCGCAGAGGATGGCCGTGTACGTCCAGTCCAGCCCAGAGCCGCCGTAGGCTTCGTCGTAGCGCAAGCCGAGCATCCCGAGCTCGCCCATCTTGGGGAAGAGCGACTTATCGAGCCGGCCCATCTTGTCGAATTCGCGCGCTCTCGGCGCCAGCTCGTTGCGCACGAAGGCACGGACCGTCTCGCGGAATGCTCTGTGCTCGGGTGTCTTGTCCTGCTGCGTCGTCATCGGTACTCCCTCCAGGCGCGCAACCTTAAGTCATGAGACGCTCGGCGCAACGGTCCGCTAACGCCAGTAGCCATAGCGGACGAGCAGCGGCGCTGAGAGGCAAGTCACCGTCAAGGCGACGCCCCGTGGGTCGCGGACCAGATGGACGGGCGTGATCTCGAGGCCGGGGATGCCCTGCAGGATCGCGAGGTGTCCGTACGTCTTCGATGAGTCGACGATCACGTTGCACCCCGACTCTGCGGCAACGGCGTCGTACAGTCGTGATACGAGCTTGCGAAGCCGCACTAAGTCGTCAGGGCCGATCGAGCGCATCACCGTGGGAAGCCTTCGAATCCGATCGAGCTCGTTCGCCATCGTCCGGACTTCGGAGGGTTCGAACCCAGGCTCGTCGCCGAACGCGCGCTCCACCACACGCGACCAGAAGGGACACTGAGTAAAGGGATGGCCGCATCCGCAGTAGTTGCCGTCGATGAGTCGCGTCCAGATGCTGCGAATCTCGCCAACCGCGCAGCAGCCCGGAACCTAGCATCACCTCACCCAGGTTGGCCACCAAGCCACCCTTGCCGCCGCCCATCGGTACGGAAGACCCGACCGAGGGATGAGGCTCAGTGCTGTTGGCGCAGGAGTCGGAGCGCGAAGACGGCGAGGAGCAGCACGCTCAGAACTAGAATGGCCCAGAGGATATAAGTTCGGAAAGGCGGGGGCGGCGGCGGCTCTTCGAGGGCGGCAACGCCGCTGACGGACTGTTGCGGACCGAGCTTGGCGGTCACTCTCGGCAAGGGATCATCGGAACCGCGACGCGCGAGCTCGATGAGGTCAGACGTGTCGAAGTCGGGGGCCGATGCTTTGTAGCTGCCGTATGCGAGAGCGTGCTCTCCGGAACCGCGGGACACGAAAAGAACTTGGTCGGGGTAGAAGCTCAACGTCAGATTCGGTCGACCGGCTCCGAGCTCTTTTTGACCGGCGGTGATCTCGAGGCGCCAGAACCGCGGGGCGCGCCGGGTGAGCGAGGTCGCGGGCTGCTGTACTTCTTGGCGATTCTCGACGATTCGGTAGAAGCGCCCGCGCGTCACTCGATTCCAGGGCCCGTTTGCGTCGTCACTCGAGTCGAGCTTCGCCTTCACGAGGGTGTTCGCCTCGGGGAGCCGCACGTGGACGCTGTCGGCGGGCACGAACCCGCCAGCATCGAAGACGTAGACGCCCGGCTCACCGCTCACTGGCTCCCCGCGCAAGTTCAGCGAGATGCGCTGGGGCTGCTCCTGCTTCGGTTGAGCCTCGGCAAGAACCCTGGTGATCGGCGCGGGGAGCTCGTGGGCGGGCCAGGAGAGACGAAGGTACTTGGCTCGGGTCGGCGCGAGCTCGAGCTCATCGTGCTCGATCTGATTGCCTTGGAAGTCGAGCCGCGCGAGGGGCGCTGCGGCGGGCACGGGTCGCCATTGTTCGAGATTGTTGCTGGCCTCCACGCGGATGGGCAGCACGTAGTCGCTTCCAGTATCGGCGATGGCGACTGCCAGCTTGACGATCGGATCCTTCACGGCTCGCGCGTCCAGGATGTAGGAGACGGTTCGCCCAGCGGGTTGGGCGTCGACGTCGCTCGGGTCGCCGGGCGCGGCGGAGCGAATGTCGATGACTTCTCCTTCGGCATTGCGCTCGATGTGAATGGCGAGGTCGCCGACGCTCTGGCCGTCAGCTGGCTCTTGCAGCGGAAAGATAGGCAACGGGCTCGACGAGCGGGGACGCGCGGTCGGGCCTGCGAGCGTGCGGATCGCGTGCGGCACCTCGTTTCCTTCGGGATCGAAGACTCGAACGTCGGCCAGGCTCTTGCGAAGCGCGCCTCGATAGACCTCCACTGGGACGAGCACCGTCTGGAGCGCGCGACCGGGCGCTGGTGTCAGCGTTTGACTGTAGGCGAAGTCCGAAAGCTCGAGAGGGGCTTCCGGCTCTCGCTCGGCGGAGGCCGGCGGCGCGAGCAACCCGATGACTAGCAACGACCAGGTCAATACGAATAGCGGTCTCACGAGGCCTCCTCGGGATCGAGTTGGTCACCCAGCGGCGCGGAGCGCGCCGGAGGGACGGGTGAGAGATAACCCACCAGCAAGAGCAAGATACCCACCACTAGGAACGTGCCGATCTTGGCCGGCGTGCTGAGCTGCGCGAGGTCGACGAGGAACAGCTTGACGACCACCACGCCGAGGAGCACGGCGCCCAAGATCCACAGAATGCGCAAACGCTTCCGGCTCGACCACACGGTGACGGCGAGGCCGATCAAGGTCCAGGAGACCGACACCGATACCTGCAGTGGCACCGAGTCCCATAGCGCGGCGGGGATGAATGGGACGTTCGTGTAGTGATGAACGGAGCGGGCGAGCACGCCGTTGAACCAGAAGAACACGGCGGCGACCAAGATCACGGACACCGCTGTCGTGACTTCGCGCGCAGGCGGAGGCACGAAGCGCGGCAGTCCTCGGGCCCAAGCGATGGTCACCATGAACACGGCGAGCTGCGCGATGTCGACTGGATTCAAGATAGGGAGGTAGCCGAGCGGTGGTGTGTCGGCTTTGAGCCCGGCGTTCATCACGAATGTGGCAGCGATCAGCACGGCAACGAGGACGCCAAGGCCGATGGTTTGATACACGTCGCGATACGTGTTGAAGGGCCAGGCACTGCCGCTCGAAAACGAGAGCGTTGCGCCGGTGAGCGCGGCCGAAAGAGCGACGACGATCGAAATCCACCACTCGCCGCGCAGGTCAGCTAGCTCGACCATGCCGTCGGCAACCAGCATCGCGAGGAACGCGGTGAGGCACCATAGGAAAATGGGATGGAGGTACTGGCACCACGATGGGGCGTCGGGGACGAAGCGTCTGAGGATCAGGAGCGAGGCGCCGATGTAGACCGGCCAACCGAGCGCCCCAGCCTGAGAGAAAAAGAGCATGTGCTCATCGAAGCGCCACCACGCGAGCAGGATCACCATGAGCGGGATCAGCAGAGCCGCCGGATACCGACCGGGGAGCCAGCGGAAGCGGCGGCCGACGAGCTCGAGGGCGGCCCCGGTGACGGCGAGGAAAATCAGGAGACCGGCTTCCACCCACTCGTGACTGAGGGCGCGCTCTACCTCCATGAGACCGAACACCAACCAGAACAGCAGGCCCCAGCCGATCAGCCACTGAAGGACGACCCCCTCGCCGCGGAGCAGACGTTCGCGGTGCGCGTAGGCTTGGCGCGCGACGAAGAGCGAAGCGACGCAAAGCAAGAACGCAGCGATGAATCGGGTGTTCGCGAATGGGAGCGCTTCTTCAGTGCTGGACGAGAAAGCCGTCTGCCAGACCAGGGCGAGGCCGCCAACCACTTGAAGGACGGCACCTGCGCCCCGCGAAACCCACCGGTTCTGACGAACACCGATCCAGTAGAGCCCGGCACCTTCGAGCGCCCACGTGGCGCCGGTGAGGTTGTGATTGTCGAACCCGTAGGGGACGGCCAGCGTGGCGAACCCGACACCGATGGCGAGCAGCGCCTCGGCGAGCGCCCTGAGCACATCGGGGGCTCGCTTGTAGAGAAGACGCGCGACGCCGATGTAGACCACCGCGAGCGCGAGCGTGCTGAAGGCCATCCCGAAGCGAACGTCGTGAACGAGCGCGTGTTGCAGGCCGAGCGTCGCAAGCGGAGTTCCGAAAACGAGCGTACCGTCGACCCAGCCGCGTTTTTCGTCGGGGTTCTTGATCGCAAAGAGAACGGGGATGGCGAGGTAGAGCGCAAAGAAGATGATCAGGAAGGGCTCGGTCGTCCAGAAGTGCTCGGGCTGGTAGCTGAGCGCGCCCCACGTCGAGCCGACGCCGAAGGTGAACGCGAAACCGAGGAGGTTTGGGAGGCGCCACGCCTTGAACCAGGCGACGCCGAACACCGCAAGGTTGAGGACGACGTAATAACTGAACAGGGCTACGTGATTGCCCTCCCCCGTCGACGCGAGGACCGGCGCCATGAAACCGCCGATTTCGGCGATGACGATGAGCGGAAGCGCATCTTGGAGCACCGCCAGCGCGCCGCTGAAGAAGGCGACCGCCGCGAGCAGCGCGAACGTGAGGCCGGCTGGCAGCAGGCCGTAGGTGCGAAACGAAAAGAAGATGACGAGATACATCGCCGCAACGCCGCCGCCTTGGAGAGTCTGGGCAAAGCCCGGACGGCGGAGGCGCGCACGGTAGCCGACGACGACCAACGCCAACCCGATCGACGCCGCGGAGATCATGCGCAGCTCGATCGGGAAGTAGTCGTGGTCGGCCGCCCACTGGAGCAAGAGCGTTACACCGACGAGCAGCACGAGAATACCGATGCGAACCACGGTGTTGCCGCCCAAGAACAGCTCGCGTGCGTGATCCGTGACCTGGTCGAGGCGCGATGGCCTCAGCGGCGGTGGCGAGGAGGGCGGGGCCGCAGAGGGCGGGGGCGCAAAGGGCGGGGGCGCAGAGGGCGGCGAAGACGCCGGGGGTGCGATTGGTTGCCCCACGGGAAGAACGCTTGGCCCCGGATCCCAAGCCGAAGTTTCTTCGAGCCTCGCGATCCGGCTCTCGAGGGCATCGAAGCGCTTGCGCATGCGGATCAGCATCCCAACGAGCGCGCCGAGGACAGCGCCGACCATCACGCCGGCCTCGTCCGAAACCCAGGCGCCCAGAACTGCCCCCAACACAACCAGCCCGAAGATCACACGCAAGAGGGTAACGTGCCCGAACGCGTGCCTACAAGAAGTGCGTTTTCGAGGCTGCTGGCGCAAGCAACCCAGCCTTCGGTGACGTCCACGACCACGCCGTGTGCTGGTCGGTATGCTTGCCTTCATGTGCTTTGACGCACTTGTCGATGTTCTCCGGCAATCCTGGTTTCGAACAAGCCACGGCCGAGTATAGCAAAAACAAACGCCCTCTCCGCGCGACGCCCAACGCGACATAACAATCTAGTACCGCGCAATTGGGCCCTCAACATGAGCCCGATGGGCCAAGAGAGCTCGACATCTAGATGATGACCGGCTTTGCTCCTACAGTTGGCGTCATGTCCACGCGAGCTTTGCGAATCGTCCTCTTGCTTGGCGTCTCTGTATTTGGGGTCTCCTGTAGTTCCACGGACGGCGGTCCGGCTGAGGCCGCGGGCGTTCGTTGGGAGGCGCGCGCGGGGCTAAGCGGGACGGCGCAAGCGCTCGCGGTGTTCGATGACGGTCGCTTGGTGGCAGCGACCGATGCTGGCTTGTTGTCTTCTTCGGACGGCGGGCTCAGTTGGTCCCCGCTGGAGGCGTCAGGGCTTCCGCGTGGGCGGGTGACGGTGATGACTGCGACGCCAAGCGAGCTCGTGGCCTACGTTTGGGGGCAAGGGCTGTACGGAAGCGATGACGGGGGCAGCAACTGGAGCGCGCTTGGGGACCTTCCGCTTCATCCGATCGTTGTCATCGCGACGGGGACATTGGCTCCGATGGTGCCGTTTGTTCTGAAAGCTGATCCGGAAGATCCGACGCACATGGTGGCGGCCGGGCCCGGTGGATACCTCGTGACGGACGACGGCGGCCTCAACTGGCGAAATGTCGACATCAACGGGCCGACGGGAAAGCTCAACATTC
>Ga0209567_10000308_pt1 | contig 26682 bp, 22 predicted proteins | sample COG_12_FD_184756 | JGI IMG/M metagenome (GOLD analysis project Ga0209567, IMG submission 184756) | Pelagic marine sediment microbial communities from the LTER site Helgoland, North Sea, for post-phytoplankton bloom and carbon turnover... | ecosystem: Environmental > Aquatic > Marine > Neritic... | reverse complement strand
CAGTCCTCACTTGGCGATGTAGAGCAGCGGGAAGAGGAAAATCCACACGATGTCGACGAAGTGCCAGTAGATCCCGATGAGCTCGACGCGCTGGAGCTCCTTCCCCTTCCGGGCGTCGTTCGCGATGATCAGCATGATGATACAACCGGCGATGACGTGAAGGGCGTGGATGCCTGCGGCCGTGTAGTAGAAGCTCCAGAAGCCGTTGGCGGTGATCGTGTAGCCGTGCTGAATCTCGCCCGTCCACTCGACCGCTTTGATGCAGATGAAGATGACGCCTCCGGCGCAGGTTCCGAGCAACCATTTGGCCGCCTTCTTGCCATCACCGTGCTCGGCCGCGTGGTGCGCAAGCACGGCGAAGAGCGATGAGGTGAGCAGAACGAAGGTGTTGATGCCGCCGAACCAGGTATTGGTGTGTGAAGCGTACTCGGCCCACTCGGGGTGGCCGAGGCGGTGCATGATGTAGGAAGCAAGCAAGCCTCCGAAAATCACGATTTCCGAGCCGATGACCCACCAGACGGCGAGCTTCCCTGTCGGAATGCCGGTGGCGCTTCGGGTCGTTGCTATCGGTCTAGTCATGCTCATCGGTGCCTCGTCATTCGGCGGGGGCTGTGTCCGGTGGGACGTCTTGCGGCCAGTAGTCCTCTTCACGGCCCGGCACGCTGTACTCGTAGGGACCTCGGTAGCAATTCGGCAGCTCGGGCCAGTTGCCATGAGGCGGAGGCGAGTCGGCTGTCCACTCCAGAGTGTTCGCCTTCCACGGGTTCTTCCCCGCGGCCTTTCCTTTGAACAGGCTGTACACGAAGTTGAATAGGAAGATTGCCTGGAAGGCGAGCATCACCAACAGAGCCGTGGTGGCGAACACGCGCAGGTCCTGCAGGCCCGCCAGGTCGGGGAAGTTCTGGTAGTTGTAGATGCGTCGGTGCTGGCCTGCCGCGCCCAAGACGAACAGCGGGATGAAGATACAGTTGAAGCTGACGATCGTGCCCCAGAAGTGAACCTTCCCGAGCGTCTCGTTCATCATCTTGCCGAACATTTTCGGGAACCAATAGGTGACGCCCGCGAAGAAACCGATGATGGCAATCGGGAAGAACGTGTAGTGGAAGTGGGCGAGGACGAAGTATGTGTCGTGGAAGTAGATGTCCGAGCCGCTCGCGCCGAGGAAGATGCCGGTGATACCCCCGATGAGGAACTCGGCGATGAACGCCAGCGCCCAGAGCATCGGCGTCGCGAGCCGAATCGAGCCGCCGTAGAGCGTCGCGATGTAGAGGAAGATCATCTCCGCGATTGGAATCGAGATGATCAGCGTGGTGATCGTGAATACGTTCGCCATACGCGGGTCGATGCCGGCGACGAACTGGTGGTGAGCCCAGACGAAGAAGCTGATGATTCCCGTGGCGAATGCCGTGTAGAGGATCAGCTTGTAGTTGAAGAGCTTCTTGCGGGAAAAGGTGCAGATGATGTCGGCCACGATGCCCATCGCAGGCAGGAGCACGACGTAGACCTCCGGATGCCCGAAAAACCAGAAAAGGTGCTGCCACAGAATCGGATCACCGCCGCGGCTTGGGTCGAAGTAGCCGGTGCCTACGACCTGGTCCATGAACAGCATGACGGCGCCCGCAATGAGCGGACCGACCGACGCCATGAATAGGATGCTCGCGATTACGATCATCCACAGAACCATCGGGATGTCGTGCATCTTCATGCCGGGCGCGCGCGCGTTCATCAGCGTGGTGATGAAGTTGATGCCACCGAGCAGGAAGGCCACGAACTCGAGCGCAACGGCGACGAGCCAAAGCGTCGAACCAAGTGGCGTGAGGCTGTACTCCGCGCTCGAGGAGAGAGGCGGATACGCCGTCCACGCGCCACCGAATCCGCCTCCGGGGACGAACAGCGAGGCGATGAGAACGACGGCGCTGATCAGGAAGATCTGAAACGAGAGCCGGTTGATGCGTGGGAACACCATGTCGTCGGCGCCGATCATCAACGGGATGAGGTAGTTTCCGAACGCCGCGATCAACATCGGCATCGCGACCCAGAAGATCATGATGGTGCCGTGATTGGTGACGAGGGCGTTGTATTCGCCCTGCGAGACGACGCCATAGCCCGGTACGCTCTCCCCTGGAAACGCCAGCTGCATGCGAAATGCGTACGACATGTAGCCGCCGATCAACGCCATCGCGATGCCGGTAAACATGTACTGCATCGCGATCATCTTGTGGTCGGTGGAGAAGACGTACTTACTCCAGAAGCTCTGCTCGTGATGCGCGCCGTGCGCGTGCGCGCCGTGTGTCTCTACTGTGCCTGCTTCAGCCATGACTATTCCATTCAGCGGGAAGCAAGCTTGCCCGTGCTGCCCTGCGACATCCAAGCCGCATGTTCTTCAGGAGTTTCGACGAAGATCCGCGCGCCCATGATGCCGTGCCCAATCCCGCACATCTCTGCACACTGAATGTCGTACTCGCCGGCCCTCGTGGGCTTGAACCAGCCCTTCATCACACGGCCCGGAATCGCGTCCTGCTTCAGGCGGAACACTGGAACCGAGAAGTCGTGGAGGACGTCCTTGGAAAGGAGCTCGTAGTGGTAGGTCGTGCCCTCTTGGACGTGGAGCTCGTTGAACGTCGTGATGTCGTCGTCCGTGTCGAGCTGGTTGTCTGGACCGGGGTGAACGAAGTTCCAAGCCCACTGCTGTGAGATGATGCGAACCGTGCTGTCCGGTTCGGGAAGGCGCTGCTTGATGTTGTACCAAACCATGATCGCCATGAAGACGATGACCAGGTCGCATACGATGATCGCCGCGTGCGGATAGGTGATCCATCGTTTGAGATCCTTCTCTTCGCCCGTGACGTACTGCGCGCGCTGCCCATCTCTCTCGCGAAAGCGAAAGATCAGGAAGAAGAACGCCGCATAGGCGAGGAGGGCCCAAAAGCCGACGAACACGGCCACCAACGCGATCAGCGAGTCGATGTCACTGGCGAACGAGGAGCCCACCGGCACCGCCGAACCGATCAGGTAGTCGCCAAGCGGCTCGAAGATTCCTTTGATGAAGTCGTAAATTCCTTGAAGCATTCGACCCTCTACACACTCAGTTCAAAATGAAAGCGAAAACGACGCCGACGTAGATGACGGCACCAATCATGGTCCACTTCCACCAAAAAAAAGCCTCGTTGTCCGGATCCCGTGTTTTACCAGCCATCTGTCAAACCCTCGCAGCCTATTCCGATAAGGTGCCAATGTACGCAATGACGTCTTTCATCGCTTGTTCGGTAGGCAATGTCATGGAAAACGGTCGCATCTTGGCGCCGGTGACGTCGTCTGCGTGCGTGCCTCGCACGCCGGCCTTGAAGTTCTGGAGCTGCGTGAGCAGATACCAGTCGCTCGCGCCGGCCAGTGGCGGACCAAATTCGTCGATGTTCCCGCGCGCATCGGCCCCGTGGCATTGCACGCAAGTGGCAAAGTAGATCTTGCCCGTCTCGGGATTGCCGCCCTCGAGAGTAGGTGCCGGACTGGTGCGCGGCAGGCTTGCCACGTAGGCCGCAACGAGATCGACCTTCTCGTCGGTGTCCACTGCCAAGGCCATCGGCTGCATCCGCTTGCCGGCCATGTCGTCGACGTGCCAGCCGCGCTGGCTCTTCTTGAACTTGCGAAGTTGCGCTTTGATGTACCAGCGCTCGAGGCCAGCGATCGCTGGCGCTCCGAGGTCTTGATTGCCTGCGCCGTTTTCGCCGTGGCACTGCACGCACCCGTCATAGAGGTCTTCGCTGTACTTCAAGCTGGCTTTGTCCGGGCTCGGGTCCTCACATGCCGTCAGTAGGAACGACACCGTCAACACGAGGCCCATCACCGTAGAGGTACGTACGTCGGTCATCATCCTCCCTCCTCTAGCGACTTGAGGTAGGCAACCAGCGCTTCCACTTCCTGCTCGGGGAAGTTGTAAGGAGGCATCGTCTTGCCGTAGCCCTGAACGACCTGGTCCCAGGAGTTCGTGATCGAACTGCTGAGGTAGGCTTCGTCGGCAACGACTGTGTCGCCGCTCACGAGAAGCCGATCGGTGCCGAAGAGGCCCTTCCAGTTCGGACATGGCTGCTGCTTCTCACCATCGACCGAGTGACAGGCCATGCAGCCCTTGCTGTTGCTGAGTTTCTGCCCCCAGCAAGCCATTGGGTCTCCGGCGCCGGTGCACTCGGGCGGCATCGTAACCTCGCCAGGCGCCACCGAGGCCGCGCCCTTGAAGGACCAGCCGCTCAGCGCCGACTCATCTTCGGAAGGCTGCGGCGCGAGCGCGGCAAACTGGTCGCGCTTCTTCGAACCGTACTCCGCCATGGCCTGGGCGAGCGGCATCGTGCCGTTCTCGAGTGCTTCCTCCTGCTGCCGCGTGATGATGTCGTACTCGTCATCGCTCGCCGGTGCCCTGGCGGAGTCGCCTTGGCCACAGCCCGCAGCAATCGCCATCAGAGCCGAGACGGCTGCCAGGACTCCGATGGACGCAAATCGTGATTTCTGCTTCGTACTCATCGGTGCACGCTCAGTATATTTGGTGGAGGTGAAGGCTCCGCTGAAGCCGTGGGTCGCCGACGGGCAGCAACGGGACCCTCCCGAGCTGCCAAAAGACATATGCGAAGAAGACGCCGCTAACGAACAGGAGCGCCCCGACGTCCGCGAGCTGAACGTGAAACGCTCCGGCCTGAGGCATGACGAACCAATAGAGGTCGACGACGTGCATGAGGATCACCCAAAAGCACATCACCTGAAGCCAACGAAGCGCTCGCTTCTGCACGCGTGAAATCAGCAGGAGGAACGGTGCAACGAAGTGGCCGAAGATCAGCAGGTAGGAAACGAACTTCCAACCGCCGTCCCAGCGCTTCATGAACCAGGTGGCTTCCTCGGGGATGCCGGCGTACCAGATCAGCATCCACTGCGAGAACTGCACGTAGGTCCAGAAGCAGACGAAGCCGAACATCAGCCTGCTGAGGTCGTGGAAATGCTCGATGTTGATCGCGTCCCCGACCAAGCCGCGCTTGTAGAGGCTCAGGCCGATGAGGATCGTGACAGCAAGGATCGACACTGCGGATCCTGCGAAAATAATCACACCGAAGATCGTCGAGAACCAGGCGGCCTCGAGAGACATCAACCAATCGAAGGCGGCAAAACTGAGCGTGCCCGCAAACAGGATGAGCGAAGGGGCCGCCAGGCTCTGCATCCGCAGGGTGTGCTGCGGGTCGTGGTCTTCATCTTGGCGCCTCGACCAGCGGAAGTACGCCAGCGCGATGATGCACCAAATGAGGAGATAGCCGATGCCACGCGCAACCCAGCCTTTGGTGTTTAGGTATCCGGACTTCTGCTCGAGTACCGCGTGGTGAAGCGCGGTTTCCTGAGGCGTGTGGGTGTGCGCTTCTTCATGAGCAGCCGCATCGCCGTGGTCGTCGCCATGACCTTGCGCGTGGGCGACGTTTGTGCCGAGCTCCAGCGCGCCGTGCTCCCCGTACTCGTCGGCGTGCGCCCCTTGCGCCGACACGCTCTGCCACTCGTCGTAGATGTTGATTTTACCGAGTGCGACTCCCGCAATGAACGGAAGCGCCAACAGAGCCAGGACGGGCGCACCGGACATGACGACCTCCACGATACGTCGCGACGAGACCCCCCAGTAAGCAGCCGTGAGGAACTGAATCAACACCAAGAACAGAGCGCCAAGCATGAAGGTGGCGGTCGTGAACAGGCCGAAAAGGTACGCGTAGCCGAGCCTGTCGGCATCGGCGGTCACCAATGCAATCAGGCCACCCGCAATGGCGAGCACCAGAGGCGCGACCCAGGCGCGAGCCCAGAATCCGTCGTCTCCGACTCGATACTCTTTGTTGTTCGATGCCGTCACGGGGATTGCTCCGTGTTCTCCGGCGCAGCCGCTGGTGCCTGACTCAGCTGCAGCGCACGGACATAGTGAACGATGGCCCATCGGTCATCGACCGAGATGTTGTGCGCGTAGGCGGGCATGTTTCGCAGGCCGTTGGTGATGGTCGCAAAGAGCTGGCCATCGGGAATGTGCCGCAAGCGGTCGTCGTGAAGACTCGTAGCGACCAGGCCGCTCGCGCCGAGCGCCGCAGCGCGCCGGGAAACCATTCCTTTGCCATCGCCGGAGATCGAATGGCACGGGGCGCAGAAGATGTTGTAGCGCTCCCCGCCTCGGTCCAGGAAGGCTTGCGAGCCTCCGGCCCGAGCTACGATGTCTGCGGGCACTTGCATGAGCCAAGCGTCCCCTTGGACGGCACGGCCGGTCGACCAGGCGAGCCCTATATCCATCTCGCGGGACACGGTGTTCTCGACTTGAGGACGCATCGAGCGTTGATCCGCGAAGAACGGCTGCCGCTCCTGCGTATCGTACCGGGGCTGATTGTACATGTTCCGGATGCCAACGATCGGCGGCTTGCCACTTTCGCCACCAATGCACCCGGTGGCCAGCGTCGCGAATGCGAGCACGGTCAGAAGCGCACGCATCACTGCACCTCCTCCTCGACCAGCTCGAGGAAGCTCGGGTTGGTCGCCTCCAAGAGTGCTTTGGTTCGCTCGAGGTCGAACTTCGGGTCGCCGGCTTCGATCGAAATGAAGTACTTGTCGTCCGTCGCGGCCTCGAAGCGGTCCGATTCGAAAATCGGGTGGTTGTGCATCGGCAACTTGATGATGCCAAGCAGGCCGAACAGGGTCGCAAACCCACAAAGGAGTATGCCTAGCTCGAACATGATCGGCACCATCGACGGGAACGCCCCGGGGGGCTTGCCGCCAATCACGAGCGGATAGCCGGCTCCAATGTTCAACAAGTCGAAGTCGAACGCGTTGGTGTACTGCATCATGAAGACCGCGAGCCCCACCCCGAACATCCCGAAGATGAACGAGATGATGCCGATTCGGGTGGGCTTGAGCCCCATCGCTTCGTCCATGCCGTGCATGGCGTACGGCGTGTGGCAATCCCATTTTTGGTAGCCGGCGTCGCGTACCTTCATCGCTGCCTGAGCGATGGCATTCGGCGTGTCGTATTCGGCCAGGTAGAGGGCGGGCTTTTTTGTTTGGTTAGCCATGATTCGCCTCACTCCGCCGGCACCGGTGCGGCAGCCGCATCCGGTTCCTCATCATGTGCCTCGATGGCGTGCAAGTCCGGATGCGCCCCCGGCAGGTTGCCTTTGACCTCCGCGATGGCGATCATCGGAATCCATCGAACGAAGAGCAGGAAGAGGGTGAAGAACAATCCAAAGGTGCCGAGGTAGGTCAGAATGTCGATCGCCGTCGGATGGAACATGCCCCAGGAAGACGGCAGGAAGTCCTGGTACGTCGACGTGACGATGATCACGAAGCGCTCGAACCACATGCCGATGTTGATGAGAACGCTAGCGATGAGCATGATCGGAACGCTCGTCCGCGCTCGCTTGAACCAGAAGATCTGCGGCACGATGACGTTGCAGAACACCATCGCGTAATACGCCCACCAAAGTGGCCCCCAGTTGCCCTTGCTATCGAGCTCCCCCCAGCCCAGGCGGTTGTGGAAGAAAACCCACTGCTCGTATGGGTTGGACGAGTACCAGGCGATGAAGAACTCCATCGCGTACGCGTAGCCAACCAGGAGCGCCGTTCCGAGCATGAACTTGTTCATCAAGTCCAGGTGCCTGATGGTCACGATGTTGTGCAGCTTGAAAATCGAGCGGCAGATCAACATCAGGGTCATGACGAGTGCGAACCCACTGAAGACGGCGCCGGCGACGAAGTACGGCGGGAAAATCGTCGTGTGCCAGCCCGGAACGATCGACGTTGCGAAGTCGAACGAAACGACGGAGTGGACCGAAAGGACCAGCGGCGTCGAGATGCCCGCAAAGATCAGATACGCCCGCTCGTAGTGCTGCCAGTGCCGATGCGCCCCACGCCATCCGAGTGCGAAGAACCCGTACACGCGCTTGCGAGTCAGGTTCTTGGACCGGTCACGCAGCGTGGCGAAGTCCGGAATCAGGCCGACGTACCAGAAGATGACACTGATCGTCAGATAGGTGCTGACCGCGAAGACGTCCCACATCAGCGGGCTCTTGAAGTTCGGCCACATGTCCATCTGGTTTGGGATGGGGAACAGGTAGTAGTCGAACCACGGACGACCGGTGTGAATCGCCGGGAACAAGCCCGCACAAAGCACGGCAAAGACGGTCATCGCCTCAGCGAAGCGATTGATGCTCGTTCGCCACTTTTGTCTGAATAGGAAGAGAATCGCTGAAATCAGCGTGCCGGCGTGGCCGATACCAATCCACCAGACGAAGTTGGTGATGTCCCAGGCCCAATAGATCGGCGCGTTGTTGCCCCAGACGCCCACGCCTTGCACGAACAAGTACGCGAGCGCGGCGGTCATCAGGCCAAGGGCGGTCAGCGAGAGCAAGAACAGGAGCCACCAGCCGCGCGGAGCGGCGTTCTCCGTCACACCGGCAATCGTCTCGGTGACCTCGTGCGGGGTCGTTCCGGGTGGGAGGAGGGACGTTTCGCCGAGCTCTTTGATGGGTGCGTCGTAGCTGCTCATTGGTTCTTACCCATTTCCCTTCAGCTTGGGGTTTGGGTTTCGAATGCGCGCCAGGAACGACGTACGAGGACGTGTGCCGATCTCGGCCAGCAGCTTGTAGTTGCGATCGATGCCTGCCCACTTCGACACGGTGCTCTCCGGATCGTTGAGGTCGCCGAACACGATCGCCCCTGCCGGACAGGCCTGTTGGCACGCGCTTTTGATGTCGCCATCCTTGAGCTCGCGCCCTTCCCGTTTGACGGCGATCTTCCCCTCTTCGATGCGCTGTACGCAATAGGTGCATTTCTCCATCACGCCGCGCATCCGCACCGTGACGTTGGGGTTGAACTGAAGCTTGCGGGACTCCGGAAACTCCTCAAACCATCCAAACTTGTCGTCCAGGTGGCCATGCCAGTCGAGGTAGTTGTACCGGCGGACCTTGTACGGACAGTTGTTTGCACAGTAGCGAGTGCCGACGCAGCGGTTGTAGGCCATGTCGTTGAGGCCTTCCGGTGTGTGCGTCGTTGCGGCAACCGGGCAGACGTTCTCGCAAGGCGCTTCCTCGCACTGCTGGCAAGTGACCGGCTGAACCGCAACCTGCGGGTCGTCCTCGTCGTCCCCAACGAAGTATCGGTCGATGCGGAGCCAGTGCATCTCGCGGCCGCGCTCGACCTCGAACTTACCCACGGCCGGGATGTTGTTCTCGGCCTGGCAAGCGACCACACACGCATTACAGCCCGTGCACGCGTTGAGGTCGATGACCATGCCCCACTGGTGGCCCTCGCTGTAGTCCTGCTGCTTCCAAAGCGGCGGGGTGCTCACGGGATCGACCGCCCGGTACGAAGCAAAGTCAGGCTCGGCCGCGTACTCCTCGAGAGTCGCGTCGATCGCGATCGGACGGCCCTCCATCCTGTCGTGAGTCTGCGTCTGGACCAGCTTGTACATCTCGCGCAGAGGATCGACCGTGACGCCACTCGTGAAGTCCATGCCGTCGGTCGTGCGCAATGGATTCACATCGAACCCCTTGCCATTGCCGTATCGCCCCGCCGCAGTGCGACCCCAGCCGAGCGTCAAGGTCACGCACTGGTCCGCATGACCTGGGACGATCCACGCAGGGACCTCGATCTTTCTCTCGCCTTTGCCGAGGCGAAGCATCTGACCGTTCTTCACGCCGAGCGCCCTGCTGGTGGCTGGCGAGATCAGGGCTGCGTTGTCCCATACCAACTTGGTCATCGGTGACGGCAACTCGAGAGCCCACAGGTTGTTGGCATGCTCGCCGTCCCAAAGAGCCAGGTCCGGCTCGAAGCTGACCTCGAAGTCGTCCTTGCCCAAAGGCTTCTGATTCGGCGCCGACGCGACCGCGCTCGCAATCGACTCGCCGCGCAGCTCCAAAGCTGCGACCTTCGGCTGCCTGTAGACACCGTGATGCAGCGCGCCACGCCACATTTGGTCTGCGCCCGCAACATCCGCCGGAAACCCAAGCATGACCAGGCCCTTCGCGTAGGTTTCTAGGTCGTGCTGTTGCGTCTCGCGCACGAGATCATGGCCGTTGGTGCTTTTCTCGCCGGCGAGCTTTGCCAGGAGCTCGATCGCGCTGATGCCGCCGTAGAGTGGCGCGATCAGCGGCTGCTGAAACGCAAGGGTCGAATCGAGCGCCTGTTGGTCGCCCCAAGCCTCGAGCTCATGGGCCAGGGGCACGTGCCAAGTGCTGAACTGGGAGGTCTCGTTGCGATGCGACGCCAGGTGAACCGAGGTGAGCCCCTGTCGCCCCAAGAGCTCGGCGAACTTCACGTCGGAAGGCGCGTCGTAAGCGGGATTGCCGCCCAAGATGATCAGCGAAGCGACACCGTCGATTTCGCTCGCGAGGTCGGCCACGCCCTGTCGACTCGAAGTGTCGTCCGGATCGAGGACGGGAAACAGGTTGTGAGTCTGCGCCCTTTGGCCAACAGCCTCATTGATCGCCAAGGCCAGGGCGTGAACCAGTGGTGGTTGCCCGGCGCCGGGAATCACGATCGACTGGCCACGGTTTTGCACCAAGTCGGCTGCGACCGCAGCGAGAAACTCGGTGTCGATTCCGTTCGTGTCGCTCAGTCCCTGAGACTGTTGTAGGGCCTCCGAAATTTTCGCCAGCTTCGTGACGCCGCCGCTCGCGAGCTGAGCGACAAGCGCCCCGGTGAACCTGATCACGTCGGCCTGGCGCATGCGGAGCCGATGGTCGGCCATGCTTCCGGTGATCGTGTGGTTGGACTCGACGACGTACAAGCGGGTCATCGCACGGTCGGGAGAGGTCACGCGACGCGAAACTCCAATTCGTTTCGCGGCAGCCACCGCGCGCGGCTCGCTGCCCAAGAAATCCGAAGCGAGCGATACGATCACCCGCGCCTTGTGGTGCTCGTACGTAGGGACGACAGGCACACCGTAGGCGATGCGTCCGCCTTCGCGCGCATTGTCGTCATTGACCGCGCTGTAAGTGTGAAAGCGCGCCTTCGGGAAACGCTCGAGGACCTTTTCGCGCAAACGCTTGAAGGTCGGACTATTTGAAATCGGCGACAGAAGGCGCAGACCGGCACCTTGGTCCCCCTCGTGCTTCTTGATGAGGGCGTCGAGAGCCTTGTCGAGCTCGTCAGGCGTCGCGTCTACGAGCGCGTTGGCCTTTCGACGCGCCGGTGCCTGTGACCGGTCCGGATCGTACAGGTCCCAGAGGTAGAGCTGGCCACGAACATCCGTTGAACCGAGGCTCGCGCGATGCATCGCATTGCCCTCGACCTTGGTCGGGCGGCCGTCGTGACTCGTGACCACCACACCGAGCGAGTCCCGCCCGCGAGCCGTGGCTGTGGCGAAGTGCGAAGGCACACCTGGGATCAGGTGTTCCGGGGCCTTGCTGTACGGCAGGATTTCGTTTTTGGGCCGTCGCACGCAGCCCTGAAGGCCAGCGGCGAGCGCAGTGATCGAAGAGCCCTGCACGAAGGACCGACGCGAGACCAGCGCCTTTGGACTCAACAAGTCCGTGATGAAGCCGCCTGGCTGTTCTTCCTCGGCGAGCTTTTGCAACTCCTCTGGGTCGCTGTTCTTGTCTTCGAGCGTCCGCCACATCGACGGCCCCTTGCCCGAGCTCAGCTCATATGACTTTCTGCGGGTCATCGGTGGCACCCCGAACAATGCTCAGGTGGGTTCAGGACGTCAGCGATCATGGCGCGCTGGGCGACCCAAGCCTCGTCGGCTTCCCACTTCATATTGGTGACCTCACTCTTAGGCCGAATGTGCGGCTCCGGATTGCGGTGGCACTCCAGACACCACTGCATCGCGATCGGTTCGACGACCCCCACGACCTCCATCTGGTCGACGCGGCCGTGGCAAGATGCGCAGCCCACGCCGGCGCTCAGATGGGCGCTGTGATTGAAGAACGCGTGGTCCGGAAGCTGGTGAACGCGAATCCATGCGATCGATTCGTCCGTCTCCCAGCTCTCGCGTACCGGCGCGAGCTTCTCCGACTCGTTTTGGACGACCGCATGGCAGCCCATGCAGGTTTGCGTCGGCGGCACCATCGCTTTGTGCGAGCGCTCCACTTGGGAGTGGCAATAGCGACAGTCCAAGCCGAGCTCGCCGGCATGCAAACGGTGGCTGTAGTCAACGGGCTGCTTCGGCGTGTAGCCAACTTGAAGGTTGGGGGGGGTGAAGTAGACCCAGAACAATATGAACACGCCGGCCCCGAGGCCGCCGGCCACGACGGCCAAGGCGAGGGGCAAGTAGTTCAACTCGCGGGGGAAAATCTGCATGCTGCGTTTTCTCTTGAGTCCTCTAAACGACCGGCCGCCATTTAGGCGAAGCTCGGGGGTCAGACAAGCCGGTTCGTCACTTTTCGACGAACAAGATCCAGGCGGCGCTTGCGCAGGAAACGCTGCGCACGACTTTTCCTCTCCTTGCGGGCCCGCTAGGGCCGCTCCCAGACCCGGTCAAGCCCGGAGCGATCCCAAACGCGGAAGCCTATATCCCTGCCTAACCCAGAATGGTCAAGCGTCTCGATCGAGCCGCAGACCAAGGGCCAATCCATCCGGCGTCGGCACGCAGACCGAACGGTAATTCGCGGACATCTCCTGGTGGAAACGGCGCATTGCCCGCGCCTCCTCGCTCTCATCGAGGAGCCGCCCGAAGAGATAGGCGTTGTCGGCGATCAGCAGGCCGCCCGTTCGTAGGTTCTCGGTCGCCCAGCGGCCGTACAGGTCGTAGCGGCCTTTGTCGGCATCCAGGAACACCGCACAAAATGGCCCGGAATCACTTAGCTTTGGAAGGACCTCGGCGGCATCGTCTCGAATGATGGTTACGCGATCACCCAAACCCGCTTCCCCGATCACCTCGGCCGCGACCCCTGCATGCTTGGGGTCAGACTCGATCGTCCAGAGCTGTCCTCCCGGCGGCAACGCGCGGGCCATCCAGAGCGCCGAATACCCGGCCAGCGTACCGATCTCGACGACCTTCGTCGCATTTGTCAACCGCAAGAGCAGCTCCAGGAGCCTGCCCTCGGCGGGCCCGAGCTGGATTTCCGGCATCTCGTGCCTTGCTGGGGCCTCGAAAGCGCGCGCCAGCGCCCTGTCGTCTGGATGATGCGTGCGCGCCGCGTATTCGAGGATCTGTGCGCTCGCATACCGTTCCCCTGCCCTCGAACCCTGATCGGCCATGGAATTCTCCAAATTCTTGTGAAGTTTGTTGCCCTGATATCGATATTTTCCGTTGGCACCGTTACAATCCAGGTGTGCAACGTCCATCGTCACCGCCACCGGCGCCGCCGCCGAACACCCCGCTGGGCGAGTACACACTGGTGGACCGTATTGCAGTTGGGGGCATGGCGGAAGTGTTTCGTGCGCTCGAACCTCGCGCTGCCGGTGAGCCGCGGGTGGTGGTTCTGAAGCGAATGCTCCCGCACATCGCGGACGAGTCGAACGCCCAGCGGATGTTCGCCGAGGAGGCAAGGCTTGCGAGTCACGTCACTCACCCGAACGTGGTCCACGTGCTCGGCCACGGTGAAATCGAAGGACAGCCCTATCTCACACTCGAGTACGTTCCAGGTTGCGACCTTTGGCGTCTCAATCGTCGCCTCACACGAGACAGCCGAAAGCTCGAGCACGATCTGGTGGTCTACCTGGTGCGTCAGATCCTGAGCGGCCTCGACGCCGTCCACCGCGCAACCGATCATGCGGGTGGCACCCTTGGAATCGTGCATCGCGACATCAGCCCGTCGAATTTGCTGATCTCGATCCACGGCGACCTCAAGATTGCCGACTTCGGCATCGCGCGCGCAGACGTCGACCCGTTCGAGGTGAATACCGCCCTGCGCGCCAACGGCAAGCTTGGCTATCTGGCGCCGGAGCAAGTGTCTGGTGGTCAGGTCGATCAGCGGGCGGATCTCTTTTCGACCGGTGTGATCGCGGCGGAGCTCTTCATGCGCCGGCCCTTGTTCACTGGCGGCAGCGAGCTGGCCGTGCTTCTCGCAATCCGCGATGCGGAAGTTCATCCGTTCGTCGAGTTCCTCCCGCAGCTCCCCGAAGGGCTCGGTTCCGTGATTCTGAACGCCCTTTCGGCAAATCCCGAAGAACGCCCGCCGACAGCGCGCGCGTTCTGGGCAGCGCTCGAACCTTGGCAAAGCCGACCGGAAGAGGTGTTGCGTGCAGAGCTTGCAGCGCTGGTCGGATCCATCGCGGCGGAATCCCGCATACGCAAGACGTCGGCTGACACGATACCGAAACCGACCATGCCTCCGACTCCGCTCGTTCTCGCCGACGAGCACCCGACCACGACGAACGTCACGCCGCTCGAATACAAGATCCGAAAGCCCAACGGCGCGACCGTCGGGCCGCTGGCGTACGCCAAGGTCGTCGAAGCGGTGGCCACCGGGCAGGTCGACGGCGGCGACGACATCAGTGTCTCCGGTGGCGAGTTCCAGCCGCTCTCGTCGGTGAGCGACCTCTATCGGCACGTCCCCGTGTCTCGCATGACACCGACTACGACGCGGGTTCACGCATCGGCCGCCGCGGACCGCAGCATCAACTTCGAGGATGGCGGCTTCGTGAGAGCGTTGGCTCGCACTCTGGTCGCCCGGCGCACAGGCCTTTGGCTCTGCGAGCAAGGCGGCGTCCGCAAAGAGGTCTACACCAAGGATGGTGTGCCGGCCTTCGTAACCAGCAACCTGGCGGGCGAGCTTCTGGGAGAGCATCTCGTCAAGGAGCGGGTCATCACCCGAAGCGAGCTCGACATGGCGTTGGCCGTGATGCCGCGCTTCGAAGGCAAGCTGGGCGACACGCTCGTCGCGCTCGGGCTGGTCGAGCCGTTGGAGCTCTTTCAACACATCGCCGAGCAGGTGCGCGAGAAGCTTCTCGACCTTTTCACGTGGGAGTCGGGCACCGCGACGTTTTACGACGGGGTTGACCCGCCCAGTAGCGGCTTTCCGTTGCGCCTCGACGCCTGGGAAATCCTCGATCAAGGATTGCGACGCCGCATCGCTGCGGGCTTTGAAACCAAGCTCATTTTGGAGCGAGGACAGGATCTGATCGTCCAGCCGGACCGCATCGATACCGGCGTGGCTACGGCAGCGCTTCCCGAAGACGTTCGCGCGGCGCTGCGATTCTGCCAGGCGCCACAGAGCATCGAGCAGGTAGCGCAATTCGTGACCCGGCAGCCGAGCAACACCGATCCTCAGCGCGGATACCGCGTCGCTGCCTTGCTTCTAAGCCTCGGCGCAGTCCATTGGACCTGAGCCCGAGCTCCGCCCCTCCTTGACCCCTCCATGGGTGGCTGCTAGCTCTGCGCCCGGCTTTTTGGGGTCGATTCCACAGGAGTAGCCATGTCCAACCTACGTGTCCTCGTGTCCGACAAGCTCGCCGAGGCCGGTCTTCAGGTCCTGCGCGACGCCCCTGGTGTAGAGCTCGAGTTTCGACCCGGCATGAGTGAAGGTGAGCTCTGCGAGATCATCGGAGACTACGACGGCCTCATCATCCGGTCCGCGACTCAGGTGACTCCGCGAGTCATCGAGGAGGCGCACCGCCTGCGGGTCGTCGGCCGTGCGGGCATCGGAGTCGACAACGTGGACATCCCGGCTGCAAGTCGACGAGGGATCGTCGTGATGAATACCCCGACGGGCAACTCGGTGACGACCGCCGAGCACGCGCTCGCGCTCCTCGCCTCACTCGCGAGAAAGATTCCGCAGGCCGTCGCTTCGATGCGCAGCGGCAAGTGGCAGAAGAGCAAGTTTCAAGGACGCGAAATGGCGTTCAAGACGCTCGGCATCATCGGCCTCGGCAACATCGGACGCATCGTCGCCGACCGCGCTCAGGGTCTCAAGATGAAGGTCATCGGCGTGGACCCTGTGATGAGCAGCGATCGCGCCGCCGAGCTCGGCATCGAGCTGGTGGAGCTCGACGAGCTTCTGAAGCGTGCGGACTTTCTGACGATTCACGCTCCGCTCACGCCGGAGACGAAGAACATGATCAGCGATGCGGCCTTCGAAAAGATGAAGAGCGGTGCTCTACTCGTGAATGCGGCCCGAGGGGGCATCGTGGACGAAGACGCGCTCGCACGTGCGATCACCGACGGGAAGATCGCCGGCGCAGCCCTCGACGTGTTCGGCAAAGAGCCGATCGATCCCGACCACCCCCTGCTCGGCCTCGACAACGTGTTGTGCACGCCTCACCTCGGCGCTTCGACCTCGGAGGCACAGGAACGTGTTGCGGTCGAAATTGCAGAACAAGTGATCGGCTACCTCCAACTCGGGATCGTCAAGAACGCGGTCAACGTACCTGCGCTCCCACAGGAAATCGCAGAACGGCTCAAGCCGTACCTGGACGTTGCAAAGGCGCTCGGCAGCTTGGTTGGTCAGCTCGACCCGGTCGACGTGCGCGAGCTGAGGGTGACCTGCACCGGCGAAGCAGGCGAGCTCGGCGTGACGCCGATCGCGCGCGCGGCGCTGGCCGGTTTCCTCGAGCATCACCTCGAAGAGCCGGTCAATCCGATCAGCGCGCCTTACGAGGCGCAAGAGCGCGGCATTCGGCTCGCCGAGGTCAAAGAAGCAAGCGATCGCTACGCCACCTCGGTGCGGGTGACGATCACTGGCGAGAAGGGCATCCACACGGCAACCGGCACGCCGGGTCGCAAGGGTGAGCCGCGGCTCGTCGACCTCGAAGGCTACGAGATCGACGCCGTCATGGAGGGTCCAGTCATCATCATGCACAACGAGGACCGGCCCGGCGTCATCGGATCGGTGGGCACCCTGCTCGGCAACCGGGGGATCAACGTTTCGCGGATGCAGGTGGGGCTCGACGAAGAGGGGGGCCAGGCGCTGGCTCTCTGGAACGTCGATTCGACTGTAGGCAACGACGCCCTCGACGAGCTTCGCCGCATCGATTACGTCAGCAGTGTGCAAACCCTGAGGCTCTGAGATGCCCCCCTCGGCGCGAAAGCGACGATCCGGGCGCCCGGCGCGACTCGGAACCTCGAGTCCCGGCCTGGCGATGACTCCTCCCGGCGGAATGCGCGACCTTCTGCCTCCGGCGTCCGTGACTCGCACCCTCCTCTGGCAGAGGCTGATGGAGACCTTCGATCTCTACGGCTACCAGCGAATCACGACGCCACCGGTGGAGTACGCCGAGGTCATCGAACGGGGGCTCGGCACGGTCGACCGTCGTGACCTGGTGCGATTCATCGAGCCCGACTCCGGCGAGGTTGCGTTGCTGCGGCCGGACATCACGCCGCAGATCGCGCGCATCGTCGCGACGCGACTTCAAGACAGGCCCGCGCCCTGGCGCCTCTGCTACGAGGGAACGATCGTGCGACGCCGACGCGGCCGCGCGCGCAAGCAGCATCAAGTTCTGCAGTGCGGTATCGAGTGCATTGGGCTGAAGGGTCCCGAAGCGGATGCCGAGGTCATCGAAGTCGCCGTCCGCGCGTGCGAGCGCGTGGGCCTAAAGGATTTCTTGGTTGAGCTCGCACAGGTCAAGATCGGCGCGGAGGTCCTCGGGCACGTGCCCGCAAATGCACGCCTCGCGGTGGTTGAAACGCTTGCCGCCAAGGACGCGACCAACCTCGAGAAGCTGCTCAAAGACGCAGGCGTCATCGCTGCCGAGCGCAAGCGGCTGCTCATGCTCTGTGATCTCTACGGGGATCGCTCGGTGATCGCGGACGCCCGCCGGCGACTCAAGAACACCGCTGCGCGGCGCGCATTGGACGAGCTCGAGCGCGTGGTGGAGCGCATCGAGTCCGCTGGCCTCGGCGAGCGCGTCGCGATCGACCTCAGTGACTTGCGACGACACAGCTACTACACCGGCGTGAGCATGACGCTTCTGGCCGCGGGCCCCGGGGAGCCGCTCGGCATGGGCGGGCGTTACGACGACCTCCTCAGCCGCTACGGCGCACCCGCGCCCGCAACGGGTTTCGCCTTCGAAGTCGACAACGTCGTCTGGGCGCTCTCTGAGGCCGGTGTCTCGCTGAGTGCTGAGCTCCCGTTGCGCGTGGTCGTGGCGGGTGGCAGCTACGCGCGTCGCTGTAGGACGGCGGAGCTCTGGCGGAACCGAACCGCTAGGGTCGCCGTGATTCCTAGCAAGAGCGCGGACGAAGCCAAACAGTACGCAAAGGCCTGGGACTACGATCTATTGATCTGGCAACAAGGGAACCGCGCGCGTCTCACGCGCGTCCGGGACGGCCGCACGCGAACGCTCAAAGGTGAGCTCGGCGACGAGTCGTTTGGCGAATTGTTCTCTTGGGCACGAGTGGGGAACGAATCATGAGTGCAGTGGTGGTGGTAGGGGCTCAGTGGGGCGACGAAGGCAAGGGCAAGGTCGTCGACCTGTACGCGCCGTACGCCGAGCTCGTCGTTCGATACGCCGGGGGGGCCAACGCGGGGCACACGCTCGTCGTCAATGGGGAGAAGCTGATTCTGCACCTGATCCCGTCCGGCATTCTTCACGAACAGACGAAGTGCGTCGTCGGCCAGGGCACCGTGATCGACCCGGCCGTGTTCCTGAAGGAGATCGAAGCGCTGACCGAGCGCGGAGTCGCGACCGAGAGCCGGCTGCTGGTGAGTCAGCGCGCGCACGTCGTCTTGCCGCACCACAAACTGATCGACGAGCTCCGAGAGAAGAAGTCGGGCGGCGCAATCGGGACGACCAAACGGGGCATCGGCCCATGCTACGAAGACAAGGTCGCGCGGCGCGGCGTTCGCATGGGTGACCTGCTCGACGCAGAGCGGCTGCGGAGCAAGCTCGACGCAAATCTCGAGTGCTGGCGCCCCGTGTCAGACGACCTCGGCGGGACCCTTCCAAGTGCCGACGAGATCGCGAAGCAGTACGCCGAGCTCGGTGAAGTGCTTCGGAAGTACATCGGCGACGCCGCCGCGATCGTTCGCGCATCGATTCGGGCGGGCGAGAAGATCCTGCTCGAAGGCGCGCAGGGCACCATGCTCGACATCGACAATGGAACGTATCCCTTCGTCACCAGCTCGAACGCAGTGGCAGGTGGGGCGTGCGCCGGTGCGGGCATCGGACCAACGCACATTCGCCAAGCCGTCGGGATTGCAAAGGCCTACACGACCCGTGTCGGCGGTGGCCCCTTCCCTACGGAGCTCGCGGACGAGACCGGTCAGAAGCTCCGGGATGCGGGCGCTGAGTATGGCTCGACTACGGGGCGCCCCCGCCGATGTGGCTGGCTCGATTTGGTTGCGCTTCGGCACGCCGTGGCCGTCAACGGGCTCGGCGAGCTGGCGATCACGAAGCTCGACGTCCTGTCCGCCGTCGACGAGCTCAAGATCTGTGTAGCCTACGAGCTCGATGGCGAGCGACTGGACTACCCTCCGTACGAGCGGGTCGAAGCGGTCCAGCCGATCTACGAGACACTTGAGGGCTGGGACGAGGACCTCTCCAGCTGCCGCACCCGAGGCGACCTGCCGGCGGCCGCGCAGGAGTACTTGGCTCGGGTCGAGCAGGAGGTCGGCTGCCCCGTAGGCGTGGTCAGCGTCGGCCCCGATCGTGAGGACACCGCGGACCTACGCGACCCCTTTGCCGGCTAGCGTTCGAGCCGCGCGATAAAATCGATTTCCACCCTTGCGCCCTTCGGTAGGGCAGCGACCTGCACGGTCGCGCGCGCCGGCGGAACGAGCCCGTCGAAGAACTCGGCATAAACCTGATTCAACTTCGAGAATTCATTCATATCTGCCAGGTACACGGTGGCTTTCACCACATCACCTCGACTCGCTCCAGCTTTTTCGAGGACTGCATCCAGGTTCTGCAATACCTGTCGTGTCTCAGCTTCGATCTCGCCGGCGCCCACCATCTGACCGTCGTCGGGGTCGAGCGCGAGCTGTCCCGAGCAGTAGATCCAGTCTCCAGCCTCAACCGCCTGACAGTACGGGCCGATCGCAGCGGGGGCGCGAACGGTCTCGATTCGTTTGTTCGTCATGATTCCATGCTACTTCATGCTGGCATGAAGGTCGCTACGTGGAACGTGAACTCCATCCGGGCACGCCGCCAACACGTGGTCGACTGGCTCGATGCCGCGCAGCCTGACGTGCTCTGTCTGCAGGAGCTGAAGGTGACGGACGGGGACTTTCCGTTCGAGGAAATCCGGGACTGCGGGTACGAAGCCGCGGTGTTCGGGCAGAAGACCTACAACGGGGTGGCCATCCTCAGCCCGCATTCGATCTCGAATGTGGTTCAGGGCTTGGGGGACGAGGAAGACGACCCTCAGGCGCGATTGATCAGTGGCGAGGTCGACGGGGTCACGATCGTCAGCGCGTACTTTCCGAACGGCGGCGAGGTCGGCTCCGACAAGTTCCAATACAAGCTTCGTTGGATCGCGCGGCTTCGCGAGACGCTCTCGCAGCGATGTGACCCTGAAACCGACCACGTGGCCCTCTGCGGGGACTTCAACGTGGCCCCCTTTGACGACGACATTGGCAGACCGGCCGAGTGGCGGTCGTCCGTGCTCGCCTGCGACGCGGTCCGGGATGGATTAACCGAGCTCGCTTCCTTTGGGCTGTACGATGTCTTCCGCCCCTTCCATCCGGACGGCGGAGTGTTCTCCTGGTGGGACTATCGGGGAAGGGGCTTCGAACGGGGCAACGGACTCCGCATCGACCACATCTACTGCACCCGCAGGCTTGCCGAACGCACGATCGGCGCGGTGGTCGATCGTGAAGAGCGCGCGCGGAAATCCCCTTCAGACCACGCGCCGGTCGTGGTGGAGTTTGCATGAGCTCGCTGCTCCTCCTGGCCGCATGCACGCTCGTTCCATGGATCGTCTGCCCGGCACTGCACACTTTGTTGGCGGTTGAAGATTCAGCACCCGCCGCGACGCGAGAGCGCGCGCTCACGCAGTATCGCCGCGCCACCCTGTTCGCGAGTATCGTGGCCATCCCCGCTTCTGCAGTGGCCGGAGCGCTGCTGGCGGACCCGGCTTTGTCGACGCGATGGCCAACCGCCGGCGCCTGGTTCTTTGCGAGTCTGAGCGCCACGACGACCTGGGTTGCAATCTCCTTGGCTCGCCGCACTCCCGAAGAAGCCGAAGCGATGTCGCGTCTCGAAACAGCGGGACGCGCGGTGCAGATGTCGTCCATCCCGGTCCTGGCCACCGGGCTCTGCCTGCTGGCGCGTGCCATGGCCGACGCGCTGCTTTCGGAGGCGACCGTCACGCAAACGCTTGCGGCCGCGCTCCTTTCCGTGGCCGCGGTGATCGTCGTCAGCCCCTGGCTGGCAATGAAGCTCGGTCTATGGTCGGTGTTCCCGCAGCCCATCGAAGTCGACGGTGTGTCTTGGCGGCTCGCTCACCTCCCAGCCCCTACGCCGTTTCTCACGCACACCGCCGCGCTACCCTGGCTGCGGACGGCCGTGGTCAGTGACGGCCTCTTCAATCGGGCCCCCGAACGGCACTGGCAGACGCTGGTCCGGTACGAGGTGGGTGGCGCCCTCAGCTCACGACCCGAGCGAGCCTTGCGTTGGGGGGTCGCGGTTGTGTCGTCGGCCATCCTGTTCATTGCGGCGGGCGCGGTCGGCGCGGATGAGCCACGCAAGCTCGTCGCTGCCACTGCCTTGGCTGTTTTTTTCACGGCGACCGCCAGCTGGTTTGCCAATCGACGCCCATCATCGAAGCTCGTTCTCGATTCGGCAGGCCCGTCGATGCAGGAGTTGGCCCAGTCGCTTCGAAGCCTGCCGCCCTGCCTTGGCCAGTCGCTGCCGCGCACCTCGCACAAACCGCTAGGGCCCGCCGTCTATGATCGCTTGTTCGCGCTCGGCCACGATCCCGGACGAAGGCCACACACGTGAAGGGGATTGCCAGACGAACCGCTCTCGCTCTTTTTTCGCTCTTGCTCGTATCGAATGGCTGCGGAGGCACGAAGGATTCGGTCGATACGACACCGGCGGCGGAAAAGGCTCCCGAAGGGCGACTCCCCGAAGGCACTCGGCCGACGAGCTATCGTTTGAGCCTCACCGTCATTCCGGAACGGGACGGATTTACCGGGAAGGCGGTCATCGGCGTCGAGCTCGACACGCCTTCGGCCTCGATCTGGATGCACGGTCAGGGCTTGAGCGTCGCGTCGGTTTACGCAACGCATGCGATGACGCGCGTCCGTGGGACTTGGGAGCAGCAAACCTCCGACGGCGTTGCACGCGTCGTTCTGCGAGAGCCGTTGCCCGCCGGCAGGAGCACCCTGCACATCGAGTACACCGCCGAATTCGACACGCCGCTGCGGGGTCTCTACCGAATCGAGTCGGCCGGCAACGCCTATGCGTTCACCCAGTTCGAATCGATCAGCGCGCGATTGGCGTTTCCTTGCTTCGACGAGCCGAGATTCAAGACCCCGTTCGACGTAACCCTCACGATCCCGGCGGATCAAATGGCGGCCGCCAACACGCCGATCGACCGCGCAATCAAGCTTCCCGACGGACTCCAGCGCATCAGCTTCATGCCAACTCCGCCACTGCCTACCTACCTGATCGCCTGGGCCGTGGGCCCACTGGATGTCGTCACAGGGCCGACCATTCCGCCGAATGAAAGACGCCCCGTTCCGATCCCGCTCCGCGGTATGGCCGCCAGAGGGCAAGGAGAGAAGCTCCGCTTCGCGCTCGCGCGAACCGGAGAGTTCGTCGTGTCGCTCGAGGACTACTTCGACATCCCCTACCCCTACCGAAAGCTCGACTTGGTCGCGGTGCCGGATTTCTCAGCTGGCGCCATGGAGAACGTCGGGTTGATCACGTTCCGCGAATGGCTCCTCTTGCTCGACCAGGAGCACGCCACCGAAAGCCAACGCCGCGCGTTTGCCTATGTTTTGGCACACGAGCTGGCCCATCAGTGGTTTGGAAACCTGGTGACCATGCCCTGGTGGGACGACATTTGGCTCAATGAAGCATTCGCCACCTGGATGGGCAACAAGGTCATGCAGAAGCTGCACCCCGAGTATCGCGTGGAGCTCGGCCAGCTCGCCTCGGCGCAAGGTGCGATGGGGCTCGATAGCCTCACCAGCGCGCGCAGCATCCGTCAACCGGTCGAAACCAACCACGACATCAACAACGCCTTCGCCCCCATCACCTACCAAAAGGGCGGAGCCGTCTTAGCGATGTTTGAGCGCTGGATGGGCACCGACACCTTCCGCGAGGGCATCCGCCTTTACATGCGGCGCCACCGGGGCCGGACCGCTAACTCCGCGGATCTGCTCGCAGCCCTCGACGAGGTCAGCGACACCGAGATCACGCCGCCTTTTCTCACATTCTTGAGCCAACCCGGTGTTCCTCTCGTCACGGGTGTTGCAGATCGTTCCTGTGAAGGTGGCGTGCGCAACCTGCAGCTTTCTCAAGAGCGCTATTTCCCAATTGGATCCAGCGGCAACCCGGAGCAAACCTGGCAGATTCCTTATTGCGTCCGGCACAGCGGCGGGACGACCTGCGGGTCCATGACCAGCGCCGAAGGTCAGATCGGCCTCCCCGGTTGCCCGAGTTGGTGGATGCCCAACCAGGACGGTGCCGGCTACTTCCGGTTCTCGATGTCCTCCGACGATTGGACGCAGCTGAGAACACAGGGCTTCGCCAAGCTCTCCGACCGAGGCCGGATGGCGGTGGCCGATAGCGTGGAGGCCGGCTTCGAGCGCGGCGCCTTGGACGTCGAATCTCTACTTCCCTGGTTCCCGAAGCTGGTCTCGAGCCCAATGAGGCAGCTAGCAACGGCAGCGATGCGGCCACTGCGCTTCATGATCCGCGACGCTGCACCTGCTGAGCTCCGAGGCAGGGTCACCGCGTATGCAAGCAGGCTCTACCGCAATCGGTACCGAAAGCTCGGGTGGCGATCGCGGCCCGGAGAATCGAGCGACACGAAGCTTCTTCGCGAAGCCGTCATTCGGTTCATGGTGATGGACGTTCGTGACAGAGACGCGCGCGCGCGCGCCGCACAGCTCGGCAGGACTTACATCGGGTATCGCACCAAGGCGAGGCCGGGCATCGTCGATCCACAGCTCGCCGGGCTCGCGCTCGCCGCCGCAGTGCAAGAGGGAGACGAAGGGATCTTCGACTATCTGCTCGAGCAGCTCGAAACGAGTAGCGACGCAACGACGCGGAACCGAATCCTCTCCGCGCTGGGACACGCGGAAGATGCCACCCTGTCCGCGCGCGCGCTCGACCTGGCACTCGACCCGCGTCTCCGCGTCAACGAAATTGGTTACGTGTTGCGCACGCAGTTCCAAAGCCCTCGAACGCGCGATCGAGCTTGGCAATGGTTCACCGCCCAATTCGATGAGCTCGCGGCGCGCTTCGGCACCTCTCAGCTCGGCGGTTCACCATGGTATGCGGCATCGTTTTGCACCGACGCGGTTGCAGCGGAGGTGCAGCGCTTCTTCGAGCCCAAGGTAGCAGAGCTTTCAGGTGGGCCGCGCAACCTTGCAGGCGCCGTCGAGGCGATTTCCCTCTGCGCAGCAAAGGTGAAGGTGCATCGGTCAGGCGTAGAGCGTGCCTTTGGGCCGCGGTAGCTGTCGGCCTACGCGCCCTTGAAGGCGGGCGCCCTCTTCTCGAGAAACGCCTCCATGCCCTCGCGCTGATCTTCGGTACGGAAGGCCTCGCCGAAAGCAGCCTGCTCGAGTCGATTGGCCTCGGGCAGTGGCAAATCGATGCCGTCCCGAACCAACCGCTTCGCCGCGGCAACCGCCAATGGGCCCTTGCTCGCGATTTCGGCAGCGGTCTGCGTCGCTGCGGCGAGCAGCTCGTCGGGCTCGAACACCGCGTTGGCCAAGCCGATTCGAAGCGCCTCCGCTGCGTTGATCATTTTCCCGGTGTAGATGAGCTCACGGGCAAGGGCAGAGCCGACACGTCGCGGAAGGCGCTGCGTGCCACCGAAGCCAGGAATGATTCCCAGGTTCACCTCGGGCTGACCAAACTTCGCTTTGCTCGATGCGTAAATGAAGTCACATGACAGTGCGAGCTCGCAGCCGCCACCGAGCGCGAAGCCGTTGACCGCAGCGATGACCGGACAGCGCAGATTCTCGATCGCGGTGAACACTCCGTGCCCAAGCGCGCCAAACTCACGCCCTTCCGCCTCGCTCATACTCTTCATCGCAGCGATGTCGGCGCCAGCGACGAAGGACTTCCCGGTGCCAGTGATCACCGCGGCCCAGACGTCGTCTTTGCTGGCCAGAGTCTCGATGGCCGCCCCCAAATCGGAGAGAACTTCCTGGCTGAGGGCGTTGAGTTTTTCCGGTCGATTGATGGTCAAGGTGCTGACGCGGCCGTCATGCGTCACTTCCACAAACGAGGTCATGGCGCGCACTCTAGCTCAAGCCCTCTGCGCTGCCACGAGGGAGCTACGACTCGGATTCTTTGCCCATCGCGCCGGCGACGAGGGCCTCGGCGCTCGAGTACGGATCAGCCCGCCCGTCGACGACGTCCTGTAACCTCTCGCTGACCTGCTCGGCGAAGCGCGCATCGACCTCGTCGATCAAGGCCTGGTACAAAATCGCTCGGAACTCGGCAACTCGCCGTTGCTCCCGAATCGCCTGACCCGCTTCGGTCGTCGTGAGGAACTCGCGATGCCTGGAAAACGCATCGACCAGCTCCGCGAGCCCTTCTTTTTGGGACGCTACCGTCTTGAGGATTGGAGGCACCCACTCTCCCGCCTGGGCCTCAGGCCCTTTTCGCAGCGTGGAAACCGCGGTGTGCCCCTGCATCTTACTGGCCCCAGTAGGTGCGCGCCGAAGCGAGAGCATCTGTTGAAGGTCTTGCACGGTCGCATCTGCGCCGACGCGATCCGACTTGTTGACGGCAAACACGTCGGCCACCTCGAGAATGCCGGCCTTGATCGCCTGAATGTCGTCGCCGAGGCCTGGGGCCATCACGACGAGCGTAGTGTCGGCTAGGCGTGTGACTTCGAGCTCATCCTGCCCCACACCGACGGTTTCGAGGATCGCCACGTCGAACCTGGCGGCGTGCAAGACGTGAAGCACATCGCCGGTCGAACGCGAGAGCCCGCCCAGATGACCACGGGTCGCAATCGAACGAATGAACACGCCTTCGTCGGTGAAGTGCTGTTGCATGCGGATGCGATCCCCCAGGATTGCGCCGCCCGAGTAAGGGCTCGTCGGATCGATGGCGAGCACGGCAACGCGTTTTCCTTGGTCGCGATAGAGCCGAATCAGCCCGTCGACCAAGGTGCTCTTGCCCGCGCCCGGCGTGCCTGTCACACCGATCACATAGGCATGCCCGTCGTGCGTGAAGATCTTCTTCAGCAGCTCGAACGCGCGAGGGTCCCGCTCGTCGATCAGCCGGCAGGCACGCGCCAGGGCTCGCATGCCCCCTGTCTCGATTCCCTCGACCAGCGTCGACAGGTCAGACAACGGCTTCTCCTCTAGCCTGCTCGCGGGCGACCCGACGGGCCGCGCTCAAAAACCATGCTTTCGCGGTGGGCGATGCTGGATTTGAACCAGCGACTTGTTCCGTGTGAAGAAACCACTCTACCCCTGAGTTAATCGCCCAAATCAGAACGGCGCGGAGCCTATCCGACGTCAGCGCAGCCGACAAGTCGAGGCGCAACTGTACAACCGGAGAACGGCTCGCGACGGGCGTGCTCGGTCGCGGGCGTACCGGGGCACGGCAGAACGCGACACGGGGTTCCGCCGGACGGGTCGGCTTGCAAAGGTGGCCGGATTCACTGGG
>Ga0209567_10000307_pt1 | contig 26692 bp, 23 predicted proteins | sample COG_12_FD_184756 | JGI IMG/M metagenome (GOLD analysis project Ga0209567, IMG submission 184756) | Pelagic marine sediment microbial communities from the LTER site Helgoland, North Sea, for post-phytoplankton bloom and carbon turnover... | ecosystem: Environmental > Aquatic > Marine > Neritic... | reverse complement strand
CCTCCCTGCCGCGGCAATCGCTTCGCTCTGCCTTGGCGGCGCATTCGCGCCGGGCTTCGCCCTTCGGGCTCGCGCTGCCGCGCATGTCTTGGGGGACATGCTCGCCCTCCAAAGGCGTCCTCTTTCCAGATACTTACAACCCACACCGCGAAAAACCGGGGCAGTTCAGTGCCAGCGCCGGTTTAGCTACACCGCCCGCCCACCTCCGTAGATGTTGACGTATGGAGGGGCACGGCGGAACCCCGTGTCGTGTTCCGCTGTGCCCCGGTTGTTACGACTACTTCTTGAAGAACTTCCCGAAAATGCTCGGCCGCTTGCTGTCCCCTCGCGGCGGCGGGGCGCTGCTGCGGCCTCTTGATTGGCGCATCGTGCCGACGCGGACCTCGCGGGCGGCTTCGAGGTTCTTGGGGTCGAGCCTGGCGACCTTCTTGAAGTGCTTTAGTGCCTTGTCGTGGTCGCCGAGCCGCTTCAAGAAATGCGCGCGCACAAAGTGACCGTGCACGTGGTCCGAGTTGATCTGAAAAGTCTTGCGAAGCAGGCTCCGGATCCCGTCGGCGACCCCTTCATCGTCGACGCCGTCTCGAAGTAAGAGGATCCACGCCTTCATGGCCGGGTAGTCGGCTTCCTTGCGAACGACGGTCATGGCCTGGTCGCAGATCTGCATTGCTTCGTCGTATCGCCGACGCTTCACCAGGACGTCGACCTTCTGGAAGTTGATCGCCGCCTCGACCATCACGTTGAGCTTGCGTTCGGACTCGGGAGTACCGCCCCCCTGCATGACGGTTCTCTGATACTCGGTCCGCTTCTTCGTGTCGCCGAGCGTATCGCTGGCCACGGTGTAGAGGTGGAAAATCTCGTCGACCCAGGGCCGTAGCTCCGAGAGCTCCGGGGGCAGGCGGTCGGGGTGCCATTTCTTTGCAAGGGTCATGTACTTCTTGCGGATCTCGTTGCTGTTCGCCGATTCCTTCACGCCGAGCATTTCGAAGTAGTTCTGGCGGTCCGTCATGCCGATGACTCGCGCGACTTCTACCCAGCGATCGTGGTGGTCTTCGCTCAAACCGGCCGGAGGCGCTGGGGGCATTTGGCGTGGCGCGACGATCTCGCCCGAAAGCGTTTTCGCCGGTGGCAGGTTGCTGATCGACGTCGGTAGAACCGAATCCCCTCCCGGAGGAGATGAAATGCGTCCTGCGGGTGGAGCCGACCCGCTGCGGTTCGAGGGTCGCATGCCCGTCGAAGAGCTCACCGACCCGTGCGGCCCTGTCGGCGAAGACGCTCGCTTCGCGTTCCGCGAAGAGGAGGAGACGGCCCTCAGCTTCTGTTGTGAGACCGGACGGTATGGCTGCAGACATTCCGTGATCGCCAGTAGGTAGAGCATGCGCTGGGCGACCTTTGGATCGCCGAACTGCTCGATCAAAATCGCTGCGGTTGCTGGCTCTGCGCGCATCAGCTCGACAAACGCCATCTCGTTCGACTGGAGCCCAAGCCTCGGCAAGGGTGCTCCCGTCTTGATACGCTGGCGCTCGAGTCCGAGCTTTCGAATCACCCGCGCCATCGCGTCCTTCGGTGCGTTCCCGCGAAGGGCATTCGCGATGAGCGCTAGAACGTCGATCTGTCCCCGGAGCAAGCCCTCGCTATCGCCGATCAAGTCTGCCTCGTAGAATGCGTACGGGCCTTTGTCTCGATGGAAGATGTTGAGCATGCCGCGCTCGAGGTCAGCCGCCGGGTCGATGAATCGACCCACCGCCGGAGCGCCAGCCCGAAAGAGGATCCGGTCTTGTCCGGCCCGCTCGTCGTCCGGCCAGACTGCAAGTGTTCCCGACAGCCCCTTCTTCTGGATGGAGAGCAAAACATGGCCAAAGGGCGTGGCGCTCAAAGTGCCTTCCGCCAGTGGCTTTGGTACAGACGACGTCAAAGCTCGATGCTCCAAGGAACTATCAGGGTGACATACGGAAGGGGCCAGTGACAGATTTGAGACGCCCGCAAGGCCCCAGAAAACGAGAATTTCGGGCTACCCGGAGCTGCCCACCTGATACTTTCATCAGTCCGTGATGGTCCAGCCAGTCCCCTCGGGGCCGTCCAGCAGCTCCACGCCCTGCGCCGCGAGCTCATCCCGAATCCGGTCGGCCTCCGCGAAGTCCTTGGATTTTCTGGCCTCGGTGCGGTCTGCGATGCGCTGCTCGACCGTCGTGCCCACGAGGCCGCGCGCCTTCGCTCTGCGGTCCCGAATCCGCAATAGGACCGCCGTGGCCGCTTCGGCGCCGAGACCGAGCTCTACCTCGAGCGCGCGGAAGCCAGCGTGCGCCTGCCCGACGGAGCTTCGGACGGCCTTGCCCTTCTTCCTCATCGCGCTGTCGCACATCTCGTTCACCGCCTTGAGAAAGTCGGCCACCTTGGCGAGCGCCACCGGCATGTTGAGGTCGTCGTCCAGCGATTCGCGCAGCGCGTCAGCAAAGGCGCCGATCTCGGGGGGGATGGGATGGTCCTGATCGACCACGCGTTTGGGCGGAAGCTCTTCGAGCCGCTGCTTCGTCTTGTACAGGTACGCCACGCGCCGCTCAGCTTCCTCGAACTGAGGGAACCCCGTCACATTGCCGGCTTCGTCGAGTGTCCAGTCGAGATTGAGCGGGGCGCGATAGTGTACCGTCATCATGAAGTAGCGGATCGCCTCAGGCTCGACCCTGTCGAACAGGTCTCGCGCCGTGAAGAAGTTCCCGAGGCTCTTGCTCATCTTCTCTTTGTCGATCTCGACGAACCCGTTGTGCATCCAGCACCGCGCAAACGGCTTTCCGGTCGCCGCCTCGCTCTGGGCGATCTCGTTTTCGTGGTGGGGAAACACGAGGTCCAAGCCGCCTCCGTGGAGATCGAGCGTGTCGCCCAAGTGCTTCATCGACATCGTCGAGCACTCGATGTGCCAGCCGGGACGGCCGCGCCCCCAGGGGCTTTCCCAACCCCACGCCCCCTCTTCGCTCTTCTTCCACAGTGCGAAGTCCGCCCGGTGGCGCTTGCGCGCGGTCTGCGTGTCGTCGAGCCGATCACTGGCGCCAAGCCTCATTTGTTGGAGGTTGCGATGGCTGAGCTTTCCGTACTCGGGGAATGACTCGACCGAGAAATAGACGTCACCGTCGGAGACGTATGCATGGCCTCCGTCGATCAATCGTTGCACCAGCGCGAAGATGTCTTCCACGTGCGTGCTGACGCGCGGCTCGATGTCCGGGTCGAGGTTGCCGAGTCGGTGCATGTCCTCGGCGTAGGCATCGGCAAAGCGCGTCGCAAGGACGGTTGGCTCGGTGCCGGTCTCGGAGGCGCGCTTGAGGATCTTGTCGTCGACGTCGGTGATGTTTCGAACGTAGGTGACCTTCATGCCGTTAGCGCGCAGATGGCGAACGAGGACGTCGTAGACCACGTAGCACCGGGCGTGCCCCAGATGGGCGTAGTCGTAGACCGTCGGGCCACAGACGTACACGCGGGCGTGATCGGGCTCAGCCGGTGTGAAAGGCTCCTTCTGGCCGGTCAGGGTGTTGTACAGGCGTACGCTCATGGTCGGCGAAGTCTGAGCACTTTCCGCCCCTAGGGGCAAGGTTGCGTGGTTGACCGCATCGGCCGGCCCGCTAGAACCAGCAAATGCTCACCATCTACGAGCAGGGCCAACCGGGCTATGAAGACACGCTAGCGTCTTTGAGCCGGCGCGGCGACGAAGATCTCGCCCGCGTCGAGCCAGACGTGCGCGCGATTCTCGATGAGGTGCGTGCGCGAGGCGACGAGGCTGTGCTCGAATACACGGAACGATTCGACCGGCGCCGTCCCCAATCACTGGTCTTGAGCCGTGACGCTTGGTTGCAAGAGGCGCGCAAGGTCGACCCCGAAATCCGTGAGGCTCTCAAAGCAGCCGGTGACCGCATTCGTCGTTATCACGAGCATCAGCGAGAGACGGGGTTCCGTTACGAAGAGAAGGGCGTCGAGCTCGGCCAGCGCGTCCAACCGGTGGCCGCCGCGGCGGTGTACGCGCCCGGTGGTAAGGCTCGCTATCCGTCCACGGTGCTCATGACCGCTATCCCGGCGACGGTTGCTGGCGTCGAGCGAATCGTCTTGATCACACCAAACCCCACATCGGAGATCTTGGCTGCTGCCGAGGTTGCCGGGGTGACCGAGGTGGTCGATGCCGGTGGCGCGCAGGCCATCGCCGCGGTTGCGTTTGGCACACAGTCGATCGCGCGCGTCGACAAGGTCGTTGGGCCGGGCAACATCTACGTCGCCTGTGCGAAGCGGCTGGTTTTTGGTGTCGTCGATATCGACTCGATCGCCGGCCCAAGTGAGATCCTCGTCGTCGCGGACGATGGGGCGGATCCGGAGATCGTCGCGGCCGACCTGTTGTCGCAGGCCGAACACGACGAAGCTGCATACCCTTTGGCCGTCGTTCTCTCGCGCGCGCAGGCAGACGCGGTCGATGCAGCTCTCGAACGACAGCTCTCATCGCTTCCTCGAAGAGCGATCGCCGAAGAGGCGGTACGCAACAATGGGTACTGTTTCGTCGTCGATGACTTGAACGAAGCTGGCCGAGCGGCGACCGCGTTGGCGGCCGAGCACTTGAGCCTCTCGGTTGCCGACTCCGAAGCGATGCTCGAAAAGATCGGAGCCGCTGGCGCGATCTTCCTCGGCTATCACACTCCGGAGGCTGCGGGTGACTACGCGGCGGGGCCCAGTCACGTGCTGCCGACAGGAGGCGCGGTTCGCTTTGCGTCGCCACTGGGTGTCTATGATTTCCTCGTCCGCTCGTCACTGATTCGGTACTCGCAGGCTGCCATCACCGAGCAGGCCGACCTCCTCGAGGGGCTTGCGCGCCTCGAGGGCCTCGAAGCGCACGCGCGCGCTGTCACCCTACGAAGAGCCAAGTGATTCGGAGCCTTGCGGGGCAGGCGCTTGGCGGGTACCCATCGGGCGTGGGGCAGGCCATCTTGGAAAAGCGACTCGCTCACGAGATGGGGCGGTGCATCGCGGACTTCGAGCTCATCGAGGACGGCGATCGTGTGATGGTCGCGATCAGCGGCGGCAAAGATAGCTACACCTTGCTGCACCTGCTCGAGCGTGCCCGAAAAAGGGCACCGGTACCGTTCGAGATCATCGCGGTACATCTCGACCAAGGGCAGCCCGGCTACGACGGAACGGCTCTGCGCGCTTGGCTCTGCGAGCAAGGCTATGAGCACCAGATCGTCCACGAAGACACCTATCAAACGGTGACCAAGCATATTCCCGAAGGACAGACTTACTGCAGCATGTGCTCGCGACTGCGGCGCGGTATCCTCTACAACGTCGCGCAGAGTCTAGGCTGTACGAAGATCGCGCTCGGCCATCATCGTGACGATGCGATAGAGACGTTGATGCTGAACATGATGTTCAACGGATCGCTGAGCGCGATGCCCGCGAAGCTCGTAAGCAAGGACGGCCGCAACACCGTGATTCGGCCGTTGCTTTATTCGTCGGAGCGAGACATCACGGCATACTCCGCGCAGTTGGATTTTCCGATCATCCCATGCAACCTCTGCGGCTCTCAGGAAAACCTCTGGCGTCAGCAGGTCAAACAAATGCTCGACGACATCGAGAAGCGCGCCCCCAAGGTGCGCCAAAGCATGCTTGCGGCCCTCAAGAACGTACACACCACTCACTTGTTGGGAACGAGCTAGGCGCAATGGTGCGTTTCGTCGCTGTCCTCGGGTTCGCCATGGCGCTCACGGCGCCGGTCTCCGCGCAGGAGATCAACATCGAGCGTTTTCGGCCCGCACTGGACCGGTTTGGCTTTCTTGGTTTCAACGGCAGCGGCACCCCTGGACACGCCCGCTGGAATGTCGGCCTCTCCACCTGGTACTCGAACAAGCCGTTGCGCATTCGATACTTGGACGAAACCGCCGCACAGGTGATCGATCATCGCATGACGGGGGATTTCTTCTTCGAGGTGGGCTTGTTTGGCCGATGGTCGCTCGCGCTCGAGGTGCCTTTGGTCTTCTATCAAAGCGGGGAGATCTCGGAGCCCGTGCCCCAGACTGGCTGGACGTCGTTCACCGGGTTCGCCGTAGAGGATCCTCGCTTCACGACGAGGGTCCGGTTCTTCGGAGAAAAGACCGAGGAGACACAGAACCGCCCCGACGGGCCGGGGCTCGGCCTCTTGCTAACTTTCCCGGTGCCGATCGGCAGCTCGAGCTTCTACGCGAGCGAAGGGCAGTTTTCGTTCGACGCGCAGTTCCTGGGGGACTTCCACCTGCTCGGCGCAGGCGCCGGAATCATGCTGGGCTGGCGCTACCGTGCGAACTCACGAGGCTTCGGCGTCGACACGCTCGGGCAGGAGTTGCAGTACGGCTTCTCGTTGAAGCCGCCCATTCCGCCAGCCAAAGATCTGTTCGGGCTCCTCGAGCTCCGCGGCACGACTTCCTTTCGAGGGCGAAGCACCAACACGCTCGAGGGTGACCTCGGTGTTCGGTGGACCAAGAATCACGTGACGATGACCGCGGCGCTCGGCATGGGCTTCGTCCGCGGTCTCGGACAGCCCCACTTCCGCGCGATTGCGGGCGTTTCGTGGTCCCCGCAAACCGACGATCTCGACGCAGATGGCATCCCCGACTCCCGGGACGAGTGCCCCCGCCTTCCTGAGGACGTCGACGGCTTCGAGGACGAAGACGGCTGCATGGACCCAGACAACGACAACGACTTCATCCCAGACGCCGACGACCTGTGCCCCAACGAGGAAGCGATCGAGGGGAGGGATCTGGATGAGGATGGATGTACCGATCCGTAGGTCGGTGTCAGCCCGTAAAACCGATGCTGCGCATCGCCCACGGGCCTTCGGTGCCAGCGTAAGCCCCGTTGCGACAGAGTCGCTTTACGGGGTGCCAGCGCCAGTGCCAGTGTCAGTGTTGGTGTGCGTGCTCCTTGCCGCCTGCACCCCCCAAGGCGATCCCGGTATCGGCGCCCGCTTCGCGGACGACTTCGAACGCACCCAACTTGGCAAGGAATACAAGAAGACAGGCGGGAACTGGCGCATCGAGGGCGGCGAGCTTCATGTGAAGGGAGCCGAGAATCATCCTCTTTGGCTGCTTCGGACCTTGCCACGCGATGTCCGGGTCGAGTTCGACGTTCGGAGTGAGAGCCTAGAGGGCGATATCAAGGTGGAGGTTTTCGGGGACGGGGCGTCCTACGCGAAGCACGATAGCTACACTGCAACGAGCTACGTGATCATCTTCGGTGGCTGGAACAACTCGACCAACGTATTGGCCCGGATGGACGAGCACGGGAGCGATCGCGTTGTGGGAAAACCCCGCAAAGTCGAGCCTGGCGCGACCTACCGGTTCCGGATCGAGCGTATCGGTGGCATTCTGTCGGTGTGGGTAGATGAGGAGGTTTTGCTGGAAATGGCTGACTCCGAGCCTTTGGAGGGCCGGGGACACGACCATTTTGGGTTCAATAACTGGCAATCCGACCTGTGGTTCGACAATTTGAAGGTGACACCGCTGTGACGGTTGAGTCATGACGCCGAAAGAGTTCGAAATCATGTTGTCGGATGCCGAGGTGCAGCTTTCGCGCATCAAGCATCTGTACGAGCAATGGTTTCAAGGAATCGAGCGTATCGAGCCGCAGATCCCGCGCAAGCAGTTCGACCGATTGCTTCACAACTTGCGCAAAGTGAAGCCGAGAAACACCGCGCTCCGGTTCCGATTTCAAACCCTCATCCAACGCTACACGACACTTCAGACCTACTGGCGACGCATTGGGCGCCAGATCGAGGAAGGCACGTACCGTCGTGACCTGCTGCGCGCCCGGCGGCGTCGTGAGGCGGCACGGGCAGAGCGCGAACAACACAAGGGGCGTCGAAGCAGCAACCCACTCGAGCTCGATCCGAATGCCGACATGAACATCGACGAGCTGATCGCCGACGCGAGCGATCGAATGGACGAGCTCTTGAAAGCCTCCGAACCCTCCTCGAAGGTCGCGACACTCGACTTGGAACCAGCCAAGTCGGCCGCCGCGACCCAGCCAGAGCAGGCGCCTGTGCGGTTTGGCAAGCCACAATCACGCCGGCCCGCCTCGAAGAGAGACAAATCCAATTCGGCGATCACTCCGAGCCGTCGTGCGCCGCCGCAGATCACGGCTCGTTCCAAAGGGCCCGGCGATGCGCGCATGCGCCAGATCTACGACGCCTATATCGATGCCAAGAGAGGCAACAACGAGCGCACCGACAAGATCGACTATGAAACCGTGGCCAAGAGCCTCAAAAAGATGGTTCCGAAGCTCGACCGCAAGCACAAAGGAAAACGGGTCGATTTCAAGGTCGTCGTCAAGGACGGCAAGGTGGGCATCAAGCCGGTTGTGAAGAAGTAGGCTCGTCCGCCTGCAACATCGGATGAGAGACCTCGATGCGCTCTTCGATCGCCCGCTCGAGCGCGTCGAGCGAGCTCGGGTGCAGGGCGCTGATCGGGACACCCCGGTCTTCCAGCGTCGCCTGAGGCGTCCCGAGCAGGTCGCACTTGTTGAACACGAGGATTCGCGGGATTCGTTCGAGACCGAGGTCGACCAATAGCTTCTCGGTCGTTTCCACGTGCTCGCTTCGGCACGGGTCCGATGCGTCGATCACGTGGAGCAACAGGTCGGCGTCCTGAGTCTCGTCGAACGTGGCGCGGAATGCCGCGAATAGATCTTTGGGCAGATCGCGAATGAAGCCCACAGTGTCGGTTACGACGACCTCGCGACCGGCCGGAAGCCGCATGGCGCGTGAGCGCGTATCGAGCGTGGCGAAAAGCTTGTCTTCGGCGATCACGTCGCTGCCGGTAAGGGCGTTGAGGAGGGTGCTCTTGCCTGCATTGGTGTAGCCGACGATCGCCACCGTCGGCGTTCCGCTTCGCTTCCGACGCGATCGCCTCTGCTCCCGCTGCCGGCCCAGTTGTTTGAGCTGTGACTGAAGACGTGCGATGCGTTCCCTTGCTCGGCGCCGTCCAACCTCGAGCTTCGTTTCACCCGGCCCTCGTCCGCCGATGCCACCGGTCAGGCGCGAGAGGGCATCATCTCGCTGGCCGAGGCGCGGCAGCAGATATCGCATCTGCGCGAGCTCGACTTGCAGCTTACCGTCGCTGCTGTCCGCATGTTGAGCAAAAATATCGAGGATGAGTTGTGTGCGATCGACGACCTTCATGTCGGTCATTCGTGCAATGTTGTTGGCTTGAGCCGGGCGAAGATTGCAATCGAAGATCAGTGTTTCTGCGTCGAGCTGCATGGCACGGATCACGACGTCCTCGAGCTTGCCGCGACCGAGAGCGTAGCGAGGGTCCACGCGGTCACGAACCTGCAATACTCGATCGGCCACCTCCACCCCTGCCGTGCGCGCAAGCTCCTCCAACTCCCGCAGTGAGTCTTCGGCCTGGCCGGCGCTTCGCTTGTCGCAGACGTGCACCAAGATTGCACGCCCGTCTTTCGCGGTGACGCCACGCGCGCGGGCAGCGCGAGCGAACTCCTGTTCGAGCGTAGCGATGATCTCGGCAGGATTGTCGCGCGCCTTCGCGTAGGGAATCGGGCCAAAGGTGCGGAAGGGCGGCTCATTGGTGTCGTCGACGACCGGGAAGTTGTGTCCGTAGTACACACACAGCGCGCGCTCTTCGCCGGGCGCAAGGCAGATTGCGACGACCATGTCCAAGTGCAGGCGCGTCAAGTCGACCAGGTCGTCCCTGCTCAAAGGCTCGTTGCGCAGGTGCGTGTGGACTAGCCGCAGGCCTCGAAGCCTCCCCGCTCCAGCGCGGAGGCGGCCGACGTCGGGCAGCATGAGCTTCGATGCGTCGCCCACGATCACGTGATGCACCGTCCCGCGTCGGTCGATGAGGACACCAACCTGTCTTCCAGTCGCATGCGAAACGCCGACGAGAGCGCGCGTGAGCTCCGGTGTCGTGAGGCGGTCCAGTGGCACCCGGCGCCGATAGATGCGCTGAAGTGCCTTGGTTTCCGATGGGCTGAGACCGCTCGTGTCGCCGTAGATCTCCAATGCTTCCTCAGCTCACCGCGCCGAGCCGTTCCCTGACGGATCGGGCTTCATCATCATCTAGCGCGCTTTTCAGGGAAACGGCAGGGGGCAGATCGTGAATCTTGCGGCGGAGCGTGTCCGCGCGCGACCGGGCTTCGGACAGGCGAGCGCGAAAGGCCTCACTCCGGCCAGCCTCGGTCGCGAGTGACTCACGGAGCCGGGCGGCCGCCTCGAGATCGGAGCACACGAGAAGAAGGTCGCATCCGGCTTCGATTGCGAGCACTCCCGCTTCCTCGATGCAATGGCGCTCGGTAATCGCTTTCATCTCCAGGTCGTCCGAGAATACGGCACCCGCGAATCCGAGGTCCTCTCGGAGGAGCTTCCCGATCACCGCCGGGGACATCGTTGCGGGAACCTCCGAGTCGACGGCTTCGAATACGACGTGCGCTGTCATCACCGATGGAATCCGTTTGGCAGCCGCGCGAAACGGTCGCAGCTCTACTTCCTCCAGGCGAGCACGGTCGTGACGAAGGATGGGAAGCGCGAGGTGGCTGTCCAGATCGGTGTCCCCGTGACCCGGAAAGTGCTTCCCGCAGGACAACACTCCCCCGCCGTGGAGCCCATCGGCAAACGCGAGCGCATGTTCGATCACGACGTCCGGTGTGCGGCCAAATGCACGATCACCGATGACCGGGTTGTGCGGGTTGGTGTCTACATCTAGAACCGGCGCAAAGTTCAAGTTGATCCCGATCGCGCGCAGCTGTCGGCCGAGGACCGTCGCTGCGTCGCGAGTCAGCTGAGTGTCACCGGCTGCTGCGAGCGTTTGCACCGGAGGCAGCGTGAGCACTGGCTCGCCAAAACGTGCGACGCGTCCCCCTTCCTGATCGACGCAGACCAGAATCGGGAGCGCCGGGTTGGGCTTGGTGCGACATGAGGCGATCAACGCGGCAGCTTGGGCGACATCACCGATGTTGCGTTTGAATAGGATCAAACCGGCTACGGATTCGTCGGCCAACCATTGATGAACCGTTGCGGGAGCCTCCAAGCCATCAAAACCGCAGACGATTACGTTGCCCGCCATTCGTTCGAGCTCGTTCATTTGTTGAGAGACCGTAGCATTGGTCTTAGATTGCCGTCAGGACGGGTTGTTGCTAAGAGACAGTAATTACTTCTTGGCCTTCATAGGCTTTGGAATTCGATGACCCGAGTTATAGATACTGACTTCGGTCAACGAGAAGACGAAGATCGAGGCGCCCTCGAAGAGGCGCCCGAGCCTCTCGTTTACGCCTACGCGATTCCGCGTCGGCTCGTTGACCAGGACGCGGCGAAAGTGATTCGCCGCCTCAATCGACACGGCCACACGGCTTACCTCGTAGGCGGTGGAGTGCGTGATCTGATGCTGGGCCGAAAGCCCAAAGACTTCGACCTCGCGACGAGCGCCCGCCCATACGAGGTGCGCGACCTCTTTCGCAACTGCCGCGTGATCGGCCGCCGTTTCCGTTTGGCGCATGTCTTGTTCTCTGGAGGCAAGGTCATCGAAGTCGCGACCTTTCGACGCGATCCTTCCCAGCACTACGAGGTCATCAAGCCAAAAATCGCGAAGAAGATTCCGCTTTGCGCGGGCCCAGAGCCAGTGCGCTTGATCCCCTCACGGCGAGCGATCACCGAGGGTGAAGATGCCGACTTGCTGATCACCAATGACAACGTCTTCGGCGAGCCACACGAGGATTCGATCCGGCGCGACTTCACCATCAACGGGCTGTTCTACGACCTCGAGCGCGGAGAAGTGATCGATTTCGTCGGCGGTGTCGCCGACCTCGAAGAGCATTTGCTCCGCACGATCGGTGACCCGAATGTGCGCTTCCGGGAGGACCCCGTGCGCATCCTTCGCGCCATCAAGTTCAGCGCCCGCCTCGACATGGGGCTCGACCCGGACGTCTACGACGCGATGGTTCGCCATCGGGGCGATCTTCGCCGAGCCGCAGCGCCGCGGGTGCTCGAGGAGGTCCTTCGCTTCCTACGCGGTGGCGCCGCACACCGCTCGGTTTTCCTCGCATGGGACGTGGGGGTGCTGAGTGAGGTTCTGCCCGAAGTGGCGTCCTTTTTGGACGACGACCTCGAGGGCGTGTCCCTGACCTTCGGCCGCTTGAAGGCCGTCGATGCGCTCGCTGCCGAGGATCGACTTCCCGGCGATGCGGTCTTGCTTGCCGCGCTGTTGCTCGGACCGATCGACGAAGCGCTCGAGGGCGTGTCCGATGTTCCGGGCGCGTACGAGGAGTTCATTCGAGAGCTCTCGCTTCGGCTGTCATTGCCGAGGCGCCTCAAAGACCGTATCCGCTTGCTGATCATGGCGCAGCGGCGCCTTCGCACAGGGCGAATCCAGTCGATCGTGCGCCGTGAGTACTTCGCCGACGCAGCCACCTTGTTCGCGCTCGACCGCATGGCCCGCGGTGAGAGCCTTCCCGCGTGGGCCAACGAGCCCAACGAAGCCGTGTACGATGCCGAGCCGCGCAGCCGTCGCCGCCGCCGGCGACGAAATCGCAACTAGTCATCGTTCGCATCGACGGTCAGTTGGAACGCGCGCTGCGCAACGTCCGTCTCGTCGGCGTCCGGCAACGCGCTCGACAGGTTCGTCACCACGAACAACAGACGCCGAGTAGCCTCGTCGAGCTCGATGGGCAGGTACGCTTGGGGTGTCGGGCCGGTATGCGGCGCGGTGATTCGGCGAACCTCGTTGCCGCGTTGGTCGAGCTGAACCGCGACGAAGGACCAACGCACCCCATACTCGCCCTGAAGCCAAGCGCGTAGGCGCGCGCTGTCTTTCCATGCGGGCGCGTCCATGATCACGTAAGCGCTACCGAACGATTCGAGCGGTCGTCCTGCGACAATTCGCGACGGGATACGCTTCATCTGCCGAGAAATCGGGACGCGGGCATCGCCATCGAGCGCTGCCACGACGGCGTGGTTTGGGTCCGCACGCCCAACGAACCACCGGAGGACAGCCAGCTCTTCGACGTTGTCGAGCAAACGATCACCGCTTCGTTCGACTGCCGTCTCGATGGCCGACCAAAGATCAGGGTCCGCTCGAAGATCGGTCCCCTCCCACGTGCGTTGACTAGCAAGCCCCCAGACATCGCGCGCGAAGCGACCCGGCGTGACGTCGTGTCGCGCCGAGAGATATGCAAGCCAGAGCGCACCACCGGCACCGTCACCGGCGGCTCCGCCTACCCACGATCGAAAGGGTTCCGCCTGTTGGCGCGCAACAGCGTCGTCGCACCCGAATCGGCCGGTGAGCTCCCATGTCAGCCACGCCGCAGTTGCGCGCCGCCAGGTTCTCGCTTCTGCTGGGTCCATGCTCATCAACAACAGTTCGGCGTAGGCTTCGGTCACGCACGCGTCGAGGTTCGCCGCGGGTGTCGCCGGGCTCCGTACGGCGAACGTCGAAGCTCGGTCGAGATACGTCCACGGTGCAACGCCATCCGAATAGACACCGGCGGGAAGGGCGCCCGTGAGGTAGAGATCGACTTCCGGTCCGCCTCCCAAGTCGCCGTCGGAGACTGGCGCCGGCCAACCCATTGCGTCGAGGCGCGCTCTCGCGTGCTCCAGCGCCCGCATCGCTTGCCCCATCGCGTGCCAGCTCACGTCAGGATCGGCATGCACCGTCAGCAAAGCACGCGGCGACCGGATCGCCATTGATGCCTCTCCGGGCCGCTGCACCCGTTCAGGAGCGGGCGTCCGGGGGCCAGTCCACACCCGCGAGGTCATCGCCACGATCGCCTCCGCCAACCCGTCCGTATCCAGCAGATCGCCTTGGGCCGCCGCGGTTTGCGCCTGCAAGGCAATCACAAGGGCGACGCAGACCAGGATTGCTTTCACCCATGGCATTTGACACGATCCGCCTATACCTTCTACATCCCATCTGAAGGGGGACGTATGCACGACGGCCGTTTCGATCCTAGCGGCTTTTACGAGTTCAATCTGACAGCGGGAATGGTTCGCACGCGCACGGGCGAGCGTGTGGTCATCCTCGGCGAAGATGTGCTTTGTTCTTTGGTTGCGGCCGCGGCGCGCGACGGCGATCTCACTCCGCTCCGGCGCTTGGGCGAGCTGCTTGGTGAGCAGGTGCACGGTGGGTTGGACAGGCCTGCGTCGGTGCTCTCGCCGGAGGCCGTGCTGGGCCACGTGTCGGCGGTCATCTCACTCTTCGGTTGGGGGCGCCTGACCTTCGAACGCTGGGGCCCCGCGCTGGTGATTGCGCTACGCGACAAGCCCGAGCTCGACGAAGACGAGCTTGGTGCGGCAGCGCTACTAGGAGGCATGTTCTCCGAGATTTCCCAACGACAGGTTTCCTGCGTTCCGACCGGTGACTCGAAGTTCATCATGGTGGACTTCGAGGTAGCGGAAACGGTTTGGGGTTGGTTCAAGGACGGAGCAGACTTGCCCGCAATCGTAGGCATGCTCGAGGCGAAGAGGGCATCATGAGCAATCGCGAAGACAGGCTTAGGTCTTTGCTCGACAAGGTCAGAGCGAAGCGCCCCGATGAGCGTACTACTCGAGCGGCGGACGCCCTCGATCGAATTCGGACTGCTTCGGGCACGACGGCGGCTGTTCAGGTTTCATCCTCCCCACCCGCCCGGGTTCCATCTTCCCCGCTGCCCGAACCGCCTACCTCACCGACGATCGACAGCCCGACACGCTATTCGTCTCAACCGCCGGAGGTCGAGCGCCCGCTTTCGGTTGAACCACGCGCCAGGATCCGGCCATCGTCTGGAGCGCCCGCGGTAGGATCACAGCCCGCAAGCGCATCGCAATCGCGGCGGCCCGAGTCGATTCGCCCACAGAGCGTTGCGCCCACTGGGCAGCCGGTCGTGTACGCGACCGATCAACCCGAGTTCCCACGACCGAAGACGTTCGGGGATCTCCTCGAGCTCACTTTGTCATTGCGGCCTCGCTAGATGCTTCTCGTCGTCGACGTCGGCAATACCCACACGGTGCTCGGCCTCTACGACGGAGAACGCCTCGTTCACGACTTCCGGATCGAAACGGCCAAGGGGCGGACGAGTGACGAGTACTACGTCCTGCTGCTCAACCTCCTGACGCTTGCTGGGATCAAGCGCGCGGACGTGCGCGCGAGCATCCTCGCTTCGGTCGTCCCTTCGTTCAACGACACGGTGATCGATGCTGTCGATCGCGCGTTCGATCACGAAATCATGATCGTGGGTCCCGGGATCAAGACGGGGATGCCTGTGCTCTACGAAAACCCTCGCGAGGTTGGTGCCGACCGTATCGTCAACGCGGTCGCCGCATACGAGCGGGTAAAAGGCGCCGCTATCGTCGTCGACTTCGGCACCGCGACAACCTTCGATTGCGTGTCCGAAAAGGGTGAGTACCTCGGAGGCGCAATCGCCCCTGGGATGCAGATCAGTGCCAGCGCGCTGTTCTCTCACGCCGCCAAGTTACCTCGCAGTGAGATTGCCCGACCACCGCGCGCGATCGGACGCAATACCGTGCACTCGATGCAGGCGGGCATCGTATTTGGCTATGCTGGCTTGGTCGACGGGCTCGTGCGACGCTTGGCCTCGGAAATGGGCATGGAGGCCGCGGTCATTGCCACAGGCGGGCTCGCCGCGCTGATCGAGCCGGACAGTGAGACCATCGACGAGGTCGACGAGTTCCTGACTCTCGAGGGGTTGCGCCTCATCTACCTCCGCAACGCCTAGCGTGCGGATCGAAATCTCTCGCACACTAAGGCTGCATTAGGAGCGCCATTGCGACGATGCTGGTGGCGACTACGAGGGCTGCGAGCGCGTAGACCGCGACTTCACTTCGGCCTAGCCTGACCGGCTCCATGGGCGGCTCGGTGTCCGGTCTTGACTGCCGGGGCCTGGACGGCCTGGATTCCCTTGGTGGCGGGGGTTCGCTCGCCGCCTCGTTCGGGATTGGGAGGAGATCCATGGGTTGGTCCGGGCGCGTCTGCATGGCGTCCAATTCGACGTCGAGGCCTCGTCCGCTCTCGTCTCCGAGCTGCTCGAAGAGCATTCGCCGCGCGTAGTCGGCCGTGAGCCGGGCCGACATCGTTTGCGAAACCGGAACCCCGACATCGATTGTGAGCCGGTAGCCGCCGAGGTCCACGAGGTCGTGACTGCGTAGCGCTTTGGCTCGTCCCGTAGCTAGGAGGAGCTCGTTGACACGCGTACCGTTGGTCGATCCCTCATCCACGAGGACGTAGCCCGCGTCTTGCTCGCGGATGCTTGCGTGGGTTCCGCTTACTGCAGCGTGAGGCAGCTGAACGTCTGCGCTCCGCGCGCGTCCGATCATGATACGAGGCTGGGCGAACTCATAGACGAAAGCCGAGGGACTAGCTTCCGTCCAAAGAGACCGCACCGTGATCCGCACGCCCATCGTAGCCGTCAAGACTGGGGTCCTGTGGCGAGGCGGTCAAGGAAGCGGGTTGCAGAAAAGTGGACGGCTCGGCGGAGTTTTGGGACCAGTCGTGATGGGGGCGACTCACGGGTCGCGCAGGAGACCATTCGATGAACACATCCGCGGGTTACTATCAAGCACCTCGACCACCGCGCGTGCCGCTCGACGAGGTTCTGATCAAGCTCCACCCCGAGGGCTTCCACCAAGAGTTCGAAGCCGACGGCATCAATGTAGGGGCCGGTGGGCTCTCCATGCGCGCGTCGGTGCTGCCTGAGCTCGGGTCGACGCTTCGTTGCCACTTGGACAACCCTGCGGGCGGCGAGGCGATTCAGATGATCGGCCGCGTGGTGTGGGCGCACGAGAGCGGCCCGCATGTCGGAGAGTTCGGAATTCGCTTCACGCACCTGTCGGAGGGCGACCAGATGCGCATCGAAGCGCTGATTCAGCGTTGGGGCCGCACGACGGCCAAAGCGCCTATCGTTCGACTCCAGCTCGATGGCGTGGGCTCTTCCATCGTGGCCGAGGTCCAATCGGAGAGCGACACAGCGCTCTCGGTTGAGCAGCCGATGCCGTTCTTGGCAATCGGGAGCGTGGTGCAGAACGAGAGTGCCGGCCGTCGTGGCCACCTCGAAGCCATCGAGCTCAAGATGGATGAAAAGACCCCTAAGCTGGTGTTGAGCATCGGTTACGAGCTCGAGGGTGGGTCCGAGGCCTCCGTCGACGATGGCGAAAGCCGGGATACGTTGCCCGACGAGCCGCCCTCAGCGGCCGAGGCCAATCAGCGCAGCAGGGAAGAGCGGATGCACGATACCCCGCGGATCGTCCGCTACGACCCCGAGGTTGAGGCGGAGGGGGGCGAGACGACTGCCGATCGGCTTCGCGCCTACGCGAAGTCGGCCACCGATCAGTTGGCGAGCACCGTAGGCACCGCCCGCAGCGTCGTGACCGAGGGCCTTGTTCCTCGGGTCACGACAAAGGCAAGAGATCTCGTCTCACTCGTCGTACGGTTCATCGAGGCGTTGCGCTCACGGCTCGACGACAAGCCTCGGCGCAAGCAAGTTCCGCGAAGCGAAGCCGCACGCGCACACCTCAAGAACACCCGCCATCACACCCGCCGCTACTTGATCGTCGCCGCGATGGCCTGTGGGATCGTCGCCGCGGGGTGGGGGATCTACCTGTGGGCCGCGTCGGGGGCCGCGACAGAGACAGATACAGGGGCGGCAGCGGCAGATACAGGGGCGGCAGCGGCAGATACCGCGGCAGCGGCAGATACAGCGGCAGAGCCAGACTCAGCGGCAGAGACTGAGAGCGGGCAGGGGCAGGGGCACGTTGACCCGAGTGAGTCCGCCACTGTAACCGATACCGTTGTGCAGGGGGCGCCGTTGCCGCCCGAGACCGTTCGGGGGATGGCGTTTGGGGCGGATTCGGTTGCGGGCGGTGAGAAGTATGTGCTCCGGATGAGCAATCCGGTCGCTGAGATGGACGGGATCATCGAGGAGGACGGCTTCTCCGTCACGATCCCAGGGAGCCTTTCTCTTTCTCGGGCTGGCCCAATCGCCACGGCGCATCCGGACGTGGAGCACGCCAGCATCCTCAACCGTGGGGATTTTTCCGAGCTGACAATTCGCTTTGTTGCGGGGCGCCGACCCGCCTACCGCGTCGAAGCTCGCGGCCCCGCGATCGAGATCGCGATCGCGCGATAACGCTCGCTCTCGAGAGCTCTACTTCGACCGAGTGATCGGCTGGAAGAAGCGTTGCGAATCGCGCTCGACGTAGAGCAAAGCCTTACCATCCTTCAGTGCGGCGCGAACATCAGCGACCGACCGAACCGTTTGCCGGTCCGCTTGCAGAATGATGTCGCCGGGACGAAGGCCGGCCCGATTCGCATCGGAGCCCGGCGCCACGCCACGGATGAATACCCGGCCGTCCCCCGAATAACGGAAACGTTCGCGCAGCCTCGGGGTCAGCTCTTCGAGCGCGAGGCCAAGCATGTCGTTGCCTTGGACCCCTTGCTGGTGGGATTGGGCCCCGTCTTCGTTGGGCCTCTCACCGGTCACGAGCGCGACCCTCTGGGTCTTGTCGCCCCTGCGCACCTCGAGACTCAGGCGTTCGCCAACCCCATGCCGCAAGACCGTGCGCAGAAGGTCGTGCCCCTCTCGGATCTTCGTATCCCCGATCGCAGTGATGACGTCACCGGCGCGGAGGCCCGCTTTGTCCGCCGGGCCCCCGGGGACCACCGCGTTGATCAGGGCTCCGCCATCGAAGGTCCCGCCGAAATGTGCCGCCAGCTCCGGGGTGATCTCCTGGAACGAGACCCCTAGCCATGCGCGTTTGACGGTACCGTTCTTGATGAGCTGTCCCGCTACGCGTTGGGCGATTTCGGACGGGATCGCAAAACCGATCCCCGACCCACGACCGACGATCATCGTGTTGATACCGAGCACCCGACCTTGAAGGTCGACGAGCGGACCGCCCGAGTTGCCGGGATTGATGCTGGCATCGGTCTGAAGATAGTCTTCGATCTCCGTTGCTCCGATGCCGCCGCGGCCCTTCGCGCTGAGGACGCCCGTCGTGACGGTGTAGTCGAGCCCAAACGGCGACCCGATCGCGATGACGAACTGGCCGACCCGGGCTTTCTCCGAAGATGCGAACTCGGCCTGCGGCAGGCCGCTCGCATCGATCTTCAGCATGGCGAGGTCCGTGGCTGAGTCCGACCCGACGAGCTTGGCGGGAAAGCTCTTGCCGCTCTTCAGGCGAACGTCGATCCGGCTTGCTTCGCTGACGACGTGGTTGTTGGTCAGGATGTACCCATCCGCACGCAGGATGACGCCCGAGCCGCCGCCTCGAACGATGCCCCCTCGGCCTTGACCTCCGAAGAAGAACTGGAACCCGTTGTTCTGGGGTCTGCTCACTTCGACCTGAATGCTGACGACCGATGGTGACACCGCCTCGGCCACGTCGGTCAGCGCAGTTTCGAACGCGACGGCCCTCGACAGAGCGTCCTGGTCGACAGCTCCCTTTCGCGGCGACGCGGACGCCGTGCCGAGCATGGTGATCACGAGCGTCGCGCCGAGGGCGATGACCCAGGGCAGCCGAAACGTGGTGCGGAACATGAACATACCTCCCTTTGCTCCACCTAACCTGTCGAGTCTCGGCTTGATTCCACGCTCGAGTCGGGACTCCGGTGACATTGCGCGAAATCAGTGTGATTACGGACGTTTACTCTTCGAGACAAGGCAGCGTCATCAGGACGGTCGTGCCTCCGCCCACCTCGCTGGCGATCTCGATCGTTCCTTGATGTTCTTCGACGATGTTCCTGACGATCGAAAGGCCCAGCCCGGTTCCCTTTCCTTTTCGGCGGGTCGAGAAGAACGGCTCGAAGACCCGGCCGAGCTCGGACGCTTGAATCCCCACGCCGTTATCCTCGATCTGGACGACGATTCGATCGTGGCCCTGGAGGCGGGACGCCAAGCGCACCTGTCCGCCTTCTTCGGGGGCAGCGTTGCATGCGTTCGTGATGAGATTCACGAAGACCTGATGCAGCTGCCCCGGCACTGCGTTCACCTTGGGGAGGTTCTCGCCGTAGTCCTGCACGACAGTAAGGCCTGCTTCCCTGAGGATATGCTCGCAGAATCCTGCGGCCTCATCGAGAACGTCGTTGAGCGAGACCGGCTGTGCCTCTTCCCTCGACGGACGTGCGTAGGTCAAGAGGTTGCGCGTGAACGACATGATGCGGTCGGAGCTCCGCAAGATGCGCTCGACTCGCTTGAGATCGGCGTGCTCGGCGCCGCTGCGCGTGAGCTTGCTCAGGAGGTACTCGCCGTAGACGGAGATGCTCGTCAAAGGGTTGTTGATCTCGTGCACGATGCCCGCGGCGAGCTGCCCGAGTGTGGCCAGTTTCTCGGCGTGGATGACCTGCCCTTCGAGCTCGCGCACCTCGGTTCGGTCTTGGCCGATCGCGATCACGCCAGCAACCTTGCCTTCGGAATCTAGAATCGGCGCCAATGTGAACTGAAGGCGGGCATTTCCGCCTCCAGCTTTGGGTAATCTCAACTCGAACGGTGCTACGTCTCGTCCGCGGAGCGCATTGACGAACGCCGACAGAACCCGCACCCGTTCGCTCGGCCCTGCCAGCTGCAGGACGTCTTTGCCGACGAGCTCCGCGCGATCGAGTGCAGTGATTCGCCCAAACGCGCCGCTCACGACCCGAATGCCCCTATCGCGGCCGACCACCAAGACTGGGATGTTGGCGTGCTCCAGGAGCTTATCGAGGTAGTCACGGAGATGAAGCGATTCCCGCCGGAGGCGCGTGCTCTCGATTGCTGCGCTCGCTTGAGTTGCCGCGATGAGTACTGCGTCTTCCAAGCGGGCCGGAAGCTCTGCGCCCCGCTCGAACTCAGCCGCAACGACGCCCATCACCTCGCCGGCGCGCGCCAGCGGTACGTCGAACCCGTCGGCCGGTATCGGCTCCCCCGTTGGAGTCGCGAGCAGGATGGTTTGGTACGTCCGCCGCAAGGTCATCCCATTTGGCGGCCCCGCTGGTTGCGGAAAACCCGCTCGCAAGAGCCCCGCTTCGGTGATCGAGACTTCATCCATGGCTTCGGGCCGAATATGATCTGTAGTGGCTTGTACGATTGCTGCCTGCTCGACGGCTGTGGGAGACAACCTCATTGCAAAACGGACCTTCGGAAAGAGACGCTCGAGCGCGTGGACGTAGGAGCGCAGGATCTTCTCGTCCGTCCCAAACCCGCTCGTTTCCCGTTGTGCTTGGTTCAGCGATTCCAGAATACGTGAAAGGGAGGGGCCCTCGGCTTCGCGGCGGCGCGGCGTGACGATCGACTTCACCGACGAGACACGCGGCCCGATGCTCGGTCGGGCGGGGGGCTTCTTTTGCGCGGAGTCGTCCATCGCTCAGCCCTTCGCTCCCGGATCGCCGGAAGAATCTGCGGCGCGATCGAGATCGAAGATCTTCTGATGGCCGACGTAGGATGTGGTTTCGTATCGCGTGATCTTGCCGATCTTGCGAACGATTTCCGCCATCCGCTCCGCTTCCCGAATCAGCACCTGAGCCGCTTTTGCGCCGGTGGAGCCCGGCTCGGATTGCCGCAGCAAGAGCTCGGCGTAAGCCATCATGCTGGTGAGAGGCTGGTTGAGCTCGTGCGCTGCGGTACCGGCCAGCTCGGCGAGGACTCCTTGCTTCTCGGTGAACGCCAGCTTCTTTTGAGCTTCCGCTAGGCGTTCTTCGACTCGGATTCGGTCCCGCAGATCGGCAAAGATGAGCACAATCGCGGAGGGTTCGCCGTGCTCGTAGATGAGCGAAGCGGAGAGCTGAACGGGGATTCTAGTCCCGTGAAGGTCTAGGAGATCGAGCATCGTAGGCTCGAGCCGTCCCTCGCCGCCGTGGCTCGGGGCGAGCAGTCGTTGTGTGACGAGCTCGGCCGAGGCTCGCCCAAGAAGATCTTCGAGCTTCACCGTCCCGAGCGCGTCCGACACGTGACGCCCAGAAATTCGCTCGGCGCTCGGATTGAACAACACCACCCGTTGCTCCATGTCGGTCGCGATGATCGCGTCGACGCTCGCGTCGATCAACGACTCCAAGAACTCCATCGTCTTGATGAGCTCTCGTTCGGTTTCGCGTAAGTCGGTGACGTCCTCGAATGAGATGACAGTGTGGTCCTCCGCTCCGATCAGCGGTGCAAAAGAGGAGCTGCAGATGATCTTCGTTCCGTCACGCCGAACCAGCTCAATGTCCATTCCGCGTGGGTAGTGACCTTGGGACAGGGCATCTCGAACGCGGGGCAGATCTTCGGTCGATATCACTTGTCCGATGTCGTCGGAGGAGATCGTTTCCTCGCGGTGGCCGACGATCTCGTACGATCGAGGATTCGCGAAAACCATCTTGAGATCCGGACCGACGACCACGATACCAGGCGCCATCGACGCGAAGGTTTTGGCGTACTGGCGCCGTAAATCGTCGAGCGGCGTGCGCGCCTGTAGTCGTTCCAGTCGAGCCACCAGCTCCTCTCGGCGCGTGGGCCGAAAGACGATGTCGTCGACGAGCGCGTTCAACCCCGCCGCTCGGTCCTCTTCGACGATGAGCAGCACCGGCTTTCCGCGCGGTGTTCGCCACGCCTGAGCCTCCGGGTGCGCCGCGTCCAGCACCACGACGGCCTGATGGACTTCGCTGTCGTCCATCGCCTCGGGCCCCATCCACTCGACCGACCAGACCGAGCCGTCGAGCGTCGTGATGAGCTCCTGGTAGAGGTTTGAATCTCTCGAAATCAGTGCCAGTGCTGGCATGCGTTTCTAGCCTACCAGAGACTACACCCCTGGTGGCTCTTTCGGGACGGGTGTGTAACCTTGCCGCACACGGGCCAAGTGGCAAAGCGGATTGGCATTTTTGACTCGGGCTTGGGCGGCCTCACGGTGGCTCGCGCCATCCACGGGGCGCTTCCCACCGAGAATCTGGTCTATCTCGGCGATACCGCGAGGGTCCCGTATGGGACGCGCAGCCCCAGCACCGTGGTGAAGTATGCGATCGGTTGCGCGGAACGTTTGCTGAGCTTCGACATCGAGCTTCTGGTGGTCGCGTGCAACACAGCCAGCGGTGTGGCGCTCGGGGCTCTCCGGGAGCGTCTCGACATCCCGGTCGTCGGGGTCATCCAGCCGGGCGCACGAGCCGGGGTGAGAGCGACCCGGAGCGGGCGAATCGGGATCCTCGCCACGGCGGGCACCGTCGCTTCAGGCGCATACGAACGCGCAATTCACAGCGAAAACGACTCACTGAACGTCTTTGCTCGACCGGCCCCCTTGTTCGTGCCGCTTGCCGAAGAGGGCTGGGTCACGGGGGACGTGCCACGGCTCGCCGCCCGGCGGTACCTTCAGCCGCTCGCCGACGTCGACGTCGATACGATCGTCCTCGGCTGCACCCATTACCCGCTTCTCTCCGAGACAATTCATGAAGTGGCGGCCGAGCTCCTAGGTCACGACGCAGCTATCGTGGATAGCGCCGGCGCCACAGCGGCGACCCTCGCCGAGATGCTCGGGACCGATTCTGCCGCCTCAGGCTCCGCTGGCTCTTTGGAGATCCTAGTGACCGACTTGCCCGGCCAATTCGCCTCTTCGGCCTCGAGATTCCTGGGAAAACCGGTGCAGGGGCTCGATATCCGAGCCATCGACCTCTGAGGTTGCATATTACAGTGTTATCAATATAGTATGGAAATACTGATATGCGCGATGTGGGGGAACGTGCCATCGCCCAGAGCGAGCCACCGGTCGATGGCGAAAACAGGATTTTCGCAACCGGCGAGCTTCTCGACGGCATCTACGAGATCATGCTGCTCCTGGGTAGGGGCGGAATGGGCCAGGTGTTTGAGGCCCACGACCACCTCCTCAACAGAAGGGTTGCGATCAAGGCCGCCTGGCCAAATCCCCTGACTCCGCCGCTTCGCAATGAGGCGCGAGCGCTGGCTGCATTTCAACATCCCAGTCTGGTCAGCGTTCATACCCTAGGGGAGCACCGTGGGATCGACTACCTGGTGATGGAGCGGGTCTACGGGGTGTCGTTGACCCAGCACGCGGCTACTCGATGGGGGAGCGGTGAGCGGTTCAGTCCGGCCGAGGTGGTTCAGATTGTGCTGCCCGCGGCCGAAGGGCTCAGTGTCGTGCACCGGGCTGGGCTCGTCCATCGGGACATCAAACCGGACAACATCATGCTGACTCCCGTTCACCGGGTCGTCCTGATGGACTTCGGTCTCGTCTTGCCGGAGTTCGACGTCAACGGCAAGCAGAGCGTTGCCGGGTCACCGCCCTACATGGCGCCCGAAGCACTGCTCAACACTGCCGCGACTGGCAGCGGTCACCTCGTCGACATCTTCGGCCTTGGTGTCGTCGCGTACGAGCTCCTGACCGGCGCGCGGCCGTTCGCCGGGATGACGATCCGCGAAGTGATCGCCTCGCACGAGCGCGGACAGCCCGCTCCGCTCGTAGAGCTCCGGCCAGACTGTCCGCCGGCGCTGAGCCAGGTCGTCGACGAGATGCTCAGCCCCGATCCACAGGTGCGGATCCAAAGCGCTGAAGCGGCGGCGTGGCAGATGCGCGCGGTTCGGGATGAGCGGCCGCGCAGCAACGGTCCAGTGGTGGCCAGTGAAAAGCCGCTGTCGGTGTTGGTCGTCGACGATGACGTGGACCTCGCAAAGATTCTCGTGTTCTACGTGCGGCAGATCGTTGGCTCTGCCGACATTCGCGTCGCCCACGACGGCGAAGAAGCCCTGACAAAGGTCCAAGGACAAGAGCCTGACGTGATGCTGGTCGATCTCCACATGCCTCGCATGAATGGCGTCGAGCTCTGCATGCAGCTCAAAGGCGAAGGACTCGCGGAGAGCTGCTCGATCATCTCGGTGAGCGCAGGGGCGCAAGAGCACGACGTCCAGCTTCTTCACCAGCTCGGCATCCATCACTTCGTCGAAAAAGGATCGAACTTGCGCGAACGACTTCGAACCGTCTTCGGTGAGGTGTGCGGCGACCAGGTTCTGGCGGAAGACTGATCTCGCGCCTAGAGTTCCCGGATGGTCGACCCGGACCGTTCGATTTCGAAGCTCAGGCGGTGGGCGGAACACCTGGTCACGTTGCTGGACGACCGGTTTCGCATCCCTGGCACCGACGTTCGATTCGGCTTGGACCCGATCATCGGCATCTTGCTTCCCGGGATCGGCGATGCGGTGACTGGCGCAGGCTCGGTCGGCCTCATGGCGCTCGCGCTACGCCGCGGAGTGCCGGGCGTCATCTTGTTCCGTATGATCCTCAACATCTTGGTCGATGTGCTTGCAGGCTCGCTTCCGATCGTGGGTGACATCTTCGACGTCGCCTACAAATCGAACCGCCGCAACCTCGAGCTCATCCGCGAGCACGAAGAGCCCGAATCCAAGCCGACGGTATGGGACTACGCAATCGCCACCCTCGGGGTCAGCCTCGCGATCCTCAGCATGATCGTTCCGTTGGTGGCGGTGTTGTATTTCGGCGTCAACTACGGGCCGCAGCTTCTCGAGCATCTTCGGTTTCGGTGAGCCGCTCTTCTGCTTCACGAAGCTCCTGTTCGAGGTGCCGAAGCCGCCGCTGGAGCGATCGAAGGTCCCGCTGGGTCGCGAGGTTCAAAGAGCCTGCAATGCGCTGCATGCGCCGGCCGAGCTCCCCGTCGATTCGACCCTTGAGACGAAGGCCCTTCATCACCAGCCGCTGAACCGTCGGGTCCTGCATCAGCTTCGCGACCCGCGGGTCTTGCAGAAGCCTCAACAGGCGGTCTTTGAGGTCGGTCATGGTCGCCGGCCAGTCTAGCCGATCACTGCCTGGAGCTTCGTCGCGAGCAAGGCGTTGCCGGTGACCCTGATCTTGCCCTGCATGAAGAACTGCATTGCGGACCCAGGCTTTTCGGTCATGGCTTTCCAGTCGTCGGTCGACAGTTCAATCGTGCACTCGGCATCGCCCGCATCGCCTTCGGTGACGCCCGGCACGTCTTTCATGTTCACCGTCCACGTGCCGCCGTCCTCGCCGGTGACTTTGAATAGGAACACCGCATCGACGGCCTTGGCCTTCTCGATGTCGCTCTCGATCGACCGTGGAATGTCTTGGGTGAATGAGGTTTGGGCGTCGGGCATTGGAAAGCCGTCCCGCCGGGGTCTTGCCCGGGGGCGAAGAGCTAACAACGGGCTCCCGAGAGAGTCAAGCCGACTGTCTCAGGTGCCGGTTTCCAGGTCGTGCGCGAGATATGCCAGAATGACTTCGTCGAGCGTCTTTTGAGTCAGCACGTCATGCCCGAACGGAGCGGCGGGAGCCTGTGAGATCCGGTGGCGCGATCCGCTGCCGGCGCGAACTTGCTCGTAGCGGGGCGACCCCTCGACCAGCCGCGCGGCAGCGTGATCCAGGACCTCTGTGGTGACGTCCGCCGGAGGTGTTTCGTCGTCGACACCTCCGCTCTCGGTTTCAGCCGGGCCGTCCTCGTCGTAGACGCCATCCCGAAGTCCGATGAACACGCGCTTGTGTTGCTCCTGCATGAGCTGCTTGACGATGACGGCGAGATTCTCGCCCTCGACGTGCTCTTCGTACGACGTCTTCTCCGAAGCGATGATGCGACCGCCGTCAGCGAAAAGCTGCGTGATGACGTGCGGCCGTTTCACACCCGAGTCTTCGGTTTGAATGTGATACAGCTTTCCCTTATGGCGCACGTTCGTGTTGTAACCCACGAGCGGTGAAGGACTCGCTCCCATCCCAAAATCATATCCC